>WBZX01001522.1_pt1 | contig 17317 bp, 13 predicted proteins | sample 5204211 | NCBI WGS metagenome assembly WBZX01 (sample SAMN12344362, study PRJNA552823) | activated sludge metagenome | biome: Activated sludge suspended growth; feature: Nitrification reactor; material: Wastewater; isolation source: activated sludge from nitrification reactor of wastewater... | reverse complement strand
GAAGAAGGCATCAACATCCAGATGATCTCGACGTCCGAGATCAAGATTTCCGTCGCCATCGACGAGAAATACCTCGAACTGGCCGTGCGCGTGCTGCACCGCGCCTTCGGCCTCGATCAGGCTGCTGCCTGATTTGACTGTCAGCACGGCATTGTCTATAGTGCTTGGCTGTTGCGGAGAGTTGGCCGAGAGGTCGAAGGCACTCCCCTGCTAAGGGAGCATGCGAGCTAAAACTTGCATCGAGGGTTCGAATCCCTCACTCTCCGCCAAGAAAAAGCACGAAAGCCCTGATTATTCAGGGCTTTTTTGTTTTTGGGATCTGCTGGTGTGCCATCTGGTATGCCATGGCATGCTGGCTTCAGTAGGTGTTCGTTGGACATCGCTGAACTTTCTGTTTCGCCCAATCAGCGATCAGTCGGTCCATCGAAGTTTCAAACAGGCTGCGTGATCAGCCTCCCACCCTCGGTAACGCGTCCCAGCACGTCGTCCAGGCTGGAGATAACTTCTCCCTGCGCATCCTCCAACTCGCATCAAACCCGGTCGCCAGTGAGCGCAGGCTACCGCGACCCCAACGTTCATTGATGCGATCCATCACCTGCATTAGTGCGCTGATTTTCTCTCGCGTTCTGGATCGGTCAACAAGTTCGACTGACGCCTTCGCTCCGGCTCCAGTCCCGACAGCGTGATCTCGGCCTTCTTGTACGGGTGCGTGCCGCCGGCCTCAGTGGAAATCCCGGCTGCGGGTGATCAGCTGGCCGAGCAGGGCGGAGCGGTCGACGACCCGCTTGGCGTGCAGGTGCACGACGCTGCCCTGGCGGGCGATCTGGCCGTAGATGCCGAGCAGGGTGGCGCCGAGCAGGACGCGGCGTTCGGATTCGAGGAGTTCGGGGCGGACAATGACGTTGACCCAGCCGGTTTCGTCCTCGAGGGTGACGAACATCGTGCCGCCGGCGGTGCCGGGGCGTTGGCGGCAGGTGACCACGCCGGCGCAGCGGGCCAGCTTGCGGTCGGGGCAGCCGGCGATCTCGGCGGCGCTGAGGAAGCGTTGGGCGGCGAGCAGGCCGCGCAGGAAGGCGAGGGGGTGACGACCGAGGCTGAAGCCGAGACGGGCGTAGTCGGCGACGATGTCCTGGGTTTCGGTCGGCGCCGGCAGTGCGGGCGGGGTGTCGGGTATCGGCGCGTCGTGGAGCATGCCCGGCGCGGTCTGACTGCCGGCCGCCGCCCACCAGGCCTGGCGCCGGTGTCCGGCCAGACTGGCCAGGGCGCCGGCGGCGGCCAGCACGCGCAGTTCGGCGGTGCCGAGGCGGGCGCGGCGGGCCAGTTCGTCCACCGAAGCGAAGGTGCCGGCCCGGCGGGCGGCGACGATGCGTTCGGCGGCCTCGGCCTGCAAACCTTTGACCAGCCGCAGGCCGAGGCGGGCGGCGGCAAGCGCTGGATCGGCCGTGGCGGGTTCCAGCGAACATTCCCAGGTGCTGGCCTGGACGTCGACGGGGCGGACCTCCACCTTGTGACGGCGGGCGTCCTGGATCAGCTGCGAAGGACCGTAGAAACCCATCGGCTGGCTGTTGAGCAGGCCGCACAGGAAGGCCGCCGGCTCGAAACGCTTGATCCACGCCGACACGTACACCAGCAGCGCGAAGCTGGCGGCGTGGGATTCCGGAAAACCGTAGCTGCCAAAACCCTGGATCTGGCGACACAGGGCGTCGGCGAAGTCGAGTGAATAGCCACGGGCGAGCATGCCGGCGGTGAGTTTTTGCTGGTAGCGCTGCAGGTCGCCCTGGCGGCCCCAGGCGCCCATCGCGCGGCGCAGCTGGTCGGCCTCGCCGGCACTGAAGCCGGCTGCGACCATGGCCAGCTGCATGACCTGTTCCTGGAAGATCGGCACGCCGTGGGTGCGGCGCAGCACGGGTTCGATCTCGGGGCGCGGGTAGGCGATGGCTTCACGGCGGGCGATCCTGTCGCGGGCGGCGAGATAGGGGTGGACCATGCCGCCCTGGATCGGGCCCGGACGCACGATGGCCACTTCGACGACCAGATCGTAGAAGCAGCGGGGCTGCAGGCGCGGCAGCATGCTCATCTGGGCGCGGGATTCGACCTGGAACACGCCCATCGCGTCGGCCGCGCACAGCATGGCGTAGACCGCCGGCACTTCGCGGGGGATGTCGGCCATGCCGAAGGGGCGGCCGCGCCGGCCGGCGATGAGCTGCAGGCTGCGGCGGATCGCCGACAGCATGCCCAGGGCCAGCACGTCCACCTTGAGCAGACCGAGGGCTTCGAGGTCGTCCTTGTCCCACTGGATCACGCTGCGCCCTTCCATCGCGGCGTTTTCGACCGGTACCAGCTCGGTCAGCGGCCCGCGCGAGATCACGAAGCCGCCCACGTGCTGGGACAGGTGGCGCGGAAAGCCGACGAGCTGGTTGGCGAGGTCGAGCAGCAGCCGGACCCGCGGGCTGTGCGGGTCGAGGCCGGCTTCGCGGATGCGTTCGGGCGCCACCTGACTGCCATCCCACCAGGCCAGGCGGCGGGCGAGCCGATCCAGCTGGCCGGTGTCGAAATCGAGTGCCCGGCCGACGTCGCGCAGGGCGCTCCTGGGACGGTAGCGGATCACCGTGGCGGCCAGTGCGGCGCGGTCGCGGCCGTATTTGGCGTAGATGTACTGGATGACTTCTTCGCGCCGGTCGTGTTCGAAATCCACGTCGATGTCCGGCGGTTCGTTGCGTTCGCGAGAAATGAAGCGTTCGAAGAGCAGACTGGCCTCGCCCGGGTCGACCTCGGTGACACCCAGTGCATAGCACACCACCGAGTTGGCCGCCGAGCCGCGGCCCTGGCACAGAATGCCGCGGCTGCGGGCGAAACGGACGATGTCCTCGACGGTGAGGAAGAAGGCTTCGTAACGCAGTTCGGCGATCAGCGCGAGTTCGGTGTCGGCCTGTTCGCGGACGCGGGCAGGCACCCGGCTGTGACCGTCGGGGTCGGGCGGATAGCGGCGGCGCAGGCCGTGGCCGACCAGGCTGCGCAGATGGGAGGCGGGCGTGGCGCCGGGGGGAACGATTTCGTGTGGATATTCGTAGCGCAGTTCGGACGGCGAGAAATGGCAGCGGGCGGCGATGGCCAGGGTTTCGGCGAGCCATGCGGGCGGGTGGCGGAGGATCAGTTCCGTGCGGGGCTGCAGGCAACGCTCGGCGTTGGCGGCGAGGAGGTGGCCGGCGTCGTCGAGGCTGACCCGGTGACGCAGAGCGGTGAGCACGTCGGCGAGGCGCTGGCGGGAGGTGTCGTGCATCAGCGGGGCGCCGGTGGCGACCACCGGGAGTCCGGCGGCGGCCGCGGCGGCGGCGATCCAGCGGCTGCGGGCAACGTCGTCGGGCCCCAGGTGGAGCGAGGCGGCCAACCAGGCGGTGGCGGGAAAGCGCTCGGCCAGCCAGCGGGCGTCGTCGGCGAGGGTTGGGCCGGCGACGATGGCGTCGGGCGGCACCAGCAGCGCCAGGCAGCCGGGCAGGCCGTCGGCCAGGTCGGCGCGGGTGAGGCGGTAGCTGCCCTTGGCGGCGGCCCGCCGCCCGCGGCTGACGAGGCTGGCCAGCCGGCCGTAGGCGGCCCGGTCGGTGGCGAGCAGGACAAGGGTGGGGCCGTCGGCGAGTCGGATGCTGCTGCCGACGATCAGTTGCAGGACGTCGGAGTGCGCCTGCCAGGCCGACCAGGCTCGCACGATGCCGGCCATCGAGCACTCGTCGGCGATGGCCAGCGCGGTGTAGCCGTAAGCCACAGCCTGCCCGACAAGTTCCTCGGGGTGGGAGGCGCCGGTGAGGAAGCTGAAGCACGAGCGGGCATACAGCTCGGCGAAGAGCGGAGGCGCGGCGGTCATGTGTTGACTGTATGAAAAAACAGTCTTTCATGCAAGTCGACGCCGGGGCGCTGCGGGGCGACGCGTTGCCGGCCACGATCCGGGTGCGTCGCCCGCGTGGCGATTCAGTCAGCGGCGTCGAGAAAGTCTGCCGGCAGGACCCGTTCGGCGGTCACGAACAGTTCGCGTTCCTCGAAGCGGACGTGGCTGTTGAGGGCATCGCCGAAGGGCTTGAGGCTGGTGTTGTCGCCGTCGGCGAGGCGGGCCGCGAGGCTGCGCAGCAGCCGGTGTTCGTCGAGCGTGCGGGCGACGAGGGCGGTTTCGCCTGCGGCTTCGAGGCGTGGCAGCAGCGTCGCTTCCTCGGTCTGGAAATGGGGCTCCAGCTCGCGCTCGAAAAACGCGGGTACGGAAGCCAGCAGGCGCCCGACGGCGGCCTCGTCCGCGGCTTTGGCGATGCGCTGGGCGAGGACCAGCGCGGTGTGGTGATCCCGCGACAGCTGCAGCAGGGCGGGCCGGCGCTTCATCGGACGCTCAGCGCTGACGGTTGCGGGCGGCCAGCACGGCCAGCGCGACAAGGCCGGCAAGGCTGAGCGGATCGACCGCGCCGCCGCCGCCACCCCCTTTGGACGGTGCTGCGACGGTGAAGCTGTAGTCCACGGTGTCGGAGCGCCCCGCAGCGTTGATCACCGTCAGGCGGACCGTGTAGTTGCCGGCCACCGGCGCGGTGAACAGGATGCTTCCGGCGAGGGTCGTGTCGAACGTGCCGGTGCCCGGGCCGCTGAGCTGGGACCATTGCCAGGTCATCACCGTGGGGTCGGTGTTGGCATTGAGGGTTGCAGCGGTGCCGGCGACGGCGGCGCCCGACAGCGTGACGCGCGCCACCGGATTCTGCGCCAGCGTGACCGCGGCCAGGGTGTCGAGCATGCCGGCGCCGCAGGTGGTGGTGGTGCAGTTGCACTGCCCGTCGCCATTGGTGGTGGGGCAGGTGGGCAGGGCTGGGTCCGCCGGGAAGGCGGCGGCGCTAAGCTGGATGCGCGCGATCAGTTCGGATTGCTGGAGGACGGGGTTTGCGGCCAGCATCAGCGCGGCGGTGCCGGCCACCAGCGGGACGGCAAAACTGGTGCCGATGGTGACGTCGGTGACGCCCGTGTAGCCATTGGCTGCCGGGCCGTAGCTGCCCAGGTTGATGGTGTTGATGAAGGGGTAGAGGCAGGGCTGGCCGGCGAGGACGTTCACGCAGTTGCCGGCCGGTGCGCTGATGCCGACTTCGGCGCCGTAGCTCGAATAGCCAACCTTGGTGCCGGCGTGGCGGATGCCGGCCACGCCGAGGACGCCGGCGCAGTTGGCCGGCTCCTCGACAGGGCTGGTTTCGTTGCCGGCCGCGGCGACGATCAGCGCGCCGAGCGTGTGGAGCTCGGCCACCACATCCATGTAGGCCGCGCTGCAACTGCCGGCGCCGGCCAGGCTCAGGTTGATGATGCGGGCCGGGGTGGGGTTGGCCGGCACGCCCGGCACGGCGAGGCCGGCGGCCCAGCGCATGCCGGCGATGATGTCCGAGTCGTAGCCGCCGCACTTGCCGAGCGCGCGCACCGGCAGGATGCGGGTCGCCCCGCCGATGCCGGCGATGCCGAGGTTGTTGTTGCCCTGCGCGGCGAGGATGCCGGCCACCTGGGTGCCGTGCCACGAGCTGGTCTGGGTGCTGGTGGGGTTGCCGCACAGGCTTTTGAGCACCGGATTGGCGAGGTCGCCGGCCGACAGGTAGTCGCCCGGATCGTTGGCATCGGCGTCGCGGCCGGGCTGGCCGTCGCCGGAGTTGAGGTCGTCGCCGATGAAGTCGTAACCCGGCAGCAGCCGCGGGGCGAGGTCTTCGTGGTCGTAACGCACCCCGGTATCGACGAGGGCGACCACCACGCTGCTGCTGCCGGGGGTGATGGCCCAGGCGGCCAGCGCGTTGGTGGCGGCCGGCTGGGTTGCGTCCGGTGCGTGGAGATACCACTGGTTGCCGAACAGCGGGTCGTTGGGCGCGGCGCGGACGGTTTTGATGCGATCCGGCACGGCGTATTCGACGTCGGCTTCCTTGGCCAGGCGGGCGGCGAGGGCGTCGGAGCCGATACCGCTGGCGCGCATCACGTGAAGATCGGGTGCCGGCTGATTGATCATCGAGGCGGCGATGCCGAGGCGCTGGCCGAGGCTCTGCACGCGGCCGGCGGCCTGGATCTGCTTGAGCGGCGAGGCGGCCTTGAGCTTGACGATCACCCGCGCTTCGGCGGGCTCGCCGGCGTGGAGCGGGGCGGTCAGCGCCCAACCCAGCAGGGCGGCGCAAGGCATGATCCGGGTCTTCATCGACAATCCTTGTTCTGATCTGGATCGAGGTGACGGGTGGACGGACGGGGGCTGTCAGCGCAGCGACGGCACGTTCGCCGGCCGGGTGGTCCGGCTAGCGCGGCGGGCCGGGGCGGCGGGGCCGGGCGGGGGCTGCGGCGGCCGGCTTGCTGTATTGCTTGAAAACCCGTTTGGCGTCCTGCTCGGCACGCAGCTGGGTGCAGATCGACGGATCGTCGTCGTGGTCGCTGAAGTAGCCGTCGGCCTGGGCGCCCATCACCAGTTTGATGGCGGCGGCCTCGCTGAGGCCAAAACGTTCGTAGATCAGGGTCGTCACCTCGTCGAGGTGTTCTTCGTAAGTCATCGTGCTTCCGTTGCGAAGGGAGGGCAAGCCGGCCGGCCTTGTGCTGCCTGCGCCGTGCGTGCCGTTTGTCGAGACGCTAGGATAATGGCTTTTGCGTTTTCCATCCCGCCCGCGTGCATCGCCGAGGTCATCATGAGCACTCCCGCCGTCCTGTCCGCCCTCTACCGTTATCCCGTCAAGTCCATGCGCGGCCAGTCGCTGACCGCTAGTCCGGTGGGGCCTCAGGGCCTGCCCTTCGACCGCGACTGGATGGTTGCCGCGCCGGACGGCCATTTCGTCACCGGCCGTCTGCACCCGCAGTTGGTGCTGGTCAGTGCGACGCCGTCGGACGCCGGCGTAACCCTTTCGGCCCCTGGCCGCGAGGCGCTTTTCGTGCCCAACGAGGCCTTTGGCGAGCCGGCTGATACGACGGTCTGGGGCGACCGCTTTCCGGCCTGGCAGGGGGCCGCGGCGGCCGATGCGTGGATTTCGGACTACCTCGGCACGCCGCGGAGATTTTTGTGGACCGGCGCGCAGACGGCCCGCCGCGTGAAGGTGGCGCCGGCGGTGCCGCTGTCCTTCGCCGATGGCTTTCCGCTGCTGCTGATCGGCCAGGCGTCGCTGGACGATCTGTCGGCCCGGGTCGGCCGTCCGCTGGCGATGGAGCGCTTCCGCCCGAACCTCGTCGTCGGCGGCGCCGCGGCGTTTGCCGAAGACGGCTGGACGCGCATCCGCATCGGCGGCGTCGGGTTCCGCATCGCCAAGCCCTGCGAACGCTGCGTGTTCACCACCGTCGATCCGCACAGCGGACGCAAGAGCGACGATCAGGAGCCGCTGCGGACCCTCGCCACCTACCGCAAGACGCCGGCCGGCGTGATCTTCGGGCAGAACGTGATCGCCGAAGGGAGCGGGACGCTGCGCGTCGGGATGGCGGTGGAGGTGCTGGAATGAGCCCGCTGCATGTCGGGCGCGCTCAGAAGAAACGCGCTGCCGCTTCGTGGGGAAGATCCATGCCGGTGCTGCGGGCGCGCTTGAGCAGCTCCCAGTAGTAACGGTAGGAGGCGCGGTCGTGCAATTTGCCCGCGTGCTGGATCGGCCCCCAGCTGCGCTCCTGGGCGGCGATCAGGATGCTGGCGGCGGCCTCGACCTCGGTGAAGTCGGGGCGCATGGCCTCGATGATCGGCACGATCTGGTTGGGGTGGATGCTCCACATCCGCAGGTAGCCGAATTCCCGCCGGGCCCGCTCGGCGTCGTGGCGGATGTAGCCGATGTCCTTCAATTCGGTGGTCACGTTGTGCGACGGTACGACGCCGTTGGCCAGTGCCGCCGCCGCAATGTCGCACTTGGCGCGGATGACGAGGGGGTGTTCGAACTGGCCGGGGCTTTTCATCGCCGCCCCGGGGATCGCGCCGTGGTGCCCGCTGACGAAATCCATCAGGCCGAAATCGAGGGATTCGACGCGGTCGAGTGCGGCGATGTCCCAGGCGTCGCGCAGCGCGCCGTGGGTTTCGATCAGCACATGCACCGGAATCTCCCGCTCGACGCCGTGACGCTCCTCGGCGTTGCGGATGGCCTCGATCTGGCGGGCGGCATCGGCGACGCTGCGCGACTTGGGAATCGTCAGGAAGGCGAGCGCCTCGCCGGCCTGGCCGACCAGGATGTCCACGTCCTGCTCCCAGTGGGGATGGGTGATGTCGTGGATGCGCGCGCCGATGCGTCCGAAGCGGTTGTCGCCGGACATGATCAGGCCGGCCGCCATCGTCGCGTGCTCCGCCTCGGCGCCGGCGTGGGCGCCGTCCTCGCAGTCGCAGGTGATGTCGAACACCGGGCCCAGTTCGTGCTGCAGCGCGATGGCCTTGCGCATCAGCTTCTCGCTGCCGGCGTAGTGATCGACCGCCGGGAGGATGGGAAAGGGCTTCTCGCCCTGGAACAGCACGTGGTCGGGATGCGGCAATGCGGACATGACGGTTCTCTCGTTTTGCAGGCTGACCGAGGGTAGCAAAAAAACGCGGTGGACAAAAAACGCGAGGGCATTGCGGCCCCCGCGTCTTGTGCTGCCGTGAAACTGCGGACGATCAGCCCAGCAGATCCTTCACGCCGTCGCGCTCTTCGAGCAGTTCGTTGAGCGTGTGGGTCATGCGCTCGCGGGAGAACTCGTCGATTTCCAGGCCCTGGACGATCTTGTACTCGCCATTGGCGGTGGTGACCGGGAAGCCGTAGATGATGCCTTCGGGAATGCCGTAGGAGCCATCGGACGGAATGCCCATCGTGACCCATTCGCCGTTGGAGCCGAGCACCCAGTCGCGGATGTGATCGATGGCGGCGTTGGCCGCGGAGGCGGCGGACGACAGGCCGCGGGCTTCGATGATCGCGGCGCCGCGCTTGCCGACGGTCGGCAGGAACACATCGCGGTTCCAGGCTTCGTCGTTGATCAGATTCTTGACGTTGTCGCCGTTGGAGGTGACGGCACGGTAGTCGGCGTACATCGTCGGGGAATGGTTGCCCCACACGACCAGCTTCTTCAGGCTGGACACTTCACGGCCGGACTTGGAAGCCAGCTGGGACAGCGCGCGGTTGTGGTCCAGACGCAGCATGCCGGTGAAGTTGCCGGCTTTGACGCGACCGTACTTGACGGCGATTTCCTTGGCGATGTAAGCGTTGGTGTTGCAGGGGTTGCCGACAACCAGCACCTTGCAGTCCGGATCGGCGTACTGGCCGATGGCCGCGCCCTGGACGGTGAAGATCTTGGCGTTCTCGGTCAGCAGATCCTTGCGCTCCATGCCCGGGCCACGCGGACGGGCACCGACCAGCAGGGCGACTTGCGCGCCCTTGAAGGCGACGTTGGGATCATCGGTGGCGATCATGCCGGCCAGCAGCGGGAAGGCACAGTCTTCCAGTTCCATCATGACGCCCTTCACGGCCTTCTGGGCCTGCGGCAGGTCGAGCAGCTGGAGGATGACGGGCTGATCCTTGCCCAGCATCTCGCCACTGGCGATGCGGAACAGCAGGCTGTAGCCGATCTGGCCGGCGGCGCCGGTGACTGCGACACGAACGGGGGCTTTTGCCATTGTTGAAACTCCCTCTACAAAGAAGTGAAGCGTTTAGTCGAAAACGGTTTGCTGCTCATCTGCGCCGCCTGTGAATCGTCACGACGCTTATTGTGCGCTGGGGCCGAACTGCCGAACGGTCAACATGCAAATCGTAAGAACATTTTGGTTTGGTGTCAATTTTAGGTCTTATGTCTTATATAAGACATAAGACCGCTTATAGACTGCCCGCCGAAAGTGTGTTCAAATACTCCGATGCGACACGACTCGCCCACCTTCAGTCCGCTCTACCGTCAGATCAAGAATCTGATGCTCAACGCTTTGGAGTCCGGCGAATGGCGTCCCGGGCAGGCTATTCCCAGCGAGCAGGAACTTGCACTTCGATTTGGTGTAAGTCAAGGGACTGTCCGCAAGGCCATCGACGAGATGGCGGCCGAGAATCTGCTCGTGCGCAAGCAGGGCAAGGGAACCTACGTCGCGTCCCACAACGATCCCCGCGCCCTGTTCCGCTTTTTGCGGCTGGTGCCGATGGATGGCGATCTGGCCCATCCGCAGAGCGTTCCCCTCGATTGCTGGAAGGCCAAGGCCGGCAACGAGGCGGCCCGGATGCTCGGGATCGAGCTGGGGGCGCCGGTGACGATCCTGCGCCGTCTGCTGCGCTTTTCCGGCAAGCCGGTGGTGGTCGACGAAATCTACCTGCCGGGTGAGATCTTCCAGGGGTTGACGATGGAAGTTCTGCAGGGCTCGCAGGGGTCGCTTTACAGCCTTTTTGAAAGCCGCTTCGGGATACGGATGATCCGTGCCGAAGAGCGGATTCGCGCCGTGGCTGCCGACCGGATGACGAGCGAAACGCTCGGGGTGGCAGAGGGGACGCCGTTGCTGTCGGTCGAGCGGGTGACCTACACCTACGGCGATCGGCCAGTGGAATGGCGGCGAGGGCTTTATTCCACGGCCGATCACTATTATCTTAATGAGCTGAATTGATTTGGTTAGTTGGTGGCAAGAGAGTGGCCTGGTCTGTCAGTCGATGGTAAGGGTATATACTTATAATTTTGTTTGTGTGGGAAATGAGCGGCTGCTTGGCTGCTATTAGTTAGAGGGGAATCTAATGACAGAGGTGATTTTGAAGAAACAGCGCCCGAAGCATCTGGCGCTGAACGAGATCAGGCTCCCGCTTCCCGGGAAAGTCTCGATTCTGCACCGCGTGAGTGGTGCGGGTCTGTTCCTGATGCTTCCGGTGTTGCTGGCACTCTTCGGTAGCAGCGTCGGGTCGCCGGAGTCGTATGCGGCCTACAAGGCGTTTGTCGGCAACATTTTCGTGAAACTCCTGCTCGTTGGTCTTCTCTGGGCCTATCTGCATCATTTCTGTGCAGGCATCCGCTTTCTGCTTCTCGACGTGCATGTCGGTGTCGATAAGGAAGCCGCTGTCAGCAGCGCCCGCGCCGTGCTGATCGTCAGCATCACCCTCACTGTCCTTCTGGTGGCCAAGCTATGGTAAAGCCCGTTATCGTCGGCGCCCATTACGGTTTCCGTGACTGGCTCGCCCAGCGCATCACCGCCGTGGTGATGGCGCTCTATACCGTCATTTTTGCAGTCTGCGCGCTGACCACCCTCGACGGCTCCTACGAGAGCTGGCGCGGCATGTTCAGCGGCGGCTTCATGCGGTTCGCGACCTTCCTGACCTTCCTGTCGCTGTTTTTCCATGCCTGGATCGGCGTGCGCGACATCTTCATGGATTACATCAAGCCGACGGGCATCCGTCTTGCTCTGCATTCGATCGTTGCCCTGCTGCTCATCGGCTATGCCGGCTGGGCGGTTCAGATTCTCTGGAGGCTGTAAGTGAAAGTCGCTAAGCATACATTTGATGCGGTTATCGTCGGTGCCGGCGGCGCCGGCCTGCGGGCGGCCCTGCAGCTCTCCGAGGCGGGTCTGAAGACCGCGGTGCTGACCAAGGTCTTCCCGACCCGTTCGCATACCGTCGCGGCGCAGGGCGGTGTGGCTGCCTCGCTCGGCAATTCGACCGAAGACAACTGGCACTGGCACATGTACGACACCGTCAAGGGGTCGGACTGGCTGGGCGACCAGGATGCCATCGAGTTCATGGTCAAGAAGGCCAACGAGGTGGTCGTCGAACTCGAACACTTCGGCATGCCCTTCGACCGTACCGACAACGGCAAGATCTATCAGCGTCCGTTCGGCGGTCACTCGCAGAACTACGGCCAGACCCCGGTGTCCCGCTCCTGCGCGGCTGCCGACCGTACCGGCCACGCGATGCTGCATGCGCTGTATCAGCGCAACGTCCGTGCCAACACCCATTTCTTTGTCGAATGGATGGCGATGGATCTGATCCGCAATGCGGATGGCGACGTGCTCGGCGTGACCGCGATGGAAATGGAAACCGGTGAGGTTTCGATCTTCCACGCCAAGGCCACCATCTTCGCGACCGGCGGTTCCGGCCGCATCTACTACAGCTCGACCAACGCCTTCATCAACACCGGTGACGGCGTCGGCATGGCGGCCCGTGCCGGGATTCCGCTGGAAGACATGGAGTTCTGGCAGTTCCACCCGACCGGGGTGGCCGGTGCCGGCGTGCTGATCACCGAGGGCGTCCGCGGCGAAGGCGGCATCCTGCGCAACGCCTCCGGCGAGCGCTTCATGGAACGCTACGCGCCCAACCTGAAGGATCTGGCCTCCCGCGATGTGGTGTCGCGTTCGATGGTCACCGAGATCAACGAGGGTCGCGGCTGCGGTTCCGAGAAGGATCACGTGCTGCTCGACATCACCCACCTGTCGCCCGAGAACATCATGAAGCGCCTGCCCGGCATTCGTGAAATCTCGATCCAGTTTGCCGGTGTCGATCCGATCAAGGCCCCGATTCCGGTCGTGCCGACCTGTCACTACCAGATGGGCGGTATTCCGACCAACTACAAGGGTCAGGTCATCGTGCCGAAGGACGGCAATCCGAACGTGCCGGTGCCGGGCTTCTACGCCGCCGGCGAATGCGCCTGCGCGTCGGTTCACGGCGCCAACCGTCTCGGTACCAACTCGCTGCTCGACCTGCTGGTGTTCGGCAAGTCTGCCGGTGAAACCGTGGTGGCCGACTTCCAGTCCGGCCAGCTGACGCTGAAGCCGCTGCCCGACGACGCTGCCGATGTGTCGCTGGCGCGCATCGCCCGCCTCGAGGTGCAGACCAACGGTGTCGAAGTTGCCGATGTCCGCCTCGACATGCAGCGCACGATGCAGAAGCACGCCGGCGTGTTCCGCTTCGCCGACATGCTGAAGGAAGGCGTCACCAAGATCCTCGAAGTCGCCGAACGCGCCAAGCACACCCAGATCAAGGACAAGTCCAAGGTCTGGAATACCGCCCGCACCGAAGCCCTCGAGCTCGACAACCTGATCGAAGTCGCCAAGGCCACGATGATCTCTGCCGAGGCCCGCAAGGAATCCCGCGGCGCCCACGTGCGTGACGACGCGATCGACTGTGCCGAGACCCCGAACGGCCGCGACGACAAGAACTGGCTCAAGCACACGCTGTGGTACAGCGAGGGCAACCGTCTCGATTACAAGCCGGTGAACCTGCAACCGATGTCCGCCGATGTCGAGCCGATCGCGCTCGCCAAGCGTACCTACTGAGCGTTCCGGAGAATAGAAGATGAGCAGCAAGCGAACCGTACAGTTCAAGATTTACCGCTACGATCCGGACAAGGACGACAAGCCCTACATGCAGGACATCTCGGTCGAACTCGAAGAGTCCGACAAGAAGCTCCTCGATGCGCTGGTCCGCCTGAAGGCCAAGGACGACTCCCTGTCGTTCCGCCGCTCCTGCCGCGAAGGCGTGTGTGGCTCCGACGCCATGAACATCAACGGCAAGAACGGTCTGGCCTGCCTGACCGCCATCGACGAACTGGCGCAGCCGATCACCATCCGTCCGCTGCCCGGCCTGCCGGTCATCCGCGACGTGATCGTCGACATGACCCAGTTCTTCAAGCAGTACCACTCGATCAAGCCCTACCTGATCAACAACGACCCGGCGCCCGAGCGCGAGCGTCTGCAGTCGCCAGAAGACCGCGAAGAGCTCAACGGTCTCTACGAGTGCATCCTCTGCGCATGCTGCTCGACGAGCTGTCCGTCGTTCTGGTGGAATCCGGACAAGTTCGTCGGCCCGGCCGGCCTGCTGGCCGCGTACCGCTTCCTGGCGGATACCCGTGACCAGGCCACCAGCGAGCGCCTCGATAATCTTGAAGATCCGTACCGTCTGTTCCGTTGCCACTCCATCATGAACTGCGTCGATGTCTGCCCGAAGGGGCTCAACCCGACCCGGGCGATCGGCAAGATCAAGGACATGATGGTCCGTCGCGCGGTATGACGCTGAATCGGGGGCGCGTGCGCTGGCAGTGCCGTCGGGCTCTTCTCGAGCTCGATCTGGTGTTCACGCGCTTCCTCGAAAGGCACTTTGACCGTCTCGACGACGGTCAGCTGGCGGATTTGGATGACCTGCTGCGCGTCGAAGATCATGACCTGTGGGCCATGCTTAACGGCAGTCAGCCGGTCGCCAACGATCGCTGGAAGGAGATGGTGGACCTGCTCCGGGCAGATTGACGGAGCAGGCCACCGCTAGGGAGCTGTGGAGTTTTACAGGGATACAGGAAAAAAAGGGACCAAGATATGACCACGCAACGTACCGCTACACTGACCGTAGATGACAAGGCCTTCGATTTTCCGATCATGTCGGGGACGCATGGCAATGATGTGATCGATATCCGCTCGCTCGGCGGCAAGACCGGCAAGTTCACGTATGACTCCGGGTTCCTGTCCACTGCAAGCTGCCAGTCGAAGGTGACTTACATCGACGGTGACAAGGGCGAATTGCTGTACCGTGGTTACCCGATCGAACAACTGGCCGAGAACTGCAACTTCCTCGAAGTCACCTACCTGCTGAAGAATGGCGAACTGCCGAACGCCAAGCAGAAGACCGATTTCGAGAACACCATCAAGAACCACACGATGGTGCATGAACAGCTGACCAAGTTCTACTCCGGTTTCCGTCGCGATGCCCACCCGATGGCCGTCATGACCGGCGTGGTCGGTGCCCTGTCCGCCTTCTATCACGATGCGATGGACTTCTCCGACGTCGAACACCGCAACGTCAGCTTCAATCGCCTCGTTGCCAAGATGCCGACGATCGTGGCGATGGCCTACAAGTACAACACCGGTGCGCCGTTCATGTATCCGGACAACGAGCTGGACTACACCTCCAACTTCATGCGCATGATGTTCGGCAACCCGTGCGAGAAGTACAAGCCGAATCCGGTTCTGGTGCGCGCTCTCGACGTCATCTTCACGCTGCACGCCGACCACGAGCAGAACGCGTCGACGTCCACCGTGCGTCTGGCCGGTTCGTCGGGTGCCAACCCCTTCGCCTGTATCGCTGCCGGCATCGCCTGCCTGTGGGGCCCGGCGCACGGCGGTGCGAACGAAGCCTGTCTGCAGATGCTCGAGGAGATCGGCGATGTGTCCCGCGTCGGCGAATACATCAAGCGCGCGAAGGACAAGAACGACTCCTTCAAGCTGATGGGCTTCGGCCATCGCGTCTACAAGAACTTCGACCCGCGCGCCAAGCTGATGGGCAAGGTTTGCGGCGAGGTGCTGAGCGAACTCGGTCTCGAAAACGACCGTCTGTTCAAGCTCGCCAAGGAACTCGAGAAAATTGCCCTTGAAGACGAGTACTTCGTCGAGAAGAAGCTCTACCCGAACGTCGACTTCTACTCCGGCATCGTCCAGAAAGCCCTTGGTATCCCGACCGAGATGTTCACCTGCATCTTCGCGCTGGCCCGTACCGTCGGCTGGATGACACAGTGGGAAGAAATGATCACCGATCCGGAGTACAAGATCGGTCGCCCGCGCCAGCTTTACATCGGCGCAGCCCGTCGCGACGTCGTGCCGCTGGCCCAGCGCGGCTAAGCAGGACTGAGGGGGGGAGGGGGAAAAACAGGAAAAGCGAATGCGGGATGGTCGATTCGTCGGGCCATCCCGCTTTGTTTATCCGGAGAGTCTAACGATCAGGGATTTCTCCCCACCGCACGCACGTATATTCAAAAGACAAAAGACACAAGCCAGGTGGTCGCCCATGATGAAAAAGCTTTTTGAGAGCTCCCAGCTGTTTGGCAGCAACGCGCCCTTCATCGAGGAGCTTTACGAGAATTATCTCGACAACCCCGATTCCGTCTCCGACGAATGGCGGAGCTACTTCGATACGCTGCAGAACACCCCCGGCAACGGCCGGGACGTCGCACACTATCCGATCATCAACGCCTTTGCCGAAATGGCGAAGCGCGGCCCGGTCCGCACCGTCGTGGCCAGCGGCGGCGACCAGAAGCAGGTCAGCGTCCTGCAACTGATCAATGCCCACCGCTTCCTCGGCACCCGCTGGGCCCAGCTCGATCCGCTGAAGCGCACCGAGCGCCCCGAGATCAACGAACTCGAGCTGTCCCATTACGGTTTCACCGAGGCGGATCTCAACGAAACCTTCAACACCGGTTCCTTCCACGGCCTGCCGGGTGATCGCGCGACGCTGCGCGAAATCCTCGATGCCGTTCGTCAGACTTACTGCGGCTCCATCGGCGCCGAGTACATGTACATGACCGACATCGGCGAGAAGCGCTGGATCCAGGCGCGCCTCGAGCCGTCGCGTGGCAGGCCGTCCTTCGACGCTGCCAAGCAGCGCCGGATTCTCGAGCGCCTGACCGCCGCCGAGACCATGGAGCGCTACCTCCATACCAAATACGTCGGCCAGAAGCGCTTCTCGCTCGAAGGCGGCGAGAGCACCATTGTCGCGATGGACGAACTGATCCGCGTCGCCGGCAGCAAGGGCGTGCAGGAGATCGTCATCGGCATGGCCCACCGCGGCCGTCTGAACGTGCTGGTGAACACCCTCGGCAAGTCGCCGAGCATGCTGTTCTCGGAGTTCGAAGGCAAGGCGGCGTCCGACCTGTCCGCCGGTGACGTGAAATACCACATGGGCTTCTCCAGCGACGTCATGACCGCCGGCGGCCCGGTGCATCTGACCCTGGCGTTCAACCCGTCGCATCTGGAAATCGTCAACCCGGTGGTTGAAGGCTCGGTGTATGCCCGCCAGACCCGTCGTGGCGAGAAGGGCAAGTCGGAAGTCGTCCCGGTGCTGATCCACGGCGATGCCGCGGTGGCCGGCCAGGGCGTCAACCAGGAAATGCTCAACTTTGCGCAGACCCGCGGCTATGGCACGGGCGGCACGATCCACATCGTCGTGAACAACCAGATCGGCTTCACGACCTCCGACCCGCGCGACTACCGTTCGTCGCTCTACTGCACCGACATCTTCAAGATGTCCGAGGCGCCGATCTTCCACGTCAATGGCGACGACCCCGAAGCGGTCGCTTTCGTCATGGGGCTGGCGGTCGAGTACCGTCAGGAGTTCAAGAAGGACGTGGTTGTCGACATCGTCTGCTACCGCAAGCTCGGCCACAACGAAGCCGACGAGCCGATGGTGACGCAGCCGCTGATGTACAAGAAGATCGCCAAGCACCCCGGCACCCGCAAGCTGTACGCGGAAAAGCTGGTCGCTCAGGGCATCTGCAAGGCCGACGAGCCGGAAGAGTTCATCAAGGATTACCGCGCCGCCCTCGACAAGGGCGAGCTGCTGACCAATCCGGTGCTGTCCGACTTCAAGCGCCAGTTCGCGCAGGACTGGGCTCCGTACGTCAACAAGAAGTACACCGACAAGTGCGATAC
>WBZX01001520.1_pt1 | contig 17332 bp, 16 predicted proteins | sample 5204211 | NCBI WGS metagenome assembly WBZX01 (sample SAMN12344362, study PRJNA552823) | activated sludge metagenome | biome: Activated sludge suspended growth; feature: Nitrification reactor; material: Wastewater; isolation source: activated sludge from nitrification reactor of wastewater... | reverse complement strand
CGAGTTGCGCTTTGAGCTCTGCGATCTCGGGAGGTTGTGCAGCAGCGGTATGCCGTGCAGCACTGAGCGAGGTGTCAGCCAGGAAGTCGAGTCGCAGAGTGGATGTGCCTAGTGTGAGTTCGTCTCGTACTTTGAGGAAGCTGGTGGGCTGGGTGGAATCGAAATAGCGAATCCGCAGTCCACCTGCGGCTACCGATGCTACGGCCTGAAGACCTGTTGGTCCGGAGAGCGGGATGTCAGACTGGGGAGCGTTGCCCAGTAGAATGGAGTCGTGGCGAAACTCGAACTTGGTTTCACCCGTCTCGGAGCGCAGGGTGAGCCTGACCAGTGGCAAACTGGTTCCAGGCTTACTCGCCGGAGTATTCGGTATGAACTGCGGCATGGCGCGCGTTGTCCCCCCCCCCCAGACGGCGCGGACAATAGCCACTTCCCCTCGTTATGTGAAGAGTAGTTGACAGGTTTTTCACAGGTTGTTGGCTACTTCTCCATCTTGAAGGGATTTCCTCAGATTGGGCAAAGATGGATGTCAAACTGGTTAAGTTTGCCAACTTCGCAGCCTTCGCAGGTTATGCCAATTCGCCCATATCTGCGGGAAATGTCAAAGACTCCTGCTTTAACATCCGATTCTACCCATAGCGGTAACATCGCGCTGGCACAGGCACCCTTTCCGCTCAGAGTCGCCTGGCTTTCGGGGAGTAGAGAAATGGTACGAAGCATTCGAGTGATGCTCTGCTTGGCAGTGATGAGCACCAGCTTGCTGACCGGTTGTGTGTCGTCTCCATGTGATAACGTCAGCTTCGTGCCCGACGTTCCCCGCGAACTCTCGATGGTCACCCATCCGACTTATACCATCGCAGCTCCTGATATTCTGCTGATTGATGCCATCCGCGTGGTGCCTTTGCCACCTTATCGGCTCAGCCCGATGGACTCGCTGGCCATCAATGCTCCCAAAGCACTACCTAATGAACCACTCCAGGGCATTTTCCCCATCGAGCCTGATGGTGGTGTGAACCTGGGCGCCAGCTATGGCAAGATTTCCGTGGTGGATAAGACGGTCGATGAAGCCAAGGCCATCATTGAAAACCATCTGAAGACGGTTGTTGGCCTGGCTGATCCGCGGGTAACGGTGACGCTTGCTCAATACCGTGGCATGCAACAGATTAAGGGCGAACATATGGTGGGGCCTGATGGGACCATCCGCTTGGGTCTGTATGGTTCGGTTTACGTCGCAGGCATGACACTAGACGAAGCCAAGGCTGCTATCGAATCGCATTTGACCAAGTACCTGCAGAAACCTGAGGTTTCAGTAGATGTCTTCGCTTACAACAGCAAGGTCTTCTATGTCATTACTGATGGTGGTGGCTTTGGTGAGCAGGTGATTCCGCTGCCTGCGATGGGTAATGAAACCGTTCTTGATGCCATGTCCAAGGTAGGTGGTTTGCCAGCGGTCGCTTCCAAGAAGCGAATCTGGGTGGCACGTCCCGCACCAGCTGGTCACGGTCCCGATCAAACTCTGGCTGTGAACTGGAACGCGATCGTGCAAGGGGCGAACACGACAACCAACTATCAGATCTATCCTGGTGACCGTGTCTATGTGATGGCTGAACCACTGGTTACTGCTGATACCATGCTGGCCCGGTTCATCTCGCCTATCGAACGTATTCTCGGCGTAACGCTGCTGGGTAATTCCACAGGCCGGGCACTGACAGGGCAGAACCAAAATGGCAACAACGGTTCTAATTAACTACTGGTAATGAACGACTAAGCAGACCATACTGGAAGCTGCCTGCACAGCTTCCAGTAGTACGAGGTGACCCATGAACCGATACACTCTGTTGGCAACAATGGTACTAACCCTTGGTGTGTGTACGAGCGAAAGCCAGGCACAACCGGTTAATCCAGCTCCTCCCGGTAATTCACTGAATACGTTGAATCTGCTTCGGAGCGGTAACCCCGCACTGAACTACTTCGGCATCGTTCGTCCCAACAACCAGAATCAGACTGCCTGGATGAATGCCCAGGCGCAGATCAACACACTGAACCGCGAAGAGCAGAATAACCAGCAGGAAGGCATCCGACCGACGGGTGTTGCTGCTACCTTCATGAATACGGGCCACTTCTACCCTCGAGCAGGTGGAGCAGGGCGGCCGGGTGGTGGCGGAAGTGCTCCCGGAGCACGACGGTAGCATTCCTTTAACAATCCATCGCACAGGAGATAGACCATGTCACGGATGGTAGTGGCTAGCTTCATGACAGTATTGCTGATACAAATGGCTATGGCTGATGATTGCGTCACACCGATTCGTTCTTACGGCCAGCGGCCGTTCAGCAACCCCAAAGCGCCATGCCCTAACGGGGTTATGGCTCCAGGAGTATGCTTTGGCTACCATGCCACCCGCTGGACCCCCTGGCAACTGGCTTGTCAGGATTGTGGAGCAGTAGTCGCCCAAACGGCGACCAGCACGCCAGTTTCTAACAAGGGTATTATCCTGTTTGAACAAGGAAAGGCTCCATCTGCTGGGCAGTTGATGCCTTCACCGGAGCAAGTAAAGCCGATGCCACCGGTAAGGCCATAATATAATCAGTAATATTCATGCAAACGGGCCAGATTCATCTGGCCCGTTTGCGTTTGTATCATTCAGCAGACTGGGAGACTTGAGTAATACTTGGAAATAAATCTCATTTTCTGTTTGCCCAGTCGATAAACTCGGGCTAAAACTATTGTAGCTTTCCATCCACGGAGTTTGCGTCATATGTCAGTACGTAGTTTATTGCTCGCAGGTGTAGCGAGTGTGCTGAGCTTGGGCACGGTTTCAGCCCAGACGATTATCATCGATAATTTCACAAGCCTAGCCACAGCAGCTGCTCCCAATGGCTCGAACTTCAGCATCACCCAAACAGGTGTTGGAAGCCTGACCCAGACTAATACTAATCTTAACGCCAGTACAGTTATTAATCCAACTGGTGGCACTGACGCAGGCATTCGTATTGCACGTGCTCACGTTACTTCTGGTACCAATGCAATCACTGTGGATAACACAGGTACTAACGATCAATTGAATGTTGGCCTTGGAACTGCGACTTCAGGTCACTTCCATCTCTATTATGGCTACAATGCATTCAACTCAGCTTTGGCCCCCAATGCCCAAGCTCCAGCTGATTACAATGACCTTAGCCGCGATTTCACTACCGGTGGTAACAATGCCATCACGTTAACTGTCCTCAATCCTGATCACAATGGTGGTGTTGAAATCACCTTGATCAGCGGTCGTGGAACAGGTTCAGAAGCAATCTTCACTTTCTCCCAGCCATATGTGACTGGCAATCCGTCAACACAAACGTTGACGTTCTTGCTCAGCAATTTCACCGGTATCAACGCTGCTGATATCGATCAGATTATTGTTGAACCACTCGGTGACATTCCTCCTGCTGGTGATTTGTCACTCGATAATATCATCGTAACTGTTGCTGCTGTTCCAGAACCTGCTACCGTGGCCCTCATGGGGCTGAGTGGTGCAGCTGTTGGTGCAGGCATCTGGTATCGCCGTCGTAACGCTAACAAAATGCTGAATGGCAAGCTGCCAACTGTATAATTGGTGACTCATTCCATAAAAGGCCAGTCTTATGACTGGCCTTTTTCGTAAACAGAGACGTAGTTTTGAATCAGTTCAAGCGACTTGGCCAAACTCAGTTCATCAGTCTGAATGGTTAGTCGTGGAATCGTCCAGTCTTCCCACTGTTCAAATGCTTGTTGAACCATGCTGGCAGTCCGATCCTGGGCCGGATGATTGCCAGCATCATCACGCACACGCTTCAGTAGTGTTTCCAGACTGGCAACGCATTCAATCGCAAAGAACGCACAATCCCATTGCTGTCGATGTTGATGAAGCGCCTTTACCTGATGGCGTTTGGAATAGGTTCGCCCATCAATGATCACCGTTCGATCTGGGTAGTAGTGGAAATGGTAGCCTGCCAGTTGGTAAATAATCTCCATGCAGAAGTCATTCTGTCTGGCACTGTATTCGATATGTTCGTGAGCAAATAAGGCTGCTCGTACCACATCCTTATTGAGTAATACTGCATCGAGTTTGACAGCCAATGCAGACGCTAAAGTAGATTTGCCACTGCCGGGAAGCCCGGCAAAAACGATCAATCGAGACATCTTCTTCCTCGCTTTTCCATCGACAAGTCATTGGCGAAAGGGTATTCTGTAGTTCTGCCAGTACTCCTGCCTGAACTCTCCGAGCCAAGCTGATGTTCATTCGTTCGATTCTCGTCGTCTGTGTTCTTTGTCTGGTTCCTGGTGCGATACATCATGCAGCAGAGCCGCCCGCCAAGCAGAGCATCGACTTCAATAGACAGATACTCCCGATTCTCTCTGATCACTGCTATGCCTGCCACGGGCCCGACGAGAAAACCCGCAAGGCTGATCTACGACTTGATACCAAAGATGGATTGTTCAGCAAGATCGATGGCGAGCACTTTGTCGTTAAACCCAGGGATGCAGCAGGCTCGTTGTTGTTTGAACGGATTGCCAGCACCGAAAAAGACAAGGTGATGCCTCCGGGCAAGTTCAACAAGCCACTCAAGCCTGACCAGAAAAAGTTATTGGAGGAGTGGATCAAGGAAGGTGCTCCCTGGTCTAGTCACTGGTCGTTTGCTGCCCCGAAGAAAGTAGCGGTTCCTGGTGTTCAGGCTACGGACTGGATCAAGAACCCCATTGATGCATTCATCCTGGCGAAGTTGGATGCCATGAAGCTCAAGACATCAGCATCAGCAACAAAGTCAGCATTGCTCAGGCGAGTGACTTTGGATCTCACCGGACTTCCGCCAACCCCGGAAGAACAGGATGCGTTCCTCAAAGATGCTTCGCCAAAGGCATACGAGACAGTAGTTGACCGCCTACTGGCCAGCCCACGCTATGCCGAGCATCAGGCTCGCCAATGGCTTGATGTCGCCCGTTATGGCGATACCCACGGCTTGCACCTCGACAATTACCGTGAAATGTGGCCGTTCCGCGACTGGATTATCAAGAGCTTTCAAAACAACATGCCCTACGATCGGTTCATTACTGAACAGTTGGCGGGTGACCTGCTACCAAACCCGACACTCGATCAACTGATTGCCACCGGATACAACCGTTGCCATGTCACCACCAGCGAGGGTGGTTCGATTGAAGAGGAAGTCTACGTTCGCAACGTCGTCGACCAGGTCGATACCTTTGGCACCGTGTTCCTGGGTCTAACTATTGGTTGTGCACGGTGCCACGATCACAAGTACGATCCGCTCTCGACGAAGGAATACTATCAGCTGTTCGCCTTCTTCAACAGTATCGATGGTTCGCCCCTCGATGGCAACGCTGCTCGCCATGCCCCCATAACGAAGGTAGGAACACCAGAACAGTTGGCCAAGCTGGAAAGTATGCAAAAACAGATTGATACGAAGAAGGCTAAAGTGAAGGAACTGCTGGCAGGGATTCAATACACGGAGCCAGCTAGCACGAAAGTGGAGCCGAGCAAGCGGGCTGACTATGTTTGGATCGACGACTCCATCCCTGCAAGCACGACGATTGGAAATGATGGTGGCACGGCTGGACAGTGGAACTTCGTCAGTTCGCCTGCATCTCCAGTATTCAGCGGCCGTGTCTCCCACAAACGAGTAGCAACGGGTTTGAGCCAACACCTGTTGATGGGTGCCAAGCAAGGTCTTGTGGTAGGAACCGGCGATTCGCTGTTTGCCTATGTGTACCTTGACCCGAAGAATCCACCGAAGGAGATCATGCTACAGTGGAACACGGGCGACTGGAACCATCGAGCTTACTGGGGAGAGAACAAGATCGATTGGGGAGCAGATAAAACAGGCTCGCGCCAGCACATGGGCAGCCTGCCGGAACCTGGGCGATGGGTACGCCTCTCCATCCCCATTGCCAAGGTGGGCTTGAAGCCCGGCCAGATCATCTCTGGCTGGGCCTTCACTCAATTCGATGGCACTGTCTATTGGGACAAGGCAGGCATCAACACCAAGACACCACAGGGTGAAGTGAAGTTTGACAGCCTGCAGACCTGGTTGAACTACGAGCAATCGCTTGGTGGAGCTAAGCTGCCCGCTCCGGTTCAGAAGGTTATCAAGGTGGTTGCTGACAAAAGAAGCGAAGAGCAGAAGAAGGAACTGCTTCACTACTTCCTCGAGTACATCAATCCTGGCACCAAGGATCGGTTCACTGTCCTGCATCAGGAGATCGAGAAGATCACCAAGGAGCGCACCGACTTCGACGCAAGTATCCCAGCGACGCTCATCTTCAAGGAAAAGAAAGACCAGCGACAATCGTACATCCTCAAACGAGGCGAGTACGATCAGCGAGGCGACAAGGTGGAACGGGGCACCCCAGCCATGTTCCCGCCACTCAAGAGTGATGTCAAGAAAGATCGTCTCGGCCTCGCTCGCTGGCTGCTTGATCCTGCACATCCCATGACCAGCCGTGTGGCAGTGAATCGTTTCTGGCAACAGGTCTTCGGCACAGGCCTGGTGAAGACCACCGAAGACATGGGACTGCAAGGCGAACCGCCTACCCACCAGGAACTGCTTGATTGGCTCGCAGTCGAGTTTCGTGAATCGGGTTGGGATGTTAAGAAGTTGATGAAGTTGATGGTGATGTCGAACACCTATCAGCAGTCAGCCAGGGTGACTGCTGATCGCTACGCGGCTGACCCGGGCAACCGGTACTACTCGCGAGGGCCACGACATCGTCTTGATGCGGAAATTCTTCGCGATCAGGCTCTCTATGTCAGCGGTCTGCTCGTAGAGAAAGTGGGCGGGCCAAGCGTGAAGCCTCCGCAGCCGTCGGGGCTCTGGGAAGCAGTTGGCTACGTCAGCAGCAATACTGCCAACTTCAAAGCTGATACCGGTGTGGAGAAAGTACATCGGCGAAGCTTGTATACATTCTGGAAACGGACTGCACCGCCACCACAGATGTCTGCGATGGATGCGCCATCAAGGGAATCGTGTACTGTCCGCCGAGAACGGACCAATACGCCTTTGCAGGCATTGTTGCTCCTGAATGAAACGCAATATGTCGAATGTGCCCGATCGCTGGCTCAGCGAAGCATGGCAGCTTCAACGGTTGATGATAGCTTGAAGTTCATAGTCAAAAGCGTACTCAGTCGCGAAGTGGAAGCTCAGGAATTGAGCATCCTTCGAAGTGCCTACGAAGACCATCTCAAGAAGTATCAGGCTCAACCGGCCGAAGCAGAGAAACTATTGACAGTGGGGGAGAGCAAGCCGAACGAGAAGCTGAACAAACCAGAACTTGCTGCATTATCGATGGTGGCGAACATCGTGCTCAACCTGGATGAGGCGGTAACGAAGTAAACGCTCACCAGCTCCGGGGGCTCACGCCCCTCGGCTCATTTACCATCAACGAACAACCAACAACCAACAACTAAAATGAACCCATTTGCCGAATCACTCAATCTCATGACTCGTCGTCAACTCTTTGCCAAGGGGGCATTGGGCTTGGGGAGTGCTGCCCTCTCGTCGCTGCTGCCGGGCATGATGCAGGCGGGGGACAAGCAGGCGAAGGGAGGCATACCGGGGTTGCCTCACTTTGCCCCGAAGGCCAAGCGTGCGATTTATCTGTTCATGAACGAAGGTCCGTCCCAGATGGATATGTGGGACTATAAGCCCAAGATGGGGGAATACTTCGACAAGGACCTTCCCGAATCAATCCGCAAGGGGCAGCGGCTTACCACTATGACCTCGGGTCAGACGCGGTTCCCCATCGCACCATCCAAGTACATGTTCAGCCAGCATGGCAAGAATGGTACTTGGGCCAGCGAACTGATTCCGCATACCGCCAAGATCGTTGACGACATTGCTCTCGTGAAGTCGGTCTGGACGGAAGCGATTAATCACGATCCCGCCGTTACCTACATCTGCACCGGCAACCAGATTCCCGGTCGGCCCAGTCTCGGCGCCTGGCTGAGCTATGGTCTGGGCACGATGAATGAGAACCTGCCTGAGTTTGTGGTGATGACCGCATCGTGGACAGGCCGCAAGGAAGCGCAGGCCATTTACAATCGTCTCTGGGGTTCGGGGTTCCTGCCGAGCAAGCATCAGGGCGTAGCACTACGGTCGAAGGGCGATCCGGTGCTGTTTCTCTCAAATCCGCCCGGTGTTGATCCTGCCACTCGGCGCAAAACGCTCGATGCCATCGCGAGGCTGAATCAGCAGCACTACGAACAGATGACGGACCCGGAAACGCAGACTCGCATCGCCCAGTACGAGATGGCGTTCCGCATGCAGACCTCGGTACCGGAACTGGCTGATCTGAGCAAAGAGCCCAAGCACATCCTCGATATGTATGGCCCCGATGTGCTGAAGCCCGGGACGTTTGCCGCCAGTTGCCTGCTGGCAAGACGGATGATCGAACGGGATGTTCGCTTCATCCAGATCTTTCACCGTGGCTGGGATCAGCACTTCAACATCGCAGGCGACCTGCCGAACCAGTGCAAGGATGTTGACCAGGCCTGCTACGCGCTTATCACCGACCTGAAGCAACGCGGTTTGCTTGATGATACCCTCGTGATCTGGGGTGGCGAGTTTGGCCGAACCATTTATTGCCAGGGTGGACTGACGAAGGACAACTACGGCCGCGATCACCACCCCCGCTGCTTCACCATGTGGATGGCAGGCGGCGGTATCAAGCCAGGCATCACCTACGGTGAAACCGATGACTTCAGTTACAATATCACCAAAGACCCGGTCCACATCCACGATTTGAATGCGACCATCCTGCATTGCCTGGGTATCGATCACAAACGCTTCACGTACAAATTCCAAGGCTTGGATATGCGTTTGACGGGGGTGGAGGAGCATGGGGCGGTGAAGGGGTTGCTCTTGTAAATGTCAAGTGTGCAATTGACATGGATGTCAATCGAGTATAATAGAGATGAGCAATGTTTGAAGTCGAAATGTCCATGGAAGCACATCGCCAACTAGATGAATTGCATGGCACCATTCATGCAAGAGTCCTCAAGTTGATTGAAAGACTTTCGGAGTGGCCAGAAGTCAGTGGTGCGAAGCCACTGCGAGGAAAACTCGCTGGTCACTATCGCTTGCGTACCGGTGACTATCGACTTCAATTCCATCTTGAGAGCAATCGTATTGTCATTGAGAAGATCGGGCATCGAGACGGTTTCTATAAGGAGTAATCATGTCGGTCACATCGCTCACGATTGAAGGGAAAGCCTTCGTCATTCTCAAACGTTCTGACTACGAGAAGCTGAAACAGGCAAAGTCAGTTAATCGTTTGCCCGCACTTCCCAAGGCTGACAAGTTGGGAAGAGTACCAGCAGTTGCCTATGCCCGTGCATCACTTGCTCGGAAGATTATTACTGCCAGGAACGATGTGGGATGGTCGCAGAAGGAGCTTGCTGAACGGGCTGGTATTCGTGTTGAAACACTGTGTCGTATTGAGACTGGCAAACACTCTCCCAGTCTTTCTACTATTGATAAAATCTACGCTGTTCTGGATAGTACGGATGAGTAAATGACAACCTCATGAAAACCGCGCAAGAGTAACAATTGGTCCCGTCTCCCGGATGCATCCATGAAGCATGCACAACCCAAGGAGATAGCCATGAACCGTCTTGCCAAATACCTGTTTGTTCTCTCTGTCGCTTTGGTGCCTGCACTTGCCCTGCAAGCTCATGATGCACCATATCGTGGGTATTCGCATCAGCGTTATCAGGTACGTGAAGGCTTGCGGGTAACTTCGGTTGCTTACCGCTCCCCTGCGATGCTTGCTGGGCTGGATCGTGGCGACATCATCCTTGAAGTGGATGGTCGCGATGTCAATTCACCAGAACAGCTACATCGGGCCTTGCACCAGACCGGGTCGAAGGGTGTGTTGAAAGTATGGGATGATGAACGCCGCCGGGTGCGAATGATTCGGGTCTATCCACAGAATGGGCATATTGGTGTGAACGTGGTGCGGGTGGTGCCACGATTTCAGCCTTACTAATCGGTCGGTGCAGTTCAAATCATCATGAGCTAGATGAAAAACCGCAGAACCGAATTTGACATCCTCGTGTCTCATGGGTATGGTTCTTATAGACATCGCACGGACGTCGTGTGATCGACTAGAGCCCGCAGGTATGAGACTGGTACTTGTGCTGGGCGGGGAGGCCTAGTCCTTGAAAGGAGGTGACTCTTGAGTCATGGTAACCAGAGGCGGCTGGCTTAGTTGCCACCGACGGGTTGCTTCTAGCAAGCCGCAAAAAGTAGAGGTCAGGGGTGCGTATCTACACCCCTGGCCTTTTTTCGTTTGTCTGCTGATGTTGTCTGTAGCGCTCTTACAATAGCTTCATGAACACGACTGACGTTGCGATTGTAGGCGGTGGTGTCATCGGCTTGACACTGGCGTATCTCCTGGCCAAAGAGAAACGGTCTGTCACGCTTATCGATAAGGGTGACTTGGGTCGGGAAGCTTCCTGGGCCGGGGCGGGGATTCTGCCTGCGGGTAACCCGAAGCGGGCGAAGTCTGCCATGGGCAAGCTCCGTTCGCAGGCGGTGGCTTTCTTCCCCGAGTTCTCTGCTGAGCTGAAGTCGCTCACTGGTATCGACAATGGCTATTGGCAATGTGGCGGGCTGGAACTGCGTTCCAATGCGGATCAACTGGAACAGAAGCGATTGGAGCAGATGGCCCAGGTCGAAAAGGGCGAAGGGCTTCACTGTGAAATACTGGATGCTGCTGCATTACTCAAACTAGAGCCGGGCTTAGCGCCGACGCTTCCGGGTGCGATCTACTTCCCGGGGGTAGCCCAGATTCGGAACCCTCGCCACCTGCAGGCCCTCATTGCAGGCTGTCAATCGCTGGGGGTGAATTTGAACCCAAATGAACCAGCGACCACAATAGAACGGACTGGCGGACGAATCAGTGGTATTGTCACGCCCAGCAGAACCATACGTGCTGACAAATATGTGGTGGCTGCAGGTACCTGGACGACAGGGATTCTCGCGGAGCTGGGGTGGCAGCCGGCGCTGAAACCGATCAGGGGGCAGATTGTGCTGCTGAATCCGATGGGTTCTGGTGAGCTTCAGGGGGCATCGGCTCTTTTTCCTGCTCTGGAGAACTCTCACGCTATGCAGCCGATGACCCCTGCCACGGTTCCTCCGCTTCGTCACATCCTGTTGATGGGACATCGGTATCTTGTGCCTCGGCAGGATGGCATGGTACTGATCGGTTCCACGGAAGAAGATGTTGGTTTCGACAAGACGCCTACGGAATCAGTCGGTGCGATATTGCGAGCTTTGGCGGCAGAGACGGTGCCAGCTTTGGCGACAGTACCTGTTGAGCGACACTGGGCGGGGCTGAGACCGGGCAGCGCGGATGGGAAGCCTTACCTTGGTCTGGTGCCTGGTTATGACAATATGTATGTGGCAGCGGGGCATTTCCGGTCCGGACTTCAACTATCGATCATGACAGGAGTGCTGATGCGTGCTATGCTGCTCGGCCAGAAGCCGATCATGGACATGACGCCATTCCGCCCGGAACGGCCCATTACCAATCCCATTCCCTGGATTGCCCACGCGCAATGAGCGATTCACCTACACATCAGTTGACTCATGCACTTGCCAGTGATTTGAGCTGGCTCGAAGAATACGCCAGCGAGCGTGCTAACTTGCAGGATGCTGTAGTGCCTTTGCGATTGGCTGCTGCGCTGTTACGCAATCAAGTCGGCCCGTTCCTGCAAGGTCGTTCGGCACTGCCTCTGCATGTTGCTGTCGTGGGTGGTGCGGGTACGGGCAAGAGTACGGTCGTCAACTTCCTCATTGGTAGATCGGTAGCAGAAGCCAACCCCCAAGCAGGGTTCACGAGACACCCCGTCGCCTATGTGGCAGTTGGTAGCGATCAGGTCAACACGCTGAACGATGGTGTACTTGGACCACTCAAAGCCATCCCCGGCCCCACGCCATCGGATCGTGATGAAGATGTGTTTCAGGTGAGGCAAGTAACTCCTGTCTCTACTCAGCACTCAGGACTCAGCACTCAGGACTCTGTCCCCCTCACCCCCAGCCCCTCTCCCCCGAGGGGAGAGGGGAGAAATGAACCCCTCCATGATGCGGTCGTCTGGGATTGCCCCGATATGACGACATGGAAAGCCAACCAGTACCAGGTCCGTCTCGTCGAGACCATCGGCCTGGCTGATCTGGTTCTCTACGTTGCTTCCGATGAGCGTTACAACGATGCCTGGCCGACGCAGTATCTGCAGTATCTCTTACAGGCAGGTAAGCCGGTAGTCGCTTGTCTCACCAAGATGCAGCCTAGCCAGGTAGAGACGCTGCTCAAACACTTCCGCGAAACGGTGATTGCCCGCATTCCTGAATGTGCTGGTGTCTCCGCGGTGGTGGCGCTTCCGCATCTCAGTTCTGCTGAACAAGCGGAACCGGCTGGTGTGGGCGATCCTCATCGTCAGCCGATACTGAAGGCAGTGCAGTGGTGGCTGAAGCAGCCGGTGAAGATGCGGGCCGATAGTGTTCAGCGGGCGGTTCGGTTCCTTGGGCAATTCCAGGAAACCCTGCTTGCCCCGGCTCGCCATGAACTGGCTGCGGTTGCTCAGTGGGACAAGTGGGTGACCAGCGGAGCCTCTACGTTCACGAAACGCTACTACAACGAACATCTCACCGGTGAACAGTTTCCACACTTCAGTGCAGCGATGATCAGGTTGATGGAGCAACTCGAACTCCCGGGCGTAGGGCAGTATGTCAGCAAGGCGATGCACATCCTCCGCAGCCCATACCGCTGGGTGAAATCGTGGGTGGCGAAGCCTAACATCGAAGGTTTGAACGAATCGCAAGTTCTTCGGGCGGGCTTTCAGGGTTGGCTCGATCACCTGCGACATGATCTGTTACAGCAAGACCAGGATCAGACGGTCTGGAAGACCATGCACCATGCCTATCAGCAGCAAGGCGACAAACGCCTGATGGCCGTCTTTGAACAACGGACGGCCGAGTTCTGCAAGAAGCAGGAAGCAGAAGTGGAGACGACTGCTCGGGCCATCCATGAAGACCTGGCAAAGAACCCGACTGCACTCAATACTCTTCGTGGCCTCAAGTTCAGCGTGGAAGCGGCCAGCCTCACGGGCATTGTCTTCACGGCTGGTTCGCATCTGCTTCTCTACCCCATTTTGCTTCCTCTCGTTGCTTCAGTCACGCAAGGCATCTCGGAATCGCTGGGCAAGCACTACATCGATGGCCAACGGGAGAAAGCCCGTACCAGGCTACTAGATCTGTTCTCGAAATCGCTCGTTGAACCGATGACCAGCGAACTGAAGCGTTGGCCTGAAACGCTGCTGCCCAATTTGCCGAAGCTGCGTGAGATCAGCATCAGACTGCCTGAGAACCTAACCAAGCTGCAGCAGGAATTGAAGCAGCGAACGGCGAAGGAGGTTGCATGAGTGCTTCCCCTTTCGATGTGGTGGCCCAGAGCCTGCAACAGGTGGAGCAAACACTTCGTCCCTGGTTGCAGCGGCCTCATCGTTGGCCACTCAAGCCGGAACACCGCACTTCACTGGAACGACACGCCGAAGACCTGACTCGACAAGCCCGTGAGTTGATTGCGGAGCGGCCATCACTCGTGGTCATCCTCATGGGTGGTACCGGCGTGGGCAAATCCACTTTGCTCAATGCCCTCGCCCAAGGCTCCATTGCTGATGCAGCATTCACTCGGCCCACCACACGGGAGCCGATTGTCTACCTGCACGAGAAGTTCGATGCCTCTCGACTCGATGAGTCGTTGCAGAAGTGCCGCTTGATCCGCCATCATCAGCCGGGGTTTGAATACAAGATACTGGTAGATACCCCTGACCTCGACAGCAACGAGACGATCCATCGCGAACGGCTGGAAGCAGTGCTGCCTGCTGCCGACATCATCCTCTATGTTGGTTCGCAGGAGAAGTACCACGACATCGCCGGCTGGGAATTGTTCCTGAAACAGAAGGAACGGCGAGCGTTTGCTTTCGTCTTGAACAAGTGGGATCGCTGCATCGCGCAGCATGCCACCGGGGTTCGCCCGGACGATGATCTGCTTCGTGATCTGAAAACTGAAGGGTTTATCGATCCGCTGCTGTTCCGTATTTGTGCCCATGCCTGGCTGACTAACCCACCGAAGGGGCCACTCCCCGAAGGTGAGCAGTTCCCGGCACTGCGTACCTGGCTCGAACAGGGACTCACCAAGCGGGAGATGGAAGCCATCCGTACTCAAGGCGTGGGGCAACTGCTACAGCAACTGCAAACCTTGCTGAAAACGGTGCAGCCACCCGATGTCAAGGAAGCAGCCCGTAAGACCGATGCTTCGTGGAAGAATACGATCAGCAGCGAACTCATCACCCAGAAGGATGTCATCCTCGCGAACATTGCTCCGCATCAAAAGACACTGGAACGTCGGTTCGCTAATCATCTCAGTCATCCCTTCAAGGGATACATGGGGATGTACGCCAGCCTGCTCGATTTCGGCAGGCAAGGCATGTGGACGAGCAAGTTGCCTCAGGTGAAAACGGCTGGTGAACCAGTGGTGAGCGATCTGACAGGGTTCGCCCGGTCGTGCGCTCAGGAATGCTATCGCCAGAGCCTGACTGCTCGCAATACCGCTCTCGTGGATCGGCTTGTTGCCCATGCCGACGATGCGGGCTTGCCTACTCATCGGCTCGAAAGTGATCTGCAGGCACAACTGAGCAGCATCACCGAAGCGACTTACGCCGATGCACTCTCCAAAGCTCTCAGTTCCGCTGAGCACTCACTCGCAGGTCCACAATCGTGGCGGCAACGGATGGCTTCCGTCTGGACCTGGCTGGGCTACCTGCTGCCAGTGGCTGTCTTTCTGATTGTGCTCATCTGGCAACTCTATGCCAAGTTTGCAGGCACCTCATTTGTGTCGATCACTGATCTGGTTCTGCTGCCACCTCTCTCGGCTCTTCTGGTGATGACCGTGCTCTACATCCTGTATCGCAGTATGGTACCGGTAACGTGGAGCAAGCTGGCGACACTATGTCGAGACAAACTGGGCGATGAACTTTCTGAACGGTTCACTCTCGCTACCAAGGCGTTGCCTCAGCAACAGGCTACCATTCTGGAAGATGAACGTGCCCAGGTGACCGGGATGCTGGCCAAGGTGGAGCAGGCTCAGGGGCTGATTGCAGAACAAGAAAAGACTTCTCACGTCGCTATCCTGTATGCTCGATAGAATAAATGAGTTATAAGCACCGTGGCACTGAACCAGGTACTCCTGGATCAGTGCTGGATTGCCTCAGTAACGAATGCCCGCACTGATCTGCGAGTACGCAGTTCAGTGCCACGCAAATGATGCCTTCACTACCGAATGAGGAATGGCGTTTCGATGGCACAAGATTACTACGCAGCGCTGGGTGTGAGCAAAACCGCCAGCGAAGGGGATATCAAATCAGCCTACCGCAAGCTGGCTCGGCAATTTCACCCCGACCGGAACCCGGGCGATAAGGTTGCTGCTGAGAAGTTCAAAGACATCCAGCAGGCCTACGATGTGCTGGGCGACAAGAAGAAGCGTGAGAAGTACGACCAGTTCGGCCCCAACTTCGAACAGATGGGTAGTGGCTTTCCCGGTGGCGGATCAGGCTTTCCAGGTGGTGGCTACAGCACTGGTGGCCCTGGTGGCTATCAGAATGTTGATCCATCCATGTTCCAGTCGATCTTTGAACAGATGATGGGTGGCGGTGGTGGCTTTCAGGACTTCAGCACCACCGGTCAGGCTGCGAGTGGCAGGCGCACCAGGGGTCGGAAGAAGCAGCCTCAGGATGTCGAGCAGGAGATCACCGTTGATTTCATGACCGCTGCCAAAGGTGGCAGTGTCGATCTTGGTCGGCTCAAGGTCGATGTGCCTGCAGGCTTCCCCGATGGCAAGAAGCTTCGCGTTCGCGGCCAGGGTGAGAATGGTGGCGATCTCTATGTCATCGTTCACGTCAAGCCTCATGCCTACTTCCAACGTGATGGGCAGAACATCGTTCTCGATGTGCCCCTGACGATCAGCGAAGCAGGGTTGGGATGCAAGGTTGATGTGCCTACTCTCGAAGGCACCGTGACCATTACTGTTCCGCCTGGGACGTCGAGTGGCCAGCGACTCCGTATCCGTGGCATGGGTCTGCCTGGTGCATCAGGCAAAGGCGATCAGTTCTGCGAAATCAAGATCATGATGCCCAAGCAGCCAGGTGCGAAGGCCAAACAGTTGTTGGAAGAGTTTGCGAAACTGGAACCGCTTGAACCTCGGGCAAACCTCGGCTGGAAGACATAATGCCTGACGAGAGCTATCCCTGGTCAGTTCGGCTCCTCACACAGGAAAGCTATGCCCGGGTGATGGAAGCCCGCCGTTCGGTGCGTGGCAAGTGGCTGACGATCTATTCACAAGCGAATGATGTAGGCCATGCACGTCTTGGCCGCATCGTGAGTAAGAAGTGGGGCAATGCCGTCACCCGCAACCGTATTCGTCGCTGGTTGCGTGAAGCGTTTCGGAAGATGAAGTCAGAACTACCTGCACGGGATTTTGTCGTGCTGCCAGTACGAATCGAAGGGCTGAGCTTTACCGAAGTAGAAGCTGAGATGAAGAGGCTATGCCTGGCTCGTTGATTCATTACATATTTATCCTCTTGTACTGCCAACTAATTGTGTTACGTTCACACCATTGCCGTGCCACGATGAGCACTGGCTACTCTCTATTGTAGGGGAAGATCATGACTGCACAGTTTGAAATCAAGAAAGCGAAAAACGGTCAGTTCTACTTCAACCTCAAAGCTGGTAACGGCGAGACGGTTCTCACCAGCGAGCAATACACGAGCAAAGCTGGATGCAAGAACGGCATTGCTTCGGTGCAGAAGAACGCCGGCAGCGATGATCGGTATGAACACAAGACAGCGAAGAATGGTAAGTGCTACTTTGTGCTGAAGGCAGGCAACCACCAGGTGATCGGCAACAGCGAAATGTATGACAGCGAATCATCATGTAATAAAGGCGTGGCAGCAGTGAAGAAGGCAGCAGGGAGTGCTAAGGTTTCGGATGAGACGTAGTCTTTGAACACGGCTTAACACGCGTACAACCCCTCACCCCCAGCCCCTCTCCCCGGGAGGGAGAGGGGAGCATGCGGTGCACCTCATTTCGTGAGGTGCTGTTGATTCCATCACTCATCTTCCAAAGCCATCTTCAACTTATTCAGTGCATGATCCCATTGCTGGGCGATCACTTCCAGTGATCGGCGGGCTTCATCGATCTGCGCGGGGTTGAACTTCCAGAGTCGTTCCCGGCCGACTTT
>WBZX01001412.1_pt1 | contig 17334 bp, 16 predicted proteins | sample 5204211 | NCBI WGS metagenome assembly WBZX01 (sample SAMN12344362, study PRJNA552823) | activated sludge metagenome | biome: Activated sludge suspended growth; feature: Nitrification reactor; material: Wastewater; isolation source: activated sludge from nitrification reactor of wastewater... | reverse complement strand
AGTCGCCATGGCGCCAGACGCCGGGAAACACGTCGAAGTAGCTGTCGCGCAGCCGCCGATCGCCCTCGTCGTTCCAGAAGCGCAGCGGCATCGACGGCATCGGTTCGGTGCAGACCAGCTCGCCCACCTGACCCGTGACTTCTTCGCCGCGGTCGTTCCAGGCGTGCACGCCGGCGCCGAGGCAGCGGCACTGCATTTCGCCAGCGTGCACCGGCAACGTGCAATTGCCGGCGACGAACGCGCTGGCAATGTCGGTGCCGCCGGAGATGGGTGCGATCCAGATGTCCGGGCCGCATTCGCGCTGCAGCCACTCGTAGGCCTGGGTCGGCAGCGGCGACCCCGTGGAGCCGATGGTGCGCAATTGCGGCACGCGGCCGTTGGCGCGTGGCGACACGTGCGCCTTCATGCAGGCCACGTGATAGGCCGCACCGGCGCCAACGAACGTGGCGCCCGCGGCATGCGCGAAGTTCCACAGCGCGTCGGGCCCGGGCCAGGCCGGGCTGCCATCGAGGATGCAGACGGTGGCCCCGGCCAGCAGGCCGCTGACCTGGCAGTTCCACATGATCCAGCCCGTACTGGAGTACCAGTGGAACCGGTCCAGCGCGCCCACATCGTTGTGCAGCGCCCCGAGCTTGAGATGCTCCAGCACGATGCCCCCGTGGCCGTGCACGATCGCCTTCGGCGCGCCCGTGGTGCCGGACGAATAGACGATCCACAGCGGATGGTCGAACGGCACCGAGTCCACCTGCAGCGGCGCGTGCCCGGCCACCGCATCGGCCCAGGCCATTGCGCCGGCGTGGGCCGACGGCGCCACCTCGGGGTAGGGCACGGCGATGAACATCCGCACGCTCGGCAACGCCTCGCGCAGTGCGGCGACCACGTCGCGCCGATCGTGCACCTTGCCTGCGAAGCGATAGCCGTCCGACGCGATCAACACCCTGGGTTCGATCTGGCGGAAGCGGTCAACCACGCTGGCCACGCCCATGTCGGGCGAGCACAGCGACCACACCGCGCCCAGGCTGGCGGCGGCCAGGAAGGCGACGATGGCCTCGACGCGATTGGGCAGGCAGGCCACCACGCGGTCGCCCCGCACGACGCCGGCGTCCCGGAGCGTGCGGGTCAGCGCGCCGACGCGCCGGGTCAGCTCGGCCCAGGAGACTTCCTCGAGACCGCCGCCTTCGTCGCCAGCCACGATCGCCGGGCGCGTGTCGGTGACATGGCGGAAGACCTGGTCCACATAGTTCAGCCGCGCCTGCGGGAACCAGACGGCGCCGGGCAACTGCCGGTGCGCCAGGGCCGGACCGGCCCCGACATGGCCGCGGACATCGAAATAGGCCCAGATCGACCGCCAGAAGGCGTCGGGCTCACCGACCGACCAGGCCCACAGGGCGTCGTAGTCAGTCAGCCGAAGGCGGTACGAGCGCGCCAGCCAGGCCTGGTAGTCGGCGATGCGGGCCCGACGCAGGCGATCAGCGGAGGGTTGCCACAGCGGCGGGTTCATCGAATCAAGCGCTTGCAGCGGGGCAGCGCACTCAGCACTCGACGATGTTGACCGCGAGGCCGCCGCGGGCGGTCTCCTTGTACTTGGTCATCATGTCGGCGCCGGTTTCGCGCATGGTCTTGATGACCTGGTCCAGGCTGACGAAGTGCGTGCCGTCGCCACGCAGCGCCATGCGCGCCGCGTTGATGGCCTTCACGCTGGCGATCGCGTTGCGCTCGATGCAGGGGATCTGCACCAGCCCGCCCACGGGGTCGCAGGTCAGGCCCAGATGGTGCTCCATGCCGATCTCGGCCGCGTTCTCCACCTGTGCCGGCGTGCCGCCCAGCACGGCGCACAGCGCGCCTGCCGCCATGCTGCAGGCCACGCCCACCTCGCCCTGGCAGCCGACTTCCGCGCCGCTGATGCTGGCGTTTTCCTTGTAGAGGATGCCGATGGCTGCCGCGGTGAGAAGGAAGTCCACCACGCCGGCGTCGTGCGCACCGGGCACGAAGCGGTGGTAGTAGTGCAGCACCGCCGGCACGATGCCCGCGGCACCGTTGGTCGGCGCCGTGACCACACGCCCGCCGGCGGCGTTCTCCTCGTTGACGGCCAGCGCGTACAGGTTGACCCAGTCCAGCACCTGCAGCGGATCGCGCAGGGCCGCTTCCGGGTTCGCCGTGAGGCTGCGCAGCAGGTCGGGCGCGCGGCGCTTGACCTTGAAGCCGCCGGGCAGCACGCCGTCCGTGCGGCAGCCGCGCGCGACGCAGGCCTGCATCACGTCCCAGATGCGCATCAGGCCGGCGTCGATCTCCGCGTCGGTGCGCCAGTGGCGCTCGTTGGCGCGCATCAGCTGGGCGATGCTCAGGCCTTCGCGCGCGGTGGCCTGCAGCAGCTCCTCGCCGCTGTGGAACGGATGCTGCAGCACCGTGGTGTCCGGGGCGATCGCCTTCTGGCGGCTGCCGTCGGCGGCCACCTCGTCGCTGACGACGAACCCGCCGCCGACGGAGTAGTAGGTGCGCTGGCACAGCTCGGTGCCGGCCGCGTCGAAGGCCAGGAATCGCATGCCGTTGGCATGGAAGGGCAGGCTCTCGCGACGATGGAAGACGAGGTCGGTCTTCTCGTCGAAGGCCACGGACGCGCCACCCGCCAGCTCGACGCTCCGTTGCTGGCGGATGCCGTCGAGCAGCGCCGGGATCGCGTCCACGTCGACCGAATCGGGCTCGTGGCCTGCCAGCCCCAGCAGCACGGCCTTGTCGCTGCCGTGGCCCTTGCCGGTGGCGCCGAGCGACCCGTACAGCCGCGCCTGCACCCGCGCTGTCTGCCCGCGCATGCCGTCGGCCGACAGGCGCAGCGCGAACATGCGCGCCGCGCGCATGGGGCCCACGGTATGGGAGCTGCTGGGCCCGATGCCGATCTTGAACAGGTCGAAGACGCTTACCGCCATGGTGCGGCGATCATAGGGCCGGCGCCGCGGCTCAGCGCGCGAACAGCAGTTGCACCAGGCCCAGGCTGATCACGGGGAACACCAGCAGCAGCAGCGTGCGCACCGCGTCCCAGGCCAGGAAGGGCAGAACACCCTTGTAGGTCTCATTCATCGGCACGTCCTTGGCCACGCCGTTGACCACGTACACGTTCAGGCCCACGGGCGGCGCGATCAGGCCGAAGCTCACCGTCATGAGCACCAGGATGCCGAACCAGATCGCCTTGGGCTCGGGGGCCAGCCCCATCAGCGGCAGCTGCATCACCGCCGGGAAGATCACCGGAATGGTGAGCAGCATCATCGACAGCTCGTCCATCACCGCGCCCAGCAGCACGTACAGCAGCAGCACCGCGCCGACGATGAACAGCGGCGGCACCGGCAGGTGTCCTACCCAGTCCGCCACGGCCGTGGGCATCTGCGTCAGGGCCAGCGACGCATTGATCATGTCCGCGCCGAGAAAGATCATGAACACCATGGCGCTCGTCTCGGCGGTGCCGATGAAGCTGGTGCGGATGCCGGCCCATCCCAGTTCGCGCTGCGCGAGTCCGGCCACGAAGGTGGCCGTGGCGCCGACGGCGGCGCCCTCGGTGGGCGAGAAGATGCCGCCGTAGATGCCACCGAACACGATGACGAAGATCGCCACGATGGGCCAGATGGCCAGCAGCGCCTTCCAGCGCGCGGCCCAGGGCAGGGGTTCGGACGGCGGCGCCAGGTCCGGGCGACGGCGTGCGATCAGGCCCACCACCACGATGTAGCCGAGCATCGCCATCAGCCCGGGCACCATGGCCGCGGCAAACAGCTTGGCGATGTTCTGCTCGGTCAGGATGGCATAGACCACCAGCGGCACCGACGGCGGGATCAGGATGCCCAGCGTGCCGCCGGCGGCCAGCGTCGCCGTGGACAGCCGCCCGTGGTAGCCGTGAGCCTTCATCTCCGGGTAGGCCACCTGCGTGATCGTGGCCGACGTGGCCACCGACGACCCGCATACCGCGCCGAAGGCGCCCGCAGCCAGCACCGAGGCCATGGCCAGGCCTCCCCGGATGTGTCCCACGAAGGCGGCTGCCGCCTGGAACAGCGCGCGCGACAACCCGCCTTGCGTGGCGAACTGCCCCATCAGCAGGAACAGCGGAATCACGCTCAGGTCGTAGACCGTCAGGCGTGCCACCGACGAGCCCTTGAGCTGGTTGAGCAGGGCCATGTCGTTGGTCATGACCCAGTAGCCGAGCGCGCCGGGGATGAACATGGCCGCCGCGATCGGGATGCGCAGGGCCATCAGCAGCAGCATGCCGCCGAACATCGACAGACCGACGGTGGTGGCCGTCACGAAGCGGTACCGATCAGTTCGTCGGTGGAGCGCCCGCGCAGTTGCAGCAATGCCTGCACCAGCGCCACCAGGGCCGCCAGCGCCAGGCCGGGTGCGAGCGATGCGTAGACCCACCACATGGGCAGGCCGAGGATCATCGAGGTTTCCGATGCGTCACGTACCGCGACCGCGCCGACCGTGGTGCGCCACGCCAGCAGCGCACACATGGCCGCCACGAGCAGGCTGCCCAGGGCGTCCAGCGTCAGGTTGGCCCGCGCGGGCAGGCGCTGGGTGAAGAAGTCCACGATGATGTTGCCTCCGCGCAGCTGGCACCAGGGCAGGGCCAGCGAGATGGCGATGGCAATCGCGAACTGGGTCAGTTCCACGTCGCCCTGGATGGGCCTCGACGTGGCCGTGCGCAGCACGATGCTGGTGACGACCATCAGGCCCGCTCCGAGCGCGATGGCCGAGCCCAGCAGGGCGAACACGGCGGCCACGCGCCGAAGCAGGGACAGCATCGAACCTCCTCCACGGCTGCGGCCGCCGGCCGCAGCCTTGCCTTTGCCCGGCTACTTCTTGTACTTGACGAGCAGTTCGCGAGCCTCGGACAACAGCGCCTTGCCGTTGGCACCGCGCTTGTCCATGTCGGCCACCCATTCGTCGTACAACGGCGCCGTGGCCTTGATCCAGTTGTCGAGTTCGCTGGTGGGGATCATGTACAGCGTGTTGCCACGGTCCTGCGCCGCCTTGCGCCCCGGCGCGGCGCTGTTGTCCCAGATCTTGCCGATCTGGCGCGACAGCTCGGCGCCCGAGTTGTTGTCGATCACCTTCTTCAGGTCCGCCGGCAGGCTGTCGTACTTGGCCTGGTTCATCGCGAAGATGAATCCGGCGCTGTACAGGGCGGGGCGGCTCGGGTCGGTCTCGCTGGTGAACTTGACCAGTTCCTGCAGCTTCAGAGACGGCATCACTTCCCACGGCAGCAGGAAGCCGTCGATCGTGCCCTTGCTCACCGCGTCGGGAATCGCCGGCAGCGGCATGCCCACCGGGCTGGCACCCAGCGCCGCCAGCAGCTTGTTGGTCTGGCGCGTCGGCGCGCGCATCTTCAGGCCCTTGAAGTCGGCCATCGTGCGCACCGGCTTCTCGCGCGTGTGGATGTAGCCCTCGTCATGGACCCAGGTGGCCAGGATCTTGGTGCCGGGGAACTCCTTCAGCGCGTTCTTCTGCATGTAGTCCCATGCCGCACGTGCGCCCACCTCGGCCGAGTTGGTCATGAACGGCAACTCGAAGACTTCCATCGTGGGGAAGCGGCCCGCGGTGTAGCCGGGCAGCGTGATCACGATGTCGTCCACGCCGTCCTTGACGCGGTCCACCAGCTGGGGCGGCGTGCCGCCGCCGCTCATCGACGGCAGCACCTGGCACTTCAGCCGATTGTTCGACTCCTTGGCGACCTTGTCGCACCACGGTGCGATCACGTTGACCGAGGCCATGGCCTGAGGGTTCCAGATGTGGTGGAACTTGAGGGTGACCTCCTGGGCCGCTGCGGGCAGCGCGAAGGCGGCCGCCACGAGGGGAAGTGCGAAGCGCTTGATCGTCATGTCATGTCTCCGGTGGGATGGTTTCAGCCCCAGACTTCGGCCGCGGTTTCCACCACGAGCCTCAGCTTGTTGCGTTGTGCTTCAACGGCGATGTTATTGCCGTGGACCGTACTGGAAAACCCGCACTGCGGGCTGAGGCAGAGCTGCTCCAGGGGCGCGTACTTCGCCGCTTCGGCGATGCGCCGCTTGAGCGTGTCCTTGGTTTCCATCTCGCCGAACTTGGTGGTCACCAGTCCCAGCACGACGATCTTGCCGGGCTTGAGGAAGCGCAGCGGCCGGAAGTCGCCGGAGCGGTCGTCGTCGTACTCCATGAAGTAGGCGTCGAGGTTCATCTCCGACAGCAGCGCCTCGGCCACCGGCTCGTAATTGCCGCTGGCCGCGTGAGTGCTCTTGAAGTTGCCGCGGCACAGGTGCATGGCCAGGGTCATGCCGGCCGGCTTGTGCGCCACCACCTTGTTGATGAACTGGGCATAGCGGTGCGGCAGCTCGTTGGGATCGTCGCCGCGCTGGCTGGCCGCCGCGCGCATCTTCTCGTCGCACAGGTAGGCCATGTTGGTGTCGTCCATCTGCACGTAGCGGCAGCCGGCATCGAACAGCGACTTGAGCTCGTCGCCGTAGGCGCGGGCCACGTCGTCGTAGAAGACCGGGTCCAGCTCGGGATACGCGTCGCGGCTGATGCCGGCGCGACCGCCGCGGAAGTGCAGCATCGTGGGCGAGGGGATCGTCACCTTGGGCGTCAGGCCCGCAGCGACCTGCGACTTCAGGTATTCGAAGTCCGCAAGCTGGATGTCCTTCACGTGGCGCACCTTGTCCACCACCTTGATCACCGGCGGCGCCAGGCTGGTCGTGCCGTCGGGGTTCTTCACCGCGAGCTGGCCGGCCTCGGTGACCACGCCGCCCAGCTGCTCGAGGAAGTCGAGGTGGAAGTAGGTGCGCCGGAACTCGCCGTCCGTGATGCTCTGCAGGCCGACGTCCTGCTGGAACTTCACGATCTCGGCGATGGCCCGGTCCTCGACGGCGCGCAACTGCGCCGCGTCGATGGTCTTGTGGACGAAGTACTGCTCTCGGGCATCGAGCAGGTACTTGGGGCGCAGGAAACTGCCGACGTGGTCGGCGCGGAACGGGGGCGTGGTGCGGTTGCTCATGGGCGTCCTTCGTTGGGATCAGTGACGTGCCGAGACGCCGAGCCAGGCGTCCAGCGGGGTGGGGTCGGAAAGCAGCGCCTGGCTCGTGGCGCGCAGGGCAATGCCGCCGCGGTCGAGCACGAGGGCGTCGTCGGTGACGGCGAGCACCATGTGCGGATGCTGCTCGACGACGATCGATGGCAGGCCCTCCTCGCGCGCGACGCGGCGGATCGCGGCCAGCAGTTCATGCACGATCAGCGGTGCCAGGCCCTCGAGCGGCTCGTCGAGCAGCAGCAGCCTGGGGTTGAGCACCAGCGCGCGGCCGAAGGCGAGCATCTGCTGCTCTCCGCCGGAGAGCTGGTGTCCGAGGTGGCCTCGCCGCTCGGCCAGGCGCGGGAACAGCTCGAACACGCGTGCCGGCGTCCAGGGGCCGGGGCGCGCGACGCAGCCCAGGTTCTCGTCGACCGTCAGCGATCTGAAGATGTTGCGCTCCTGCGGCACCCAGCCCAGGCCGGCCTCGGCCCGGCGGTGCGCCGGCAGCGTGTGCAGCTCCTGCCCGGCGAGCGTGATGCGGCCGGCAAATCGCCGCGTCACGCCGACCAGGGTGTCGATCAGCGTCGTCTTGCCGGTGCCGTTGCGGCCCAGCAGCGCGAGCGAGCGGCCGGCGTCGAGCGTGAACGAGACGTCGCTCAGGACGACGGCATCGCCGTGGCCGCAGGTGAGGCCTTCGATCGTCAGCAGCGCCTCAGCCATGCGCAGCCTCCGCGGCCACCACGGCGTCGCCGAGGTAAGCCGCCTTGACCCGCGCGTCGGCCGCGATCCCGGCCGGGGTGCCGTCGGCCAGCACGGCACCGTTGACGAGCACCGTGATGCGCGTGGCGAAGCTGAAGACGAGGTCCATGTCGTGCTCGATCAGGAGCACCGCCACGTCGGCATCCAGCGCAGCGACGGTGGCAAGAATGTCGGCGCGCTCGGCCGCCGGCACGCCGGCTGCCGGCTCGTCGAGCAGCAGCACTTTCGGCCGCTGGGCCACCGCGAGCGCGATCTCGAGCAGCCGTCGCTTGCCGTAGGGCAGTTCGCGCGTCGGCCGCTCGGCATGCTCGAGCAGGCGGAACTGACCGAGCAGCGACTCGCACTCGGCGGCGATCGCGGCGTCGTGTCCCATCGGCTGCCAGAAACGGCGCGCGGCGTCGACGCGGCTGGCGACCGCCAGCGCAAGGCTTTGCAGCGGCGAGAAGCTGGCAAAGAGCTGGCTGATCTGGAACGTGCGCACGAGTCCGAGCCCGACGCGCCGGTGCGGCGCGAGCGCGGTGATGTCATGGCCCAGCAGCTCGACCTGGCCCGACGTCGGCGCGAGCACGCCGGTGAGCAGGTTGATCAGCGTCGTCTTGCCGGCGCCGTTGGGGCCGATCAGTGCATGGCGCGCGCCCTGCGTCACCTCGAGCGACACGTCGTTCGTGGCGGCGATGCCGCCGAAGCGGCGCACCAGCCGATGCGTTCGCAGGACAACGCCGCTCATGACCTCTTCCACCACGTCCAGGGACGGAACAGCTTCTCTCGCCCGACCAGCATCAGCACGACCAGGAACAGGCCGATCCAGAAGGTCCAGTACTGCACGGTCACGGCCGAGATCAGGTCGTGCAGCACCTTGAACGCGACGGCGCCGACGATGCCGCCCCACAGCCAGCCCGCGCCGCCGATCACCAGCGCCAGCATCACGTCAGCGCTGCGGTGGAAGTCGAAGACGTCGAGCGAGGCGAAACTGGTGGTCTGCACCAGCAGCGCGCCCGCGGCGCCGGCCAGCGCGGCCGACAGCGTGTAGACGGCGGCCAGCCGGCCGTTGACAGACAGTCCGATCGCGGCCAGCCGCAGCCGGTTGTCGCGCAGCGCCTGCAGCGACGTGCCGAACGGCGAGTGCACGATGCGACGCAGCACGATGAAGGCGATGAACAGCACGGCCATCGAATAGACGCTGGCCACGCGCGCGCCGAGGTCGAACTCGAAGCGCCCGAGCAGGGGCCCGATCACGACGCCCTGCAGCCCGTCGGCGCCGCCGGTGAGGCCGTCGAACTTGTTCGCCAGTTCGTACAGCACGAGCGCCACGCCCATCGTCACCATCAGCCGCGTGAGGTCGGAGCCGCGCACGATCATCGGGCTCGTCAACAGGCCGAGCAGGGCCGAAGCGGCCATCGCCACCAGCAGGCCCACGAGCGGGTCGGGCATCACGTGCTTGGCAAACAGGCCCGCTGCGTAGGCGCCGAGGCCGAAGAACGCCGCATGGCCGAGCGAGACGATGCCCGCGTAGCCGAGGATCAGATCGAGCGAGATCGCGAACAACGCGAAGATGGCGATCTCGTTGATCAGCCCGGCCTGCGATCCCAGGGTCAGCGGCAGGGCCCAGAGCACGACCCAGGCGGCGATCTCCCACGGCCGCCAGCGCGACGGCGCCAGCAGCGACGCACGCAGGCTCATCGCGCCCCCTGCCGCGTGAACAGGCCCTGCGGCCGCCACAGCAGGATCGCGATCATCAGGCTGTAGACGATGAAGCTGCCGAGCTTGGGCACGTAGTACTTGCCGAACACGTCGGCCACGCCCAGGACGAGCGCGGCCACGAGCGGCCCGGTGATCGAACTGGTGCCGCCGACCGCGCACACGATCAGGAAGTACACCATGTGCTTGAGCGGGAAGTTCGGTTCCACGCCGAGCAGGTCGGCGCCGAGCGCACCGCCGAGACCGGCCAGGCCCGAACCGACGGCGAAGGTGACCAGGAAGACGCGGTCGACCGGGATGCCCAGGCCGGCGGCCACGCGCGGGTCGTCCACCGCGGCGCGCAGGCGGGCGCCGAAGCGCGTGCGTGCGAGCAGCGCCTGCAGCGCGAGTGCCAGCGCGATGCAGACCACGACGACGAACAGGCGGTAGGCGCCCATGCCCAGCGACAGGGCGCCCTCGCCGAACTCGAAGCGCTGGCGGAAGAACTCGGGCAGCTGCACGATCTTCTGCTCCGAGCCGATGCCCCAGTCCACGGCGGCGACGGCCATGAAGACCAGGCCGATCGAGAACAGCACCTGGTCGAGGTGCGGCTTGCCGTACATCGGCCGGTACAGCAGCCGCTCCAGCACGGCGCCGGCCAGCGCGGTCAGCACGAAGGCGGCGGGCAGGCAGGCCAGGAAGGGCCAGCCCGCCTTCTGCATCAGCAGCACCAGGATGTAGCCGCCGGCCATCGCGAAGGCGCCGTGCGCGAGGTTGATGAAGTTCATCAACCCCATCGTCACCGCCAGCCCGAGCGACAGCACGAACAGCAGCATGCCGTAGGCGATGCCATCGAACAGCAGCGTCAGCATGGCCGCCGAGGTCCGACGCCAAAGGCTCGGCCAAGCAGACGCCGCGCAACCGGCTGTGCCGGGCCGCTGGCGGCGCCCCCCTGGGGGGGGGCGCCCGTGGCGCTCCGGGTGGGGATCACTTCGACTTTCCGGGGTCCTTCAGCGCCTTGATGGCGTCGAACTCGATGTTCCACAGCTGGCCGTCGCGCCTCTCGACCTTGCGGATGTACATGTCGAGCACGATGTCGCGCGACTGCGCGTCGATGTAGACCTGGCCGCGCGGGCTTTCCCACACCTGGCCCTTCATGGCCGTCATCAGCGCCTCGCCGCCCGCGCCCTTGGTCGCGTTGAGCCCGTTGGTGATGAGCCGCATGCCGTCCCAGCCGCCGACGGCCATGAAGTTGGGGCGGAACTTGTGCATGGCCTGGAAGTCCGCGACGAACTTCTTGTTCATCGGGCTCGGGTGCGCCGCCGAGTAGTGGTGCGCGGTGATGACGCCCAGCGCCACGTCGCCGATCTCGGACAGTTGGTCGTCGTCGGTGATCTCGCCGCTGCCGATCAGGCGGATGCCCTGCTTGTCCAGGCCCCGCTCGACGAACTGCTTCATGAACGGCGCGCCCTGGCCCGACGGCAGGAACACGAACAGCGCATCGGGCTTGAGGTCGCGCACCTTCTGCAGGATCGGCGCGAAGTCGGGACTGCGCAGCGGCGTGCGCAGCTTCTCCATCACGGTGCCGCCATTGAGGGTCACGCGGTCGGCGTAGAACTTCTCGGCGTCGTAGCCGGGCCCGTAGTCGGCCACCAGCGTCACGACCTTCTTGATGCCCACCTTGTTCGACCACTCGGCCATGCCCACCGAGACCTGGGGCAGCGTCACGCTGGTGCGGGTGACGAAGGGCGAGGCCTCGGTGATGCTCGAGGTGCCGGCCGCCATGACCACGAGCGGCGTCTTGCTCTGCGTGGCGATCGGCGCGGCGGCGAGCGCACAAGGCGTGAGGCCGAATCCGGCGAGCACGGCGACCTTGTCGTTGACGACGAGTTCCTGCGCCATTCGGCGCGTCGTGTCGGGCACGCCGCCGTCGTCCCTGAGGATGACCTCGACCTTCTTGCCGCCGGCCCGGCTGCCGCCCTGGGCAAGGAAGAGCTTCACGGCCGCGTCGATCTGGCGCCCGGTCGAAGTGAACGGACCGGTCATCGGCAGGATGAGCCCGATCTTCACGCTGTCACTCTGGGCCAGTGCGGGCGGCGCGGCCATGGCGGCGCCGACCACGGCGAGCATCTGTCTGCGTTGCATCATGGCTTGTCTCCTGTGTGGGTAAGTTGTGGTTGAGTGGTCAAGTATCGGGCCGCCAGGCGGAATCGAGCACGACGCCGCCGCCGGCCACGCGCGAGACGCAGGCGCACAGGCGCTTGCCGCTGCGCTGCTCGGCCGGGGTGAGGAACACGTCGCGATGATCGGCGCGGCCGTGAATGGCGACGACGTCGACCGCGCACAGGCCGCACTCACCGCGCAGGCAGTCGGCCAGGCAGGCCACGCCGTGCCGTTCCATCGCGTCGAGCAGGCTTTCGTCGGCGGCCACGGTGAAGCGCAGGCCATGGCGGGGCACGTCGACCCAGAACCGCTCGGCGGGAAGCTCGCCGCTGGTACCGAAGGTCTCGATGCGCAGCCGCTGCGTCGGACGGCCGGCGTCGGACCACGCCGTCTGCAGGGCATGCAGCAGCCGCACCGGGCCGCAGGCCATCACCTGGCCGTCGGCCGGCAACGAAGCGATCAGCTCGGGCAGGTCCATGCGTTCCCCGCGTTCGCCGGCATGCAGCTTCAAACGGTCGCCCAGCGCGGCCTGCAGCGTGTCGGCGTAGACCAGGTCGGCCGCGGCGCGCGCGGCATAGGCCATGCGCACGTCGGCTCCGCGTCCGGCCAGTGCCAGGGCCATGCCCAGCAAGGGCGTGACGCCGATGCCGCCGGCCACCAGCAGGGTCGGCCGCGGCGCGGCCGGCAGTTCGAAGTGGTTGGCCAGCGCCAGGATGCGCACCGTGTCGCCCGCGGCCAGGGTCCACATGTGCGCCGAGCCACCGCGGCTGGCCGCCACGCGCTTGACCGCGATGCGCCAGGGGGCGTCGGGCGCCGGCAGGCCCACGAGCGAATAGCGCCGCTCGCCCGTGCGGCTGCCAGGCAGGGCCACCTGCACCCGCAGGTGGCTGCCCACGGTCCAGCGCTGGGGCGGTGCCGGCGGCGCCAGGGCGATCTCGCGCACGGTGGGCGACAGGTCGCGCACCGCGAGCACGCGGGTCTCGAACCCCGTGCGGGCCGTGGAGCCGGTGCCCGCGCTCATGGCTGCGGCCGGATCAGGCCGGCCCCGGGCAGGCGCTGCAGCGCACGCCGGTTGTTCAGCGCGTCCGCGAGGTTGCGCTGGGCATTGCGCGCGTGTTCGCGCGCCAGCGCTTCGGCCCGCGCGCCTTCGCGGCGCTCTATGGCGTCCACCAGCGCACGGTGCTGGTCGTGAGCCAGCAGCAGCCGGTCCCGCGCCAGCGGGCCGAGCGAGTCGGCCATCACGAACCCGTTGGGTGACGCGAAGGGCAGCGCCGCCACGCGCTCGATCTGGCGCCGCACCAGCGGGCTGCCCGGCATGTCGGCGAGCAGGCCGTGAAAGCGCGCGTTGTGCTCGACATAGGCCGCGAAGCGGGCCGGCGTGAGCTGCGGCGCCGCCAGCAGTTCGTCGATGCGGTCGATGCAGTCGCGCGACTGGGCCAGCAGCGCCACGGGCACGCCGCGCTCGGCGGCCAGACGCGCCGCCATGCCTTCCATCGTGCCGCGCAGCTCGATCGCGTCGTGGATGTCGGCCGCCGAGAACTGACGCACGACATAGCCGCCTGTGGGCAGCGTCTCCAGCAGGCCTTCTTCCTGCAGGCGGGCCAGCGCGGCGCGGATCGGCGTGCGCGACACCGACAGGCGCTCCACCATGGCCATCTCGGCGATGCGCTCGCCGGGCGGCAGCGCGCCGCCGACGATCAACTCGCGCAGGCGCAGCAACGCGCGCGCGGTCTGCGACGCGCCGTCGTCTGCGGCGCGTGAAGCGGGGGTCGTGCTGCGCGCCATGGCAGCAGTCAGGCCTGGCGCACCTGCAGCGGAATCACCGGGCGCCCCGTGACGCCGCCCTCGGCGGCGATCAGCCCGTCGATCAGCCGCCGCGCCCAGAGCGAGCCGGCGTCGATGTTGAGGTTGTTGAAGCTGCGGTCGGGCCGGGCGTCGATGGCGCGCTGCTGCGATTCGAGCACGTGCTCGTCCTCGCGGAAGATGCGCGCCACGCCTTCGCGAATCTCGTGCGTCAGGCGCTGTTCGTGGGTCATGTAGTTGCGCGCGAAGGCCCAGAAGTAGTGGCAGGTGGTCGCGGTCTCGGGCGTCACCGTGTTGATCACCATGCCGTTGATGCCGTGGCTGCGGTCGCCGGCACGCGCGCCGGTGCCGGCCTCGGCCACGCCGACGTCGATGGCCACGGTGCAGGGCGCCTCGAAGCGGATGATCTGCCAGCGGTCGACACGGCCGGTCCAGCCGCGCGCGCGGCGGATCTGCGCAGCCCAGAACGGCGGCGGGGCGATGTCTTCCATCCACCGGGTCACGGTGGCGCTGCGGTCGCCGTGCGTGGCGACGAAGGGCGCCTCGGCCACGGCCCGGTCGCCGATCGAGCCGCCGTGCACGAAGGTCTCGTGCGTCAGGTCCATCAGGTTGTCGAGCACCAGACGGTAGTCGCACTTGACGTGGATCAGCCGGCCGTCGGCGGCCCAGGCGGGGTCGTGGTTCCAGTGCAGGTCGGGCACGCGGGCCGGGTCGGCCAGCGCGGGATCGCCCGGCCAGACCCAAACGAAGCGGTGCCTTTCCACGACCGGGTAGGCCCGCACGCAGGCCGACGGGTTGATCGTGTCCTGGGACGGCATGTGGGTGCACAGGCCCTCGGAGTTGTATACAAGGCCGTGATAACCGCAGACGACCTGATCGCCGTCGAGACGCCCTTGCGACAGCGGCAGCAGACGGTGCCAGCAGGCGTCGTCCAGCGCCACGGCGCTGCCGTCTTCCCTGCGGTAGAGCACCATCGCCTGCCCGCAGACCGTGCGGGCGAGCAGCTGCCGCCCGCACTCGGTGTCGTAGGCGGCCGCGTACCAGGCGTTGAGAGGAAACGTCGTCATGTCGGCATTTCTGTATACAGGCCGAATTCTGCCTGTGCGGGTCGGCCCGCAGGAGCCGTACCGATCGGGGTTTGCCCGAGGAGTGGTGTCAGCGCGGTGGGTGCCCGAGGCGCGGCCACGCGATCAGGCCCGTGGCGAGCGCGGTGCCCGTCAGCACCACCGCGCCGCCTGCCAGCATGGCCGGCGTCACTTGTTCGCCCAGGAAGAGGGCTCCCCAGGCCAGGCCGAACAGCGGCATCAGGTAGGTGACGCTGATGGCGCGCGACGCGCCGAGACGGGCGATGAGCCGGAAGTACAGCAGGTAGGCCAGCGCGGTGCACAGCGCCGCGAGCGCGGCCACCGCGGCCCAGCTGCCCGGACCGGGCATGCGCTGGGGCCACATCCAGGCTCCAGGCAGGACCAGCACGACCGTGGCGGCCAGCTGGCTGCCCGCAGCGATGGCCATCGGCGCGGCATCGCGCAGCCGCGCCCGCGCGTAGTTGGCGCCGAAGCCGTAGCACAGCGTGGCGCCGAGGCAGGCAGCGATCGCGACGGCGGCGCTCACGCCGTGGTCGCCGGGCCGCAGGCTGGCCTTGTCCCAGGCCAGCAGCACCACGCCGGCGAACCCGATCGCCAGGCCCACCGCGCGTGAAAACGTCAGGCGCTCGCCGAGCCACGCCGAGGCGATCAGCGCGCCCCACAGCGGCGCCGTGGCATTGAGCACCGACGACAGTCCGGATTCGATGGCCAGGGCTGCCACGCCGTAGAGCATGAACGGCAGGGCCGAGTTGACGACGCCGACCAGCGCGATGCCGCGCCAGTGCGCACGCAGCGCGCCGAGCCGGCCTTGCCAGGCCAGCAGCGGCAACAGGCACAGCGAGGCGCCGCCCACCCGTAGCAGCGCCAGCGCGACAGGTCCGAAGTCGGCGGCGCCCAGCCGCATGAACAGGAACGACGCGCCCCAGAGCGCGGCCAGAAGCACGAGTTCGAAGATGTCGGTCGGCCGCATTCCCATGCCGGCTCTCAGGCGAGAAGCACGCCCTCGTGGACCAGCAGACGCTGCTTGCGCGGCAGCCCGCCGGCATAACCGGTGAGCGACCCGTCGGCGCCGAGCACGCGGTGGCAGGGCACCAGGATCGACACCGGGTTGCGACCCACCGCCGTGCCGGTGGCGCGCGGAACGGCGCCGGGGCCCACCGCGGTGGCCACCTGGCCGTAGCTGCGGGTGTGGCCGAAGGGGATGCGCAGCAGCACCTGCCACACCGAGCGCTGGAACGGCGTGCCGTGCAGGTCCAGCGGCACGGCATCGGCGCCGACGGGGCTGCCCGACCAGTACGCGTCGAGCCAGTGCCGCAGCGAGGCGATGTGGGCGTGGCCGGGCTCCACGGGGGCGTCCAGGGGCAACGCGTCGCGCTGCGGCTCGGCGAACCACAGGCCGGCGATGCCGCGCCCGGTGGCCAGCGCGAGCAGCGGCCCGACGGGGCTGTCCAGCCGCGCCTGTGCCTGAAGCGGCACGCCGCCAAAGGCCTGTTGCAGCGTGCGCGTGGAACTGAGCGTGGCGCCCGCAGGGCGCGTCGTCGTGGAGTTCATGAGGTCCTCTCGGGGATCAAGTGCCGGTGTCCAGCGACTGCCAAAGCCGCATCACGGCATAGGAGCGCCAAGGGCGCCAGGCTTCGGCGCGCGTGGCGATGAGCGCAGCGTCGCGCGTGCCGAGCGCGTTCATGACGCCGATGTCGGAGGCCGGGAACGCGTCGGGCCAGGCCAGCGCCCGCATCGCCACCAGTTGCACCGTCCATTCACCCACGCCCGGCAGCGCGCGCAGGGCGTCGAGCGTGCGGGTCAGCGGCGCGCCGCGGTGAAGTTCGATGCGGCCGCCAGCGACCTCGCGCGCCAGGGCCTGCAAGGCGCCGGCGCGCTGTCGCACGATGCCCAGCGCGGCGATCTCGTCGATGCCGGCCTGAGCCAGGCGCACGGCCGACGGGAACAATCGCGTCAGGTCGGCAAACGGCGTGACCATCGGCTCGCCGAATCGGTCGACCAGGCGCGCGGTCAGCGTGCGGGCCGCAGCCACGGTGACCTGCTGGCCGAGGATCACGCGCACGGCGATTTCCCAGCCGTCCATGCCGTTGGGCACTCGCACGCCGGGCGGGCCGGGCAGGGACCGCAGCGCCGCGTCGACGGCCATCGGGTCGGCGTCGAGGTCCAGGCCCTGGCGCAGGCGCTGCACCACGGAACCCAGTGCCGGCGCCAGCGACGGCGACAGGATCAGCTCGACCTCGTTGCGGTCGGGCAGGAAGCGACCGGCCAGCCATCCGGCCATGCGACGCCCCTGGTGGTCCCAGGCCAGCGTTCGTCGCAGGCCGTTCACGGCCGGGTCCACCGCCTCGACGCCCGCCACCTGCCGCGCAGCGAAGAACCTCACCACGCCGGCGACGTCATAGGGAGGCCGGTAGGCCAGCCGCAGCGTAGGCCCGAGACCGGCACGGCGCGGGTCCGTCGGGGCCTCGTCGGGCTGCTGACGCCGCAGGTCGCCCGGCGCGAGCCGGTAGCGCTGCCGGAAGGCGGCATGGAAGCGGCGCTGGCTGCCAAAGCCTGACGCGTGCGCCACATCGGCCACTGCCAGACGCGTGTCGGTCAACAACTGCTTGGCCAGCAGCAGGCGCTGCGTGGTGAGGTAGTCCAGCGGCGAGACGCCGTGCGCGGCGACGAAGATGCGGCGCAGATGACGGTCGGTGACGCCGAGACGGTCGGCGACATCAGGCACCGACACGGCCTGTCCGTCGCGCGCGGCGGCGTCGAACATGCGCGCCGCGTGCTGGGCCAGCACGTCGGGCGAGTCGACCAGGGCCAGGCCCGGCGCCTGCTCTGGCC
>WBZX01001519.1_pt1 | contig 17343 bp, 16 predicted proteins | sample 5204211 | NCBI WGS metagenome assembly WBZX01 (sample SAMN12344362, study PRJNA552823) | activated sludge metagenome | biome: Activated sludge suspended growth; feature: Nitrification reactor; material: Wastewater; isolation source: activated sludge from nitrification reactor of wastewater... | reverse complement strand
GCCTTGGCTGCTCTGTCCGAAGACCAGCGTCTGCGAATCCTTGCCCTGAACAGCGCGCTGGAGTCGCTTGTGAAGCAGCAGGGGAACCTTTAGCGGACGCCGCTCGGTGCCACTTCGGCTGGCTCGCAGCGTCAGATAGCAGCCGTCGGCAGAGACGTCTTGTACGCGACACGACAAGACCTCCCGCGCGCGCAGTCCCAGCAGCAGCGACACCATCGCCGCGAGCGCCAAGATGTCGTCGTCTTCGTCGAACAGGCGCAGCGCAACATGGAGGAATCGGTTGGCTTCTTCGACGAGGAGCTGCGGCTTTCCGACCTTCGGACGACCCTGCGGACGGACATCGCGGAACGGACTGCTTGGCAGGATGCCTTGCTGAACCACCCATGCAAAGAAGCGCTTCGCGATGCCCAGGTAGAAGCGATGAGACGCGGCCTCCAGCGGCTTTCCGGTCTTTGCGGACGTCTTTTGCGTCGCTGCCTGGTAGATGGCAATCGCCTGCTGGGCGGTGATGTGCTGCACGTCGACTTCCAAGTGGCTGCCGAGAAAGTCACGCAGTCGCTCTTGTTCATTGACGAGCGTGGCTGGCCGACAGAGTCCACTACTCGCGCGCGCCGCAAAGAACGCGTCGATCAGCTCACCGACCTGCTGATGACTGGCGTGCTGAAGCTGCTGCTCGGCTTGCGCTTTGCCCGCGATGGCTGCATCCCACGTCGGGAAATAGAGATTTTTGGCGCTCCCTTGACCAAGGACGCGGATGCGGAAGCGGGTTCCTTCGCGCTCTGCGTACGGTCCGGCGACTCGTGGTGGTGCTTTGGGCCTGGGCATCGGTGACTCCAACCCTCCCGTAGGGACTGCTTGTGCAGACCTGGGGAGATTGGGATCTTAACACGCCGACGCCCAGCGTGGCTACGCTTTGTCTGGGCGGACGTTCCCCGCGTGCGCTCTGTGGGGGGCGCGGAAGTCTTGCGGCATCGACCCGACGGAAGTCGTCTTGTCTGGCTTAAAGTCGCGATGGACTGCGCCCAAGAGGAGTCGCGCTTGGTCATTTTCCCCCCATCGTCGGTGTCACCGAACGACAGTGGGATTGTGGGTCTGGCTGACTGCGTGGCGCGAGACGGGAACGCTAGGCTCCGTAGACTTGCAAGAGCAGCGAGCGGAGCCACGGCAGCGAGGGCAAGACGCCGCGCTGCTGTCGGTAGGCAACGTGGCCATCGGGGCGAATCAGGATGGCTCCATCGGGCTCAATCTGGAGAAAGGTATGAACTGCGGCGCGATGGCACAGCGGAATGTCTGTCTGTGACAGCAGAAACAGTCGCACGCTGCGCGGGGTCTGCTGCTCGACGAGGTGTGTCAGATCATCGGGCAGCTTCCCAAACGACTCTCCGAGCAGCAGCGTCGAGGTCTTGTAGTCGATGGCCGACCGCACGCTGTGCGTCCGCTTGTTGCCATCGAGCCAAAAGTGCGGAAATCGCGCACCGGGCCGCGTCGAAGGAACGTAGGAAGAGACCTGATGATCGCTCTCTGACGGTGTGCCATCGGGAAGAATTGCGCCTTCTTCGTAGCGATATCCCAGGTCGAGCCCGATGCGATCGAAGTGAGAGCGCTGATGCTCAATCGCTGCCAGCACGCGATCTCGCACGGCGGCATCTTTGTGATAGCGCGACAGGATGCTCTCTCCCAGGCTCTGCACTTGGCGCTCGGTCCAGCTTCGCAGCTTTTCAGGAAGCGAGCGCATCGTCGGACTCAGCAGCTGTTCGTTCACCCAGCGCGCTTCCTCGACCTCGATTCCGAATGCCTGCGCGACTTCGTTCATGCGCTCGAAGTTGCGGCGGCTCTCATCGCAGTTTTTCTGGACCACCGGACGCCGCTCTTGTTCATAGGTATCGAGCAGCGACGGACTGGCTTGCCGTTCCATCACCATCGCCAGCTTCCACGCCAGGTTGTGTCCATCGCCAATGCCAGAGTTCATGCCGAGTCCGCCCGTTGGTGGAAAGCGATGCGCGGCGTCTCCGACCAGGAAGATGCGTCCGTCTCGGAATCGATCGGCGATCTGCGCGGTCATGCGCCAGTGACTCATCGACGAGATCTGGATGTCGATGTCTTCGCGACCGAGCACGGCTTTGATCTTTTTGACCATCACCTCGGGCGTGAAGTCTTCCACTTGCTCGTGCGGCGTTGCGATCGGCAGGTGAAACACCCAGCGCTTTTCGACGTGGTGCGCAATCAGGACACTGCCTGGCGCTTTGGGAGAAAAGATGAAGTACAGCTTGCCGCGCGTGCGAATCACCTGGCTCAGATCGGCTTGAAAGTAGGCGTTCACCACGTCGAGCAGCTTGTCGGGGCCACGCATGGTGATGCCGAGCGCTTTGCGGGTCCGACTGCCTGCACCATCTGCACAGATCACGTACTCGCTGCGGACAGAGAACACTTCGTTTGTTGCGCGGTTGCGGATGCTGCTCGTGACTCCGTCTGGGTCTTGCGCAAAGGACTCCCACTGATGGTTGGTCAGCACGCGAATCAGCGGGGTCTGTTCGACGCGCGCACGCAGCAGCTTTTCTAGCTCCACCTGCGAGACGTTGAGATAGGGCATCGGCGACTCTAGGTGCTCGCGGTATTTGCGTCCGCTGCCACCTGCGCGCAGATCGATGCAGCCGAACTCTTCGGAGATGGTTCCGCAGAACAGAATCTTGGCGGCGTCTTCAGCGGGCGAGGCTTCTTGGGCCAGCTCGTCGTAGCCAAAGCCCAGCTCGTGCAGGATCTCAATGGAGCGCGCCGACAGCTCGTGCGCTTTGGGATGCGTCTCGGGCTTTTCGCGACGCTCCAGCAGCAGACAGGGAATGCCACGCTGCGCCAGACACAGCGCGCTCACCATGCCGGATGGACCCGCGCCAATCACAAGGACAGATGCTGGTACGGATTGCTCGTTCACGACGTCACCTCATGTTTTTTGCAGAGAGAAAACCCAACAAACAGGAGCGCGGCGGACAGGCTCAGGTGCAGCACTGCGGGGGGCAGAAAGCCAAACAAGACGCGTCCGTCCGCATCAAACTCCGCGCCTGCGGCTTGCTTGCACAGCGCGGCGGAAAAGAATCCGCCAAGGTGAATCGCTCCAATCAGCGCGCCGGTGCGAATGTTGGAAAAGGTCCGTGGGGTCGCGGTCAGGAACAGATAGATCGAAGTCAGGGCGCCGATGGCACCGCCGCAGATGAGCCAGAGCAGATGCAGCTTGGCGTGTCCTGGCCAGAGCGGATTTCGCAGGTGATGCGGGTCGATGACATCAATGGCAGCGGTGAGGAGGCCGTACGTAAACGCGGACACGGCGCACAGCGCTTTGCCAACCGAAAAGAGAGTGGGAGAAGGCGCCTTTGTGGTGTTCATGCTTCGCAGTGGACCACAGTCCTTCCGGCGGTAGATGTCCAAAGGTGGACATGCCTGGCTCAACTTTGAGCCGGTGCGGGATGCGCCCGATGACCGCGCGGCTTTGTGCTCTCTTCCCCCGGCTCGATCAGGGGGCCGATTCTATCGACGCTGCGCGCAGCGGGGGTAGTCCGCGATGAACCAAGCCTGCCTCGTGCGCGGCTTGGAGTCCTTGGCCCGCAGCGATGTACATGCGCAGCACGTCTTGCCAGGAGTGCTTCGGATCGCTCTGCCACTTCGACAGCACCGTCCCGTTGACAAACTCCATCGCGATGAAGAGCTGTCCGTCGACCTCGCCGACTTGGTAGACGTGAATCACATTCGGATCCGACACGCGCGCAAGGGCCTGGGCTTCGCGCAGGATTCGCGTCCGCAGCTCGGGATCCTGCTGGCGCTCGGGATGGATGATCTTGAGCGCGACTTTGCGATCCAGCTCCTGATCGTAGGCGGAATAGACGACGCCCATTCCTCCTTCACCGAGCTTGCGCAGCAGCACATAGCGTCCGACGCGCGGCAGCGTATCGCTGTGGATTCCTTCGATGCGCTCGGTCTGCTTGGCTGCGTCGAGCTGCGAAGGAGGCTCTGCACCAGGACGGAGGAGTGTCGCTGCCGTATCCACTGCCGGTGCGCGCGCGATCACCATCTTGGTCATCCCAAGTCCCGCGTCGGCTCCGTCTCGCTTGGGCGGCGCGCTGCCTGATTCGGCCATGTGACCAAGATACTGCGCCATCGGGGCAGCTGAGAAGCCCTCTTCGAGAAGGCAGGACCTGAGGCTAGCGCGCTGCGGACATCCGCTTGGCGGCTTCGGCGACACCTCTGCCGATTGTGCGCAATCGCAGAATCGTTGGTTCGTCGGAAAATGCGCCGTTTTTGTCGAACAGCTGCCACGCCCTGTCGAGCGGTGCTGTCAGCGGATGCGTATATCCCCGCAGAGAGCGCACCGCAAACTCCATTGCGTTGATGGCTTGCAGACCTTGTACACCACCCGCTGTGGCGATGAGTCCGACGATCTTGTCGCTTAGATACGGAGGCTCGTGTTTTGACAGCAGCTCCAGCCAATCGAGCGCGTTCTTAAACGCTCCGCTCATGCTGCCGTGATAGACGGGACTCGACCACACCATGCCTGCTGCGGTGGCCACAGAATCGACGAAGCGATGGACCTGTTCCGGCGGCTTACTATCGGGCACAAACATCGGCAGATCGAGCGCATGAAGCGCTAGTAGCTCGACGCTGGCTCCCGCTTCTTCGGCCCCTGCGAGGGCTTCCTTCAGTGCCAGCACGCTGGCGGAGCCGGGCTTGAGTGATCCACCCAGCCCGATGATCTTGATATTAGGCATCAGCGCTTCCTCTTATTCATCGCTGGGACTTTGGGAACTGGCGGCGGTGGCGGAATGTGGGGCAGGGCAGCCGTCGCGCCCATCTGTGTACAGACCTGACCGGCCAGGTGCGTTCCGTGTGTGCAGGCTCGCTTGAGCGCGTCCATGGGAAGCTCTGCGATTCGCTCGCGCAGCGCGTCAGCACCGGGACCAGACAGACAGACAAGCAGCGTCGCGAGCAGTCCTGCGGTGAAGGCGTCTCCGGCACCCGTGGTATCGACCACCGGGACATGCTCTGCCGCAAAGTACGCGGTGCCTTGCGGGCAGTCCAGGTACGCGCCGCGCTCTCCCATCGTGACGACCACGACAGAAGGACCGAGCTTCCGAATCGCAGCGGCACCGGCCTCAGCGCTCTCGGTTCCGCACAGAATCGGTAGCTCATCGTCGGTTAGCTTGACGACATCACAGCTGGCCAGCACCTTGCGAAGGAGCGGCGGCGCTTCCTTGAACTCGGGCCACAGGTGGGCGCGCAGGTTTACATCGCACGAGATCAGCCGGGCTTGACGCTGCTTTTCGACAATCGCCAAGGCTGCCAGCGTCGCTGCGCGTGAGGGCTCTTTGGCCAAGGTGGACGAGCCAAAGTGAAACAGCCGCCCGCGCAGCAGCGTGTGGGGTGGACACTCCGTCGGCGTCAACAGCATGTCCGCCGAGGGATGCCGATAGAACAGAAACGATCGCTCTCCGCTTGCGGACACCGAGACAAACGTCACGCCGGTTCGCGCGCTCTTGTGCGTCGCTACGCCATCGATCGCGATGCCTTCTTGCTGGAGCCGCTTTTTGAGAAAGCGACCGAAGGCATCCGCGCCCACCTGCGTGACCAGCGCCGTCGGAATGCCTTGTCGGGCCAGTCCAATCGCCAGGTTGCACGGTGCGCCGCCTGGATGTCTGACAAAGCGCTCGACGTCTTCGAGCAGCACCCCCGATGACTCAGGAAACAGATCCACCAGCGCTTCACCAAACACCACTGCATCAGCAGCTTGCGGCGGAGCACCCGGACGAGCAGACAGCGGAGCAGACACCATGGCGTACGAGCTTACCCTTAGACCGCCATCACAGGAACGACGCCGCTTTGCGGCAGAATCAGCGTCGGCTCTGTGTAGCGCTGCACTTCTTCCACCGTGACACCGGGCGCCACTTCGACCAGGTGTAGGCCGTCTGGCTTGACATCCATCACCGCCAGATCCGTCACAATCCGGGCCACACAGCGTGGCGCGGTCAGCGGCAGCGAGCAGGTCTTGACGACCTTGTAGTCAAACGCTCCTTCGGGCGCGCCTTTGACCTTGGCAACGTGTTCCATCAAGATGATGACGCGACGAGCACCCGCGACGAGATCCATCGCGCCGCCCATGCCCTTGACCATCTTGCCGGGGATCATCCAGTTGGCCAGGTCGCCGTTTTGGGCCACTTGCAGCGCGCCAAGGATGCAGATGTCGATGTGTGCGCCACGGATCATGGCAAATGACTCTGCGGACGAAAAGTACGAGGAGCCTGGTAGCTCGGTGACGGTCTGCTTGCCGGCGTTGATGAGGTCGGCGTCTTCTTCGCCTTCATACGGAAACGGGCCGGTTCCCAGCATGCCGTTTTCCGACTGAAGCACGACATCGACACCGGGCGGAATGTAGTTGGCTACCAGCGTCGGCAGACCGATTCCGAGGTTGACGTAAAAACCATCGCGTAGCTCGCTGGCGACGCGACAGGCCATTTGCTCTCGAGTAATTGCCATCGCCAATGACTCCTTAGACCGCCGACGTGGGACGAGGACGCACGGTGCGCTGCTCGATTGGCTTTGTGTAGTTTGTGCCTTGGAAGATGCGCTTCACGAAGATGCCGGGCGTGTGCACCTGATCGGGCGGAATCTCACCGGGCTCGACGAGCTGTTCAACTTCCGCAATCGTGATGCGCGCAGCCGTCGCCATGACCGGATTGAAGTTGCGCGAGGTCTTGCGAAACATCAGGTTGCCGAAGCGGTCGCCCTTCCACGCTTTGACGAAGGCATAGTCTCCAGACAGCGCCGTTTCGAGGATGTAGTGTCGCTCGCGGCCCAAGCGATCGGGGAAGACGCGGACTTCGCGGCCTTCGGCGCGGACTGTGCCGTAGCCGGTGGGCGTAAAGAACGCGGGAATGCCTGCTCCGGCGGCGCGCATCCGCTCGGCGAGCGTGCCTTGCGGACACAGCTCTACTTCCAGCTTTCCTTCGAGGAACATGCGCTCGAACGTCTTGTTTTCACCGACGTACGAGGCAATCATCTTGCGCACCTGACCGTTTTGGAGCACTTTGCCAAGCCCCTTGCCGTCGGTGCCACAGTTGTTGGAAACCAGCGTCAGCTCGCGCGTGCCGCGACGAAACAGCGCCTCGATGAGGTTTTCGGGGTTGCCACACAGGCCAAAGCCCCCGCTCAAGATCGTGACTCCGTCTGACAGATCAAACAGAGCCGAGTCGGCGTCTTTGAAGGTCTTGTCCATACCGCGCAGCTTGCACTGATTTTCGTCGCTTCTGCAACAGATGGCCCGCGACCCAAAGCCGACTGTCCGCACAGGTCGGAACGTGTGCTACAGCTTGGCCATGTCGTCAGCCAACGGGCGCTTTTGTTTCTATGAGCTACGCACGATCGATCTCGACGCGGCGCAGCGGTTCTATCAAGCGGTCTTCGGTGAGCGCCTGCGCGCTTCGTCCTGCGCGGACGGCTCCAAGTCCCTGCACTTGCAGGATGTTTGTGTAGGAAGCATTACAATGCTGCCGCCGCAGGCCATTGCAAGTGGGGCTCCTTCGCACTGGCTGGGTCACATTGGCGTGGAAAGCGTGGATGCAGTGCTTCCTGCTTGGCTGGCAGAGGGGGCGATTCAGCTTGGTCCTGTGCGTCGTTCAGATGCTGGTGTTGCGGTGGCTCCGCTGCGCGATCCGCTTGGTTCGGTAGTGGCGATTACGGATCGAACCAGTCCAGCGCAGAGCCAGTTTTGGCATGAGCTGAACACCAAGGACGAAGCGCGTGCGCTGGCGCTGTACGGACAGCTGCTCGGCTGGCACGCGACCGATTCGTTCGATCCGGGACTCGGCATCGGTCCGTATCAGCAGTTTGCGTGGTCCAGCGATGGCGAGAGCGTCGGTGGGATGGTGAGCTCCCAGCGACTTCCGGGCGTGCATCCGCACTGGCTGTTTTATTTCCCGGTCGACCGGCTCGACGAGGCGATGGCGCAGGTGACGCAGCTTGGGGGCGACATCTATCACGGTCCCCGACAGATGCCGAACGGCGCGTGGGTTGCGCAGTGTGAAGACCCGCAAGGCGCGGTGCTGGGACTTTTGCAAGCGCCGTAGGACATGGAGCAAGCGATGGCTCGACGGACACGCTGCGCACGATGGCTGGGACTATTCCTCGGTCTCGTCGGCTGCGCGCGTTCCGACGAAGGTCCACGCTACGACGAGCGCTGTCTGCTCCGGGTTCAGTTTCGTCCCGACGTGACGCTGGCCCGTACGGATCTGAAGCTGACGCGACAAGATGTGGAGCATCCCGAGCTGATTGGTAGCTGGGACGGCTTTGCGCGACCGGGTCCTCGGCGGTTCGACGAGCAGTTTTCGCTGCAAGGCACGCGCTACTTTTCGCTGACGCTGCCGCTTGCGCCGGGACGCTATCGCTATGGATTTCTCGTCGGAAATGAGCTGTTACTCGACGACTTAAATCCGCACAGTGAGTTCGGCGAGCATCCGCTGTGGAGCGACTCGAATCCGTACGAAGCAGAGTGGTCGATCACGGACTTGACGGACTGTCGGCTGGCGACGCTGTCGGTGGCGCAGCTTGCGACGGAAGACAGCAGCTCGCTTGATGCCAAGGACGGACGGCTGCGCGTCGAGTTTCGACTGATTCCCGGTGTGGTGGAGGCAAAGCTTGCGTCGCTGTCCGCGCAGGTCTTGTATAACGGACAGCCTCTTGCCGACGAAATTCCGACGGTTTCGCAGCCGACGGATGATCAAGCTGTCGTCGAGCTACAGCACCTGCCGAGCGGAAAGTATCAGGTTGCGCTTCGTGCAAAGGATGCGGTGGCGGGACGCTCGCTTGCTGCGACGGCCCACGCGGTGATCTCGCCGCGACGGATGCCCGGTCAGACCTGGCTGCGCAGCGACGAAGACAGACAAGACACCGTGCTGTATCACGTCCTGATTGATCGCTTTCGCGGTCCGTCGGGCGCGCTGCGTGCTCCGTCACAGCCGGGACGACGTGCAGGCGGAACGCTGGGCGGTGTCGCGTCGGCGATTGAGTCGGGCTACTTCGAGTCGCTCGGGGTGACGACGCTGTGGCTGTCTCCGCTGTATCAGAACGCGCCAGGACTTCAGCGAGGCCGCGACGGAAACTACTACGAGTCGTATCATGGCTACTGGCCGACGGAGCCGCGCAGCGTCGAACCAAAGCTGGGAAGCCCGCAGGAGCTGTCCGCGCTGTCTCAGCTTGCGCACCGTCACGGACTGCGGGTGATCTTCGATGCGGTGCCAAACCATGTGTTTTCGGGGCATCCGTACTATCGCGATCATGGGCGCGCATCGCCAGCCAGCCAGCCCGATCCGCTGCGAACGTCGTGGTTTTCTGACGGTCCCACTGCCTGTGTGTGCGGAACGACGGGCTGCGGCTGGGGCGAGCGGATCGAGGACTGCTGGTTTGATAGCTTCCTTCCCGACGTAAACCTGCGCAATCCCGAGGCGGCCCGTCAGCAGCGTGATGATCTGCTGTGGTGGCTTCAGCGCTTCGATCTCGACGGGATGCGGATCGACGCGGTGCCGATGATGCCTCGCGGGTTTACGCGGCAGGTGGTGCAAGCTGTGACGGAGCAAGCGACGCGCGGCGGTCTGGATCTGCTGATCGTCGGTGAAAACTACACCGGACCGGGTGACGGAGGCCGCTTCGAGATTCGCAGCTTCCTGGGGGATCGGTTCTTTGGCCTGCACAGTGCGTTTGACTTTCCGCTGTTCTGGGCGACGGTCGATGCGCTGGCCAAAGACCGGATCGCGCTGTCCGACTTGGAACAGCAGGTGGCACTGAGTGAGAAGGTGTACGGCGGATCCGGCGCGGTGATGGCGCACATCGTAAACAACCACGACACGGCGCGGTTTGTGTCGGAAGCGGCGGGCAACGCGGGAAATGATCCGTGGAACGCGCCGCCTCCGCAGCCAACGGACAGAGAGCCGTATCAGCGACACATGCTTGCGCTGACGCTGCTGCTGACGCTGCCGGGCATGCCGGTGCTGTATTACGGCGATGAAGTGGGACTTGCGGGGGCGGGCGATCCAGACTCGCGGCGCGTGCTTCCCGATGTGATGTTGGGCGGACTCCCAAGCGATCAGCGAGAGGTCTTGCTGCACACCCAGCGACTTGGGCAGCTTCGTCGCTGTCTTCCTGCGCTGCGGCGTGGCGTGCGTGCCGTGCTGCAAGCCGGACGGGATTATTCGATTGCGCTGCATACGCGCAGTGGTGACAAGGACGTGGCGATCTCGGTGCTGTCGCGTACGCAGGGAGAGCGACTGGTGCAAGTGAGCGGAATCCCAACCGGACGATATCGCGATGTCCTCAGCGGTGAGACGCTGGAAGTACGCGGCACAGAGCCAGCAGGAATCACGCTGCGTGCGCTGCGCAGTGCGGTGTTTGTGTCCGAGGGATCGAGCTGTCGTTAGGAAAACACGATGCCGGTGAGCGTCTGGTTGATGTGTCCAAGATAGCTCTCTCCGTTTGAGTGCAGACCTGCGTGCGGAATGCTAGACAGCGCGCTGTGATACGCCGCTTCCAGTCCTTTGAGCTGCACTTCGATCATGCGGTATGCGCAGTTAAACAGAATCGCTGCGCGGGGTGGCACCCCAAGCGGCTCTGTTGCGGCGGTAAATGCCGTCGCTGCGTTCTGAACGATGTCGCCCGCTGTCATCAGGTGCAGACGCATTCCTTCCAGCACCGCGCACGCAAAAAACAGCGAAGATCCTTCGGGCCGAACCACGCTTCGCAGCCACGGCTGTCCTTCGATCATCAGTCCAAGCGGATTCGCCAACAGGTGTGGGAATCCCAGCTCGCTCACAGAGACGCCCACAATCTGACAGTAGCGGTCGACTGCCTTTTGTCCGTCTAGCTCATGAATCAGTCGCTTGCTGGGATCTGCTTTGGTGACTTCCACTTCAATCGGCGACGCGGTGAAGTGACACGTCTTGAGGATCGCAAACGGACGCACGGGACGCAGCAGCATCAGCGCACAGGCATTGTGATGAAGCTGTCCTGCGGCATAGACCCAGGTTCGATGAAAGCGGAGGCGGTCTCCTGCAGAGCCTCCGACAAACGGAATCAGTGGTGCGATGTGACCCAGTGACTCGTTGATTCGCTCTTCCTGACCGTTGGCTCCTTCGAGCAGTCCGAGTCCAACCCAGCGTGAAGCGGGCAGCTCCGCAAGAGGCTGACCAAGCTGCGTGCTGAGCACTTCCGCCGCTGCGTGGATTCCGTGTTCGACGCCGTCATCCAGCACCGCGATCGCAGAAGCCACTTCAGAAAGGATGTCTTCACCCAGCGAAAGGACGGCCACTCCGCCGGTTCCGTAGTCGCGATCCGTAAACTCTCCGTTTGATGAACAGCCCGCGATTTGTGCGGTTGGGAACTGCCGTGCGAGCGTTTGTCCAATCAGCGCGCCATCATGTTCTACCGTCGCAAAAAACACGATGAGTCGCGGCGTGTGTTCACCAAGCTGCGACACGATTTCTTGTGCGGCTTGGGCGGAGTCAGACTGCGCAGAATACGCGCTGCGAGGCTTCGGTTCTGCGCTCATGGTAGCTCTCCTTCGATGCGGACTCCCAGCTTGTGAAGTGCAGCGTGAACCTTTCGCAGCAAGGCCAGATCCTGATTCTGATCCGCGCGAATCCGTCGCAGATTGACTCCTGTCTGCAAGATGACGCGGGTGTTGATGATCATAAACTCAGTGGGAACCGCAAGCTTTGTACGAACTGCTTCCGCCAGTGCTTCCAGTGTCAGGATCTGTGCCATTCGTCACTTCCTGCGCTGACTTCGTGTTCAACGGATGAGTACTTTCCAAAGCGCGCTCGTAAGCTCGAGAGCTGCTCTTTGAGATCGCTCAGCACGCGCTGTTCTTCCTGCAAGCGCGCTGCGTGATCTTCCGGTTGAGCATCCGGTGCAGAGTCACGAGAGGACGCCCTTTTATCAATGGATCGCAGCAGGTGCGTGATCTCGGCCAGGTGATCGATGATGCTCGCGCTCTCTTCCGCGCTGCGCCGGATCACGCTGAGCGCGTCCGCTGCTTCCTGCGTTCGCAGCACACATCGCTCGACAGAGTTGTCGGTGGACTTCATCTGTCGAACCGCTTCCAGAGACTCTTGTTGCAGGCTCCCAATCAGCTTCCGAACATTGCGCGTGGCGCGCTGGGTCTGTTCCGCAAGGCGGCGAACTTCTTCGGCGACGACGGCAAATCCGCGACCGTGATCTCCCGCGCGCGCTGCTTCAATCGCTGCATTGAGCGCGATCAGTCGCGTCTGATCGGCGATCTCCTGAATCAAATTGACGATTCCTTCAATACCGGCAGAGCGCGTCTGAAGCTGATCCACCGTCTCGGATGCATGCTGCACAGTCAGATACACATCCGAGATCATCTGCTGTACGGACTCAACGGCAGACACTCCGCTTGAGGCGTGTTCCATCGTCGTTGCGGTGTGTACCTGCGCTTGCGCGACGCCTTCCACCAGCCGACCCAGTCGATCTTGCTGCGCGCTGCGCAAGGACTGCTGATCGGACGCTACTTTGCGGGCATCTTCGACGCGATGCGCAAGCTGCGAGAACACATCATCGACCAAACCAAGCGCACTGCGACCACTCTGTAGGTCATCCAGGTGCGTACGTTTTTGCTGTTCCGCGACGCCGATGGCTTGCTCCAGCGGAGACAGAAGATCCTGATGTTCCGACGCTGCGTGTTCTTGATCGGTGAGCTTTCCTGCCAGGCTTAGGATGTGGCGCAGACGCGTTGCAAGCTCCAGCAGCCACAGCCGCGTACACCAGAGCACACAGCCCACGCAGACCAGGATCAGCGCTGTCCATGCAAGGACAGCTCGCGTTCCGTGTCGCTGAACTTCAACGGAAAGGGCCGAGCACAGCGGATGATCCAGCAGCCGCCCGCGTCCACACTGAAGGGTCTGTGACATTGCCGTCAGCGACTGCTGTGTCCGAACGAGGTGCAGGATTCCCAGACCCCACACGATCGCAAGTCCCCCAAGCGGAAGCAGAATCAGTCGCTGGGTTCGCTGTCGAAGCAGTGCCACACGAAGTCCAAACGAAGGGGACTCACCCTCTGTGAACACACCGATGGGCTGGCCTGGCGGAGGCTTCATAGCTCACACCATGTTACCGCGAAATGTCGCCCAAAAAGCACACTTCCGCGCGGAGCCGGAATGCGACATCCGCGTACGGAATGCACCAACGTCGTTACGCGGCGGCGGCTTTTTCTAGCGCACGATAGAAGTCGCCTGCGGTCTGTGGGCGACGGCTGCGGTCGGGATCCAGCGCATGAAGCAGCGCCGCTTCAATCTCTGGCGTGATGTTGCCTTGCGCGCGCAGTGTGCCGCGTCCGATGGGCTCTCTCATCGTGGCGCGCTGCACAAGCTGTTCAATCGGCGTCTTGGCTTTGTCGGCAAACGGAATCTTTCCAGACAGCATGTGAAACACCATCACGGCCAAGCTAAAGATGTCGGATCGCGTGTCGATCGTGGGATCTCCTGCTGCCTGTTCAGGGGACATATAGGCTGGCGTTCCAATCACGGCTCCCGACGCTGTGTGCCGTCCGGGGGCCGCATCCATCGATCGCGCAATGCCAAAGTCCACCACCTTCACAAAGTCGCGACGATCCCCGCGATTTACCACCATGACGTTATGCGGCTGAGCATTCGGTGGCTGCTTTTCCGTCGAGCGCAGCGCGCGTGAGGGCATGCCAGGGAAGTCTGTGGATGGACAGAGACGGACTCTGTTCCAGTGTGTGCGCTTGTCTTCCTGCGTCGAACACTTTGCGCGCTGCGCTTTTCTTCGCACACCAGACATCCTTCCCTCATAATCGGGGCCAGGCTGCTTACAACAAGGAACGGGTCTCGTGTCCAAGAATCTGAGCAAAGAACTGGGACTTATCGCTGCGGCATCGATCGTGACCGGCTGCGTCATCGGCTCCGGCGTGTTCGTCAAGCCGGGCAAGGTGCTGCTGGCCACTGGAAGCTCGTCGCTGGCACTGCTTGCGTGGGTGATTGGCGCGGTCATGGCGATGACGGGCGGACTCACCATCGCAGAGATCTCGACCCGCATTCCCAAGACCGGCGGAATCTACGTTTACATCGAAGAGATCTACGGCAAGACGCTCGGCTTTCTGTGTGGCTGGGTGCTGACGCTGGTGTACGGACCCGCACTGATGAGCGCACTGGCGCTGTACTTTGGCTCTCTGTTCGTGAGCTTCTTTCATCTGTCTGCACGCGCGCAGATTCCGGTCGCAATCCTGAGCACGCTGTTTCTGTCCGGTCTGTCGATCTACAAGACCAGCTACGCCAGCGTCCTCCAGAGCGTATCGACCGTCGCCAAGCTGATTCCGATCTTTGTGATTGCAGTGGCCGGAATTGCGCTGGGACATGAGCCAGTCTTGGGGGTTGCAACCGGAGGCGCTGCCGGAGCAGGAATGGGCGCTGCGGTGCTGGCCACGCTGTGGGCGTACGACGGCTGGATTCAGGTCGGAACCATGGCGGGAGAGATGAAGAATCCCTCGCGAGATCTTCCGCGCGCCATCATCTTGGGACTGCTGGTTGTTGCGGTCGCGTACTTGATGGTGAACATCTCGATCTTCCGCGTGCTGCCGGCAAGTGAAGTGGCGACGCTCAATGACAAAGCAGCGGTGGCGGTTTCGGAAAAGCTGTTTGGACCGTTTGGTGCGACGCTGATTCACCTCGGAATTCTCATCTCGATCTTTGGTTGTCTGAACGGAAACACGATGACCACCACCCGCGTTCCGTTCGCAATGGGAGAGCGTGGCGACCTTCCGTTTTCGAGCTGGATTGGAACCGCGCATCCGAGCTTCGGAACGCCCGCGAACGCCATCATCCTGCAGACGACTGTGGCGCTGCTGATGATTCTGTCGGGCAATCCTGATCTCATCACCGACATCGGAATCTCGGCGGTGTACGTGTTCTACATCTTTGCTTTCATCGGCATCACCAAGCTGCGCAAAGACAAGGTGGGAGAGACGCTGACGAGCTATCGCGTTCCGCTCTATCCGATCATTCCGATCATCGCGGCGCTCGGCGGTGCCTTCATCATCTACAGCACGATCGTAAATCAGCCGTATTACGCGCTGGCTGCGCTTGTGCTGACGCTGGCCGGACTGCCCGTTCACTACTCGGTGGAAAAGCGTCGCAACGCGCAGGCTGAACGCTAAGTACGCACGGCTCCTGCTACTTGGTGCAAGATGCAGCTCCTTTGCATCTTGTCCTTCCCTCTCCAGTTCAGAATTGGCTAGAACACCGACGGTTGTTTGCGAGGATGCAGGATTTCTGCACCGGGAATAGATGCAGCTCCTTTGCATGTTCGCGGGTTGCATTCCGCTTCATCGAACGATCGCGTGTGCGCTGTTACCGCGCTGTCACCTGTCTGTTACACAGGCGAAGGCTGGACGCACTCTGCTGCGTGGAGGCGTGCTGATTCCCTGACCTGCTGCGACGAAGCCAGGGAATGTCTGTTGTGCGCAGGATCGGAATCACGGTGATGCGGCTTTAGATCTCGGTGAACATTGGTATAGAGGAGCGCTGCGCATCGGAATTCCCCCCTCGTCGGACACACCGTACGAATGCCCAAGGAAAGGAACCGCTCATGACAAGTGCCTCAGGTTGTGAAGAACACTCGATCGATGCTGTCCGCGCGCGCTGTGAGCGAGGCGATTCCCTTCAGTTTCTGTTTTTCTGGGGACATGAAACCAGCCGTCCCGACGAGGTTGGCAAGGAGTGTCTCAGTCAGTGGTATCCGTCGTCCTTTGTGGTCGATGGCGTGCTCTTTCCGACGGCGGAGCACTACATGATGTATCGCAAGGCCACGCTGTTTTCCGACGAAGCGTCCGCGCAGCAAGTGCTCCTTGCCAGCAGTCCCAAGGATGCCAAGGCACTCGGTCGAGCGGTGCGTGGCTTCGACGCTGTGGTGTGGGATGCGCACTGTCGAGACATTGTTGTCGCAGGGAACCTGGCGAAGTTCTCTCAGTCGGAGCGACTGCGGACGTTCCTTGTGGCGACAGGAGATCGCGTGCTGGTTGAAGCCAGTCCCGTCGACCGCATCTGGGGCATCGGCCTTTCGGTGGATCATGTGGATGTTGGCAATCCGCTGCGGTGGCGAGGTCGCAATCTGCTCGGCTTTGCACTGATGGATGTCCGCGCGCAGCTTCGCTAAGTGACCCATCCAGTCGGGCGTGCGCTGCGGGCCGGACCGTCTGCGGAGCCATCTCCCACACGAGCCGCTTGATCCTTTTGCTTCGCAGCGCCGCTTTACGCTACGCTCGGCTCCCCTCATGTTCTTTCGCTATCCCGCTGATCGTCTGCACATCTTCCTCATCTCGCTCATTTTCGCGGTGGACGTGACGGTGTATCTGACCGTCGATTCGCCGTGGTGGCTGGCGCTGTATTTCCTGGTGGGAATCGTGCCAAAAGCCGGAGCCTGCGCATTCAATCACCATCACCAGCATGTGCTGACGTTCCATCAGACGTGGCTCAATCGCTTGCTGGAGCTGATGTACGCGCTGCAAACGGGCGTGACCTCCAATGCGTGGAAGCTGCATCACTCGCTTGGGCACCACGTAAATTATCTGGATCAGAAAAAGGACGAGTCGCGGTGGCAGCGTGACGACGGCTCGACGATGGAAGAGTTTGAGTACGCAAACATCACGACGCTGACCGCGTATCCGCGCGCTTGGCACGTCGGAGCCAGCTACAAAAAAGATCGGCGCGTCTTTCTGTACATGGGCGTGCTGACGGTGGCGGTGATGGCGGCGCTGGTCTTTTATCGTCCGCTGCCGGGGCTGTTTGTGTTCGTGATCGCGCCGCTGTTTTCGCTGTGGGGAACGGCGTGGGCCACGTACGCGCATCACGCGAATCGCAGCGTCGAGAATCACTTTGTCGCGTGTAACAACGTCGTGCATCGTGTCTACAACTTCTGGACGGGAAACCTCGGCTTTCACACCGCGCATCACTACAAGCCTGGGGTTCACTGGTCGAAGCTGCCCGAGCTACACGCGCAGATTGCCGACAAGATTCCCGCCGATGCCTACGTCGAGCCGGGCATTCCGTGGCGCTGGCTGGGAAAGTCATGGTTCCCGTCGCGTAACGTCGCAGACAAAGACGACCGTGACGCAGAGCTGACTGCGCCGCCGACCGCCGACCTCACCGCGTAGTCGAGGGCTGTGCCCGCGCGCTTCGCTCGCACTTCCCCCGGAATGTTTCGCTGCTGGATGCCCGTCGCTGTTCGCTCACTGGCTAGATCTCGGTGAACATTGGTATAGAGGAGCGCTGCGCATCGGAATTC
>WBZX01001518.1_pt1 | contig 17347 bp, 15 predicted proteins | sample 5204211 | NCBI WGS metagenome assembly WBZX01 (sample SAMN12344362, study PRJNA552823) | activated sludge metagenome | biome: Activated sludge suspended growth; feature: Nitrification reactor; material: Wastewater; isolation source: activated sludge from nitrification reactor of wastewater... | reverse complement strand
GATTCCTGGTTCCGTCGAGCCTGGTCCTCACTTCGTTGCGGGGGCTCGACGGCGTTTGCTCAGTGGCTCGCAAGCTCGCAACAGCGCAAACGTTGTCTGTTGCAGCACTAGCTGGCGCGCTGGCGGTTACCGGGTCAGCCATGATGGCGACATGACCGACCCGGGTCCCGACGATGGCGTCGACCACCAAGAAGTGCCTCCCGGTCCCCGCTTCGACTCGTGGGATCTGGCCGCCGCCATCATCCTCAGCCTGGCCACGGTCGCCTCGGCGTGGAGCAGCTACCAGGCAGCCCGGTGGAGCAGTGCCTACTCCAAGGAGAGCCGGGCCTCCACCCGGTCGCTGTTCGAAGCCACCAAGCAGCACGACGTGGCCGGGCGCCAGCAGAGCATCGACGTCTCGACGTTCACCCTGTGGTTCGAGGCCACCGTCAAGGGCGACGACGCTCTGGCCGCTGAGGTGTCGGACCGGTTCCGGCCCGAGCTCCTCACGGCGTTCGAAGATTGGTGGCCACCCGGCCAGGATCGGTCCGACCTCCCGGCCGGCACCCCCATGGACATGGATTCCTACCGCCTCGCCGCTGCCGACGAGGTCGACCGGCTGGTGTCGGCAGCCGAGGACCACGCCACCACCGCCGATGAGGCCAGCCAGACCGGAGATCGGTTCGTTCTGACCGCGGTGCTCTACGCCTCGGTCCTGTTCTTCGCCGGAATCGCCAGCAAGCTCTCAGACCCACGGTCCGAGCACTTGGCCGTGGGTCTCAGCGCCACCATGTTCGTGGTGGCCTCGGTGGTGGTGCTGACCCTGCCCCACCGATTCGGCTTCTGACCACCGCTCCCAAAACGGCAACTGGCGTGGACCCACGTCACCGGGACGGGATCCACGCCAGCGGCAAAGCCGGATCGGTTGACTACTCGATGCGGAGCCCGGAGATGGCCCGGGCGATGACCAGCTGCTGGATCTGCTCGGTGCCCTCGAAGATGTCGAAGATCTTGGCGTCTCGGTGCCAACGCTCCACCGGGTACTCACGGGTGTAGCCGTAGCCACCCAGGATCTGGATGGCGCGCTCGGTGGTCCACACCGCGACGCGGCCGGCCTTGAGCTTGGACTGGCTGCCCTCGGCGTTGACGTACTTTCCGTTGCGGCTCAGCCAGGCGGCGCGGTGCACCAGGAGTCGGGCGGCGTCGATCTCGGTGATCATGTCGGCGAGCATGAAGGCGATGGCCTGGTTCTTGATGATCGGCTTGCCAAAAGCGGTGCGCTCCTGGGCGTACTGCAACGAGTACTCGTAGGCGGCACGGGCCACACCGATGGCCATGGCGCCCACGGCGGGGCGGGTGGCCTCGAAGGTGGCCATGGCCGGCTGCTTGCCCGAGGACTCGGTCTTGGGCTTGGTCAGGGCCTCGCGGGCCTTGGCCAGCTTCTCGTCGAGCTTGTCCTTGCCGCCCAACAGGCACGAGCCAGGCACGCGGACGTCTTCCAGCACCACCTCGGTGGTGTGGGACGCCTTGATGCCGTGCTTCTTGTACTTCTGGCCCTGGGACAGACCGGGGGTACCGGGGGGCACGATGAAGCTGGCCTGGCCCCGGCCCTTCAGCTCGGGGTCGACGGCAGCGACCACCACGTGGACGTGGGCGATTCCACCGTTGGTGATCCACGCCTTGGTGCCGTTGAGCACCCATTCGTCCTTGGCCTCGTCGTACACGGCCCGGGTGCGCAACGAGCTCACGTCGGAGCCGGCGTCGGGCTCGGATACGCAGAACGCGGCCAGCTTCACGTCGTCGGCGGTGCCGTAGCACTGGGGCACCCACTCCATCATCTGCTCGGGGGTGCCGTTGCCGGCGATGCCCGCGGCAGCCAGGCCGGTGCCCATGATCGACAGGCCGATGCCGGCGTCGCCCCAGAACAGCTCTTCGATGGCGAGGGGCATGGTGAGGCCGGTGGAGTCGCCGAGCATGGCCTGAGCCATGAAGTCGAATCCGTAGAGCCCGACCTTGGCGGCCTCTTGGACCACGGGCCAAGGGAACTCTTCGCGCTCGTCCCACTCCTCGGCGACGGGGCGGATGACGTCCTTCGCGAACTGGTGGACCCAGTCCTTGAGCTGTTCCTGTTCCTCGTTCAGGGCGAGGGAGAACTCTGCCATGACATGACCTTCTTCTACGGAGGTTGGATCCGGGGTCCCCGTTCCCCTTCGTGGCGCGGCCCGGATTCGATGGAGGCTTAGTTACCGACCGGTAACATCTGACATGTTACGCGGCCTCGTCAAGTCTGCCAAAGCCGACGAGAGTCGGCTCAGCGACGGCGCAGGATGGGGCCGTCGGGCGTGTCCACGATCTCGAAACCAGCGGCTTCGATCACGTCGCGCAGCCGGTCGGCCTCGGCGAAGTCCCTCCCGGCCCGTGCCGCCTCCCGCTGGGTCATCAACCCGACGAGGTCGGCGGGAGCATCGTCCAACGCCACCGTGCCCTCCTGCTCGGGATCGACCGACTCGGCCAGCCCGAATCCCAGAGCTCGATCGAAGTCGGCGTAGAGGCTCCACCGGTCCCCGGCGGTGAGCGCCGGTTCACGAGCCACCGACGAGACCACGGCCAGGGCGCGGGGCGCGTTGAGGTCATCAGCCAGCGCCTCCCAGAACGCCCGCCGCAATCCATCGGTGCGCGAAGGATCGACCTCGGCCTCGGGCCCGCCCGCGGTCGAAGCGTCGCGGGCCACCACGGCGTGGTGCACCAGTCGTCGCAACGCCGTGTCCGCGGCCCGCACCAAGTCGAGGGTGAAGGCCTGCTGTTGGCGATAGTGGGCCTGGAGGAAGAAGTAGCGGAACGCCAGCGGCGAGATCCCCTGCTCCACCAAGGTGTCGACCAACAAGACGTGGCCTTTGCTCTTGGAGATCTTCTCGCCGCCGATGTCGAGGAACTCGTTGTGCATCCACACCGTGACCCACGGGTGGATGCCGAGCGCACTCTCGGTCTGGGCCACCTCGTTGGTGTGGTGGACCCGAACGTGGTCGATCCCACCGGTGTGGATGTCGAAGCGCTCGCCCAGGTGTTTGATCGACATGGCCGAGCACTCGATGTGCCAGCCCGGGAACCCGACCCCCCACGGCGAGTCCCACTCCTGGAGACGGCGGGTGCCAGCCGGGCTGAGCTTCCACAGCGCGAAGTCGGCGGGGTGACGCTTGGCGGCGACGTTGTCCACTCGCCCGGTGGCCTCCAGGTCGTCGAGGGCCAGGTGGGCGAACTCGGCGTAGCGGGGGAAGGTGGACACGTCGAAGTAGACGCCGTCGTCGATCACATAGGTGTGACCCCGCTCCTCCAACGTCTGGATCATGGCGATCTGTTCGGCGATGTGCTCGGTGGCCCGGGGCACCACATCGGGCTCGAGGCATCCGAGCCGCCGCCGGTCGGTGGCCCACTGCTCGCTCCACCGGGCGATGATGTCTTCGACCGAGCCGCCTTCCCGGTTGGCCGCCGCTTCGACCTTGTCGTCGCCGTCGTCGGCATCGTCGGTGAGGTGACCGACGTCGGTGATGTTGGTGACGAAGCGCACCCGGTACCCAGACGCGGCCAGCACCCGCCGCAACAGGTCCGGTAGCAGTTGGCTGCGCATGTTCCCCAGGTGTTGGGGGCCGTACACGGTGGGTCCGCACGTGTAGATGCCGACGTGACCGGCCACCAGCGGTTCGAAGCGAACCACCTGACGGCGGCGGGTGTCGTACAGCCGGATCTCGGTGGGGTCGATCTGGGTCGGGGCCTGCTCCGCGCTCACCCCGCCAGTCTGACCCATGGCGACCGCTACCGGTTCGAAGGCCCTCGGGGACGGCCGGTACCTTTGTCGCCCATGGGTCAGCCTCAAGTTCCCGAGAAACCGACGCTCGACGGACTGGAGGCCCGGTGGGGCGCGGCCTGGGAGGAACAGGGCACCTACCGCTTCGACCGCACGGCCGAGCGGGCCGAGGTGTTCTCGATCGACACCCCGCCGCCCACCGTCTCGGGCTCGCTGCACGTCGGCCACATCTTCAGCTACACCCACACCGACACCGTGGCCCGCTACCAGCGCATGGCTGGCCGCTCGGTCTTCTACCCGATGGGCTGGGACGACAACGGCCTACCCACCGAGCGCCGGGTCGAGAACTTCTACGGCGTGCGCTGTGACCCGTCGGTCCCCTTCGTCGAGGGCTACCGGCCACCGGACAAGCCGGCCAAGAAGCGCCAGGACTTCGAGGCCATCAGCCGCCGCAACTTCATCGACCTGTGCGAGGAGCTCACCGCCACCGACGAGCAGGTGTTCGAGGACCTCTTCCGCCTGGTCGGTCTGTCGATCGACTGGACGTTCACCTACACCACCGTCGGCCCCCGGTCCCAGCGCATCAGCCAGCGGGCGTTCCTGCGCAACCTGGCCCGCGGTGAGGCCTACTCCCAGGAAGCCCCGAGCCTGTGGGACACCACCTTCCAGACAGCGGTGGCCCAGGCCGAACTGGAAGACCGGGAACGGCCCGGCGCCTACCACGACCTCGCCTTCCACCGCTCCGACGGCGGCGACGACGTGGTCATCTCCACCACCCGCCCCGAGTTGGTGGTGAGCTGCGTGGCCCTCGTCGCTCACCCCGACGACGAGCGCTACCAACCCCTGTTCGGCTCCACCGTCACCACCCCGATCTTCGGGGTTGAAGTGCCGGTCAAGGCCCACCACCTGGCCGAGCCCGACAAGGGAACCGGCATCGCCATGATCTGCACCTTTGGCGACCTCACCGACGTGATCTGGTGGCGCGAGCTCGACCTGGACACCCGGGCCGTCCTGGGCAAGGACGGCCGCTTCCCCATCGAAGCCCCAGCGTGGCTCACCACCGACACCGCCCGCGACGCCTACGACCGCTTCGCCGGCAAGGCCGCCGGCGGCGCCCAACAGGTGATGGTCGAACTCCTCACCGAGTCCGGTGAACTGCTGGGCGAGCCGCGCAAGATCAACCACCCGGTCAAGTTCTACGAGAAGGGCGACAAGCCCCTCGAGATCGTGACCACCCGCCAGTGGTACATCCGCAACGGCGGACGAGACGACGCCCTGCGCCAACAGATGCTGGAGCGGGGGGCACAGCTCCAATGGCACCCCGACTACATGCGCCACCGCTACGACAACTGGGTCGGCGGCCTCAACGGCGACTGGCTGATCTCACGTCAACGGTTCTTCGGGGTGCCGATCCCCCTGTGGTACCGCCTCGATGCCGACGCCAACCCCGACCACGACCACCCGATCGTGCCCGATGAGGCGTCGCTGCCCGTCGACCCCCAATCTCACGTCCCGCCCGGCTTCACCGCCGACCAGCGCGACCAGCCCGGAGGCTTCACCGGCGATCCCGACGTGATGGACACGTGGGCTACCTCATCGCTGACACCCCAGATCGCCTGTGGCTGGGAAGAGGACACCGACCTGTTCGCCCGCACCTTCCCCATGGACGTGCGACCCCAGGCCCACGAGATCATTCGGACCTGGCTGTTCTCCACGGTGGTTCGCAGCCACTTCGAACACGGCACCGTGCCGTGGGCCAACGCCGCCCTGTCGGGGTGGATCCTGGACCCCGACCGCAAGAAGATGTCCAAGTCGGTGGGCAACGTGGTGGTGCCCACCGACCTGTTGGAACAACACGGCGCCGACGCGGTGCGCTACTGGGCGGCCAGCGCTCGGCCCGGCACCGACACCGCCTTCGATGCCGGCCAGATGAAGATCGGCCGCCGCCTGGCCATCAAGATCCTCAACGCCTCCAAGTTCGCGCTGGGTCTGGGCCCGGCCCCCGCCGATGGCGCCGTCACTGAACCCCTCGATCGGGCCGTGCTGGCCGAGTTGGCCGACCTGGTCGACGACGCCACCCGAGCTTTCGACGCATTCGACTACGCCCGAGCCCTGCAACGCACCGAGGACCTGTTCTGGCGGTTCTGCGACGACTACCTGGAACTGGTCAAGGTCCGTGCCTACGGCTCGGGCGAAGGCGACTCTTCGGAGGGTGCGGTATCGGCCCGGGTCGCCCTACGGGAGTCCCTGTCCACCCTGCTGCGCCTGTTCGCCCCGTTCCTGCCCTACGTCACCGAAGAGGTGTGGTCCTGGTGCCGGACCGATGCCGGAGCGCTGCCCGGGTTCGAGGTGGTCTCGGTCCACCGAGCCGACTGGCCCGACGCAGCGTCACTGCGAGCCCGGGCCGGACAATCCACCGCTGGCTCCAAAGCCGACACCGAGGGCGTTCTGGCCGTGGCTTCGGAGGTGCTGGGGCGTATCCGCAAGGCCAAGTCCGACGCCAAGGTGTCGATGCGAGCCGACGTTGACGTCGTGGTGGTGACCGACACCGAGGCCAGGTTGGCAGCCCTGTCGGCGGCTTCGGGCGACCTGCGCGACGCCGGCAAGGTGACCGAGTTGGTAACCGCCACCCTTGGCGATGGTGAGGAACCGTCGGTGACGGTGAGGTTGGCCGAGGTGGCCGCCGCAGCGCCCGACGCGGGGTGAAACCGGGCCCCAGCGGCCCCAAGCGGCCGGACTGGCTGACCACGCCCCACCCCGATCGTCTGGCCCCCGACCATCCGGCCCGGGCCCAGATCCTGGCCGCCCACGACCGGGCGGTGGAGGTCGGGCTGTCCACCTACCGGGACCCAGACACCGGCTACAGCGTCATGACCGCCCGCTACCTGGCCGACCGCGGCTACTGCTGTAGCCAGGGCTGTCGTCACTGCCCCTGGGAGGCCTGATGGTCGTGGAACGCTCGGGTCGGCGTCCACCCGAAGAGGGCCTCGGCCCGCGACGAGTCGACGAGCGGAGCGAACGGTTCGTTCTCCACCACTTCCCGGTCGCGCCCGCTGCGCCAGGCCACGCCGGGGTGAAGGCGTTGGACCAGGTCCCATGTCGGCCACAGTGATGCGCTGTCGGGACCGGAGACCGTGACCTCCTCGTAGCCGGGGGCCAGCGGTTCTTCGACGGCCTGCACCAGCAGGTCCACCAGGTCGTCCACGTGGATGAACGCCCCGTACTCCCAGAACGGGCGCCACTGACGGGTCTCGTCGGCTTCCCACTTGAGCCGCTCCCGTTCGAACCGTTCCTCCTCCCACACCGCCGGGGGGCGTACCACCACGACCGACACGGAACGGTCGACGACAGCGAGCAGACGGCATACGTACTCGGCCCACAGCTTGGAATGGGCGTAGGGGGTGGACGGCCGCTTGGGATGGCGTTCGTCGAAGGGCAGCCGGGCCGGCGCGGCCCGGCCCATGAACGCGCCGGTGACCTGGAAGCTGGAGACGTAGATCACTCGAGCGACCCCGGCCCGACGAGCAGCGCGCAGCACCACGACCGTGCCCCACACGTTGGTGGCCAGCGACGACCTCCACGAGGCGTTCCACGGAATCGACGCCAGGTGGAGAACAGCATCGCAACCGGTCACTGCCGGCTCCACATGAGTCGGGCGCCGTACGTCGATGCCCATAGCCCGATCCAGCCGCACTACTTGTCGGGAAGACGACTCCAGCGCATCCGACACCCGCCAACCAGTAGGACCGTCGGCCCCGGTGACCAGCACCCGGCGCGGGTTCTACGGACCAGGAGCACTTCGACGCCGGCCCGACCGAGCACCGCTCACACTTGACCACACATAGGCCGGACCTCGACGGGCCGCAGCGACGATCGCACCGGTGGGAGAGCTGGCTTCGAGACGGGCCGACATCACCCTCGGCGCCGCGCGGAGACGCTCGCCAGCCGCCAGCGAGTGCAGGTCGAACACCGCGGCGCGCAACACGTTCGGGAACCGATCGCGATCCATGGCGGCAAGGGTCAGTCGGTCGAGCACGGTCCAACTGGTGGAACGCATGCGCTCGACCACATCAACGGGCACCACCGCAGTACCGGTGGCGTCCGCCACGAAATCGGCAGCCCGAACCGCCAGACCTGTGACCGCGAATCGCTCGGCCTGGGCGGTGAAGTGGTCCCAGTCGACGTTGCCGGAGCGAGCCAGGAACACGGCATCGGCCATCCACCGCAGCCGGGCGCTAGTGCCTCGGAGCCCGTGCAGGAACGTGACCAGGAGCTGATCGGCGGGATCGGCCACCATCGCCGACCGTCCGTCGGGAAGATCAACCCGGACAGCGTGACGATGGACGGCAGCCAGGGCGGGCCCGCCGGCCGCCTCGATCATCCAGGGGTTGAGGTGGACGTGAAGGTCGACCTCGATCCCCCCCCGGCATCGACCACATGGCGGCGTGGCCATCGGATGCCACGTGGACCTGAACACCTCCGGCCGCGGCCAGGGCAACGCCGGCACGTTCCATGTCTCGGAGCTCGACGAGGACATCGAGGTCCTCCATGGGACGCAAGCCGAGTTCGGGGTAAGCCACCCGCAGCATCGCTGCACCTTTGATGGCGACCGCTCGAACCCCGGCCTCGGCCAACAGATCCGAGACGTTTCCGAGCATGGCCAGATGGCGCTGGGACTGCACCCAGGTTCGCCGGGTCAGACCGAGCAGGCGGGCCAGGTCGACATCGTCGGCAGGTTCCAGACCCGCCCGCTCCAGGTTCCACCCGAGCAGCGGTGCGAGTCGGTAGTTCTCACCGGTCAACGCTTCGAAGTCGAACTCCGGCCTCAGGCGCTCCCACGCGGCCCGTGCTTCTCCGGGCGTTCCGAGGGTGGCCTGGAGCAACAATCGGTCGGCACCGTTCAAGGGTCCAGCGGAGGTCGCCAACGCGTTCGATGCTCCGCTCCGGGGCCGTCCACGTCCGATGTCGGTCACGGTCCTCAACCCGGGGTCCTCCGGTTTCGTTCGATCGCTCGTCGGGCCACGGTCAGGTAGTCGGCGGTGCCGGCACCTACCCCACCATTGGCGGTATGGAGTCTGCGATGCAGGACCAACGCGTCCGTTTCGAGCACCGTCATGCCGCTGGCGACGGCCCGGTGAACCAGATCCAGACCCTCGGCCCGGCCCAGGTCCTCATCGAACCCACCGATGGCACGAAACCTGCGCCGGGGCACGAGCATGGCGCCCAACAGCCGGACCTGAGCTGTCAATGGGGCTCTGTGTCGATGTCCGGCTACGACTCCGTCGCCGAACTCCTCGGTGAACCCCAATGCAGCCACCTCGCCAGGAACGACATCGGGAGCATCCATGGTCTCGACCAAAGCAGCCACCGCGCCCGAAGCCAACCGATCGTCGGCGTCGAGGAACAACAGGTGAGACCCGGTGGCCAGACGGGCCCCGAGGTTGCGAGCTGCCGCCGCACCGCGGGGTGACTGGCGAGCGCGCCGGACTCCGGCCTGACGGCAGATCTGTCCGATGGTGTGTGAATCGACCTCGGTCGACCCGTCGTCGATGACTATCACCTCGCCAACCAGGTCACCCTGGGCCGCCACACTGGCAAGGGCCTCACCGAGGAGGTCGGCGTGATGGCGCAACGGCACCACGACGCTCACCGATACCAAACCTGGCTCATCGTGCGCCGCCTCGGTCCGGTTCCGGGCCGCTCGCCGGGCCAGCACGGAAAGCATGCCGCGGGTCATGGCCGCGGTGTCGTGGCTGAGGTTTCCATGGTGGATCCTTCGCTCCAGCACCACCTGGCCCACCACGTCGACGCACAAACCCGATTCGGTGGCGCGAAGGATCCAGTCCACATCCTCGCCGTGTCTGAGACCCTCGTCGAACGGACCGATCCGTTCGAAAAGCTCTCTCGCTAGGACCATGGTCGACAGCGGGATCTGACCTGACACGCGTTCCCGCCACGAATGAGGCATCCACTGCGGCATCTGGTCGACCCAGTCGGGGTGCTCGACGCCGTGGAGAAGGCTCACCTGTTGCCGTCCAAGGGAGACGTCACAAGCGCCGGACCGGAGGTGGCTGATCTGAATGGCCAGCTTGTCGGGGACCCAGCGGTCATCGGCGTCGAGGAAGGCCACCAGGTCCCCATTGGCCGCAGCCAGGCCCAGGTTGCGAGCAGCCGATGGCCCGGCTCGGTCCTGGTTGAGAACCACGACCTGGTGACCCTGGGCGGCGAGTGCGGCCGGGGCACCGTCGGTCGACCCATCGTCGACCACGATCACCTCCAGTTCCACGCCGGGTGGCAGCGATTGGGTCGCCACGCTCTGCACCGCCTCGGCCAGCAACGGACCGCCGTCGTGGACCGGAATCACCACCGATACCAGTGCGGGAAGCGGGCGCAACGTGGGATCCGGCTCGACCGTTTGGGGTTGTGCGTGCCGATAGGTCACGGCGCCATTCCTGCCGATTCCGCCACCGCCCGACCCAACAGTGCCTCCAGGTCCCCGGCCACCCGATCCAGGTCGCGGCCTAGCTGACCGGTGAAGACGGGCACCCGATGGGCCAGGTGCGCCATGGCGGCGAGGGCGCGGTCGGCCCGCCCCGGGAGTTGGAGCACCGTGCTCGGACCGAGGCCGCGGATGGCCACCGCCGCCGATGCTGGTTGGAAAGCTGATGTGAGCGCAGATTCGGCGACCGACGGCACCACGATGGCGGCCACCTCCATCGTCGGCACCTGGGAGCGGGGGGCCAACTCGTCTATCCACACCGACCGCTTGCCATGACCGGCAGCACGACTGGGCAACGTGGGAAACCGAGCCTCGAGCATCGAGCTGTTGACCTTGAGGGTCCGATAGAGGGAGTGAACCGTTGGGCACGAACCACCGGGACCAGATGGGCTCAGGACCACGTAGTCGTCTCCCGTGGTGAGCATCCCGGCGGCCGCGCACAGGGCGGTCGATGTGCTCTTGCCCGAGCCACCTCTGGCCGCCAGCAACAAAGCTCCCCGGTGGTCGCCCACTGCGGCGGCGTGGACCAGGTGTAGGTCCTGGTCGGCCAACGCCCACCGCATCAGGGCGCGCAGCGGGGCGGCCGACTCCCACGGCGGCAGGGACGCCGAGCTCCGCACGCAGTAGTAGCCGAAGGAGCTGGCGTGGTCATACAGACTTATGGTCGATTCCAGAGGCTGGAACCACGCTTCGATCGTGTCCCCTCGATCTCCGTCCACGTAGGTGGAGCGAGGTTCGTCATCGGGTCGGGGAAGGAGGTCGAGGGCGGGAAGGACCTGGCCAACCTCGGTCATGTCCCAGGCGACCACGGTCGGCCTCGGGGGCCGTGCTTGGTCCGAGGAGGGTTCGGGATCGAGCTGGGCGAACGCCGGCAGCAGCCGATCGACCAACCTCTCCCCTATGAGGCGGAGCCGAACCGTGGTCGGCCCGACCGAAACCAGGTGGTCCTGGTACCCGAGTCGGGTCTGAGCCAGATCGGCCAGCGCAGCCAGCCGATCCCGATCACCGGCCAGGTCGAGCCCTGGTTCAGACATCCACTTCTACGTCGACGTCTGGAGCCGGGATCGGCTCGACGGCCCGAGGCCAGCCTTGGTCGTCCACGTCGTGAACCGGATCGAGCAGCATGAGGTCCTCGAGGTCGGTGAACGTCTCCAACACCGGGGCGGTCCAGGACCCACCGGTCTGGATCTCCGGTAATGCGCCGAGGCCTTCAGGCATCGAGGCGGACGGCGCCTGGTCGACGACGAGCCCGGCCTGTTCAAGCTCCGCGATGAAAGACCGGACGTCGGTCTCGACGTCGGCGCCAGGCGCGTCGGGTTCTGCGACCATCCCGATCAACTCGTCCAATCCAATGCCGGCGTCGATCAGCACGAACACGTCACGGGCCGAGCCCCGAAGCGCGTGGTAGTGGCCCGTGACCAGGTTGATCGCCACGATCTCGCCGCCGATCTCATCCCAAGTGATGGTCCCGGTCGGGATCGAGAAACGGGTGGGCTCAGCGCGGTCTGTCAATTTGTGCTTCCCCTAGAACTCAAGCATTGCCCCAGGCCGTGTGCGACCGCAGAGACAAGGGCATCCAACGAATACATCTGCTCGACCAGACGTCGACCGTCTGCGGTCATCTGGTCCGATGTCGAAGTGTAACGGTGCAATGCAATCGCCTTTTGAGCCCATCGGTCGAGGTCGTCTTCCACCATCAGGTGGATCCCGTCCTCCACATCCAGACCGGCGCAACCCTTGGCCGTGGTGATCACCGGGACTCGATGCGCCAGCGCCTCGAGGATCTTGATCCGCGTGCCGCTCCCGGCTCGCAGCGGAACCGGCATCATCGTTGCGGCGCCGAACAAGGCGGACATGTCAGGGATGGAACCGGTCACCGAGACGGCCCGGTCCTGGTGTTCGGTGAGCTCGACCGGCGGGTCGGACCCAGCCAGCACCAAGGTGGCGCCGGGAATCGAAGGCTTCACGGCCGGGAGGAATTGTCGTACCAGCCAGCGGGCTGCATCGAGGTTCGGAGCGAAGCCGAAGGCCGCCGGGTAGAGCACCAAGGGAGTGGGACGTTGTGAAGGCGGCCTCGGTTCGGGAGGGAGCTCGTCTAGGACGTTGGGCACCACGTCGACCGGTGCCGATATCGGATACCGCTCGGTCAGGCGCTGCCCGTCCCGCGGGCTGACCGCCCACACGCGGTTCACTGCCGCCACCACTGAACTCTCGCGAACGACGGTGCGCTGCGCGACCAGTCGGCGCATCATCACCCGGGGGGCGGTGTCCTCCAGTGCGGCGATCTCTTCGGCCAAGTCGGCCTCGACGTTCTGGTGGTCGAGCACCACGGGTACGCCGTGTTCGCGGGCGACCTCCAGGTACGGGCTCGTCGACAGCCCGGCCAACACGATTGCGTCGGGCCCGAATGCGTCCAGCCAGACCCGCAGGTCGGCAGCCGCCGATGGGTCGAGCCAGGAATCAGAAGGATGACCGGCGGGGTCCCGGACCCAGGCAGTGTCAGACCCGACGGGCCGCCGCGGCCCCATTGCCGGGTCCGATGACGTCGACCATCCGACCACTCCGGGCCACGGCGGTGAACCTTCGACGCGGCGATGGCAGATCGAGTGCAGATGGACATCGGCCACCATGGCCAAGGCCCGGGTCACAGCCCTTACCCGCTGGGCGGATCCGCTCCGCACCGCCACGGGCAGGTCCGAAGCGACGACCAGCACCCGGGGTCGGGTGGGGAGAACCGACGGTTGGGTCAGTGAACGAATGGGGCGGCGTCGTTGCCGAGGCCGAGGTAGGCGATCACCGCGATGGCGATGATGATCCCCACCACGATCGGGGGCAGCACCCAGGCGTCGCCACCCGACCCGTGATCCCCGTGGTCGTCGTGATGGCCATGGTCGTCATGGCCATGGTCGTCATGGCCGTGGCCGTGATCGTCGTGAGCGTGATCGTCGTGCCCGGATGCCATGGGTCCAGCCTTGCTCAGCGAGCCTGGGCCGCGCCACCTGGGCGCACGAAGGTCGAGGGCGGCAACTCGACGCCGGCCTCGGTGAGCTTCTCGGCGATGCGGACCCGCAACAGGCGACTCACCCGCCACTGCGCCCCGGGGCGGGTCTTGCCCTGGACCCGGATGGTGGCGGCATCGGGACCCAGATACTCGAGACCCAGCACCTCGGGTTGATCGAGCACGTCGGGCTTGGCCACGTCGGTGGCCCACACCTCCTCGGCCGCCTCAGCGATGATCGCTGCCGCCTTCTCCAGGTCGGCGGTGGGGGCCACGGCCACGTCCAGCACCGCCCGGGCCCACTGTTGGGACTTGTTGCCCACCCGACGGATCTCGCCGTTGGGGACGTGCCACACCGTGCCGTTCTGGTCACGAAGCCGGGTCACCCTCAAGGTGACGACCTCGACGGTGCCCGATGCCTCGCCAACGTCGATCACGTCACCGACACCGAACTGGTCTTCGATGAGCATGAACATGCCTGAGAGGAAGTCCTTGACCATGCTCTGGGCCCCGAAACCGAGAGCAACGCCGGCAACGCCGGCGCCAGCGATGATCGGCCCCAGGTTGAGGCCCAGGGCTCCCAGTATGTAGATCACCGCGAACGTCCAGATGACCCCGGTACAGATGCTGCGCAGCACCGCAGCGATGGTCTGGGCCCGGGCCGCGGCCCGCAGGTTCACCTCACCGGTGTTGAGGAACACCCCCGGGGTCTTGGACCGCAGCTTGGACAGCTTGCCCGACTCCACCGACCCTTCGACCCGGGCCGCGAACCGCTTTATTGCCCGTCTCAGCACCCGGTTGAGCAGGAACGCTCCAAGCAGGACGACGACGATCTGCGACAGCGGGCCGGTCAGCCAGTCTGCAGCCTCGGCCCCACCCACCGAATCGGTCTTTTCGAACACGAACCGACAGACCACTCCCGGGCGTTCGCCGCACGCCTCGAGGAAACGGGCGGCGTCGGCGGGGTCGATCTGGGCGAGCACTACCCCTCGGTGGTGGTCGTGGCGTCAGCGGTTGTCGTCTCAGTTGTGGTGGAGGAGGAGTCGCTGGCTGGCGCGGTCGTGGTGGTCTCGGCCGGAGGCGGAGTGATCTCCACGAGCTTCACCACGAAGATCAGCGGTTCGTTGGCCGAGATGTCGGGACCGGACCCGGCGGCGCCATAGGCCAGATCGGAGGGGATGTTGATCTGACGGGTACCGCCGACCTTCATGCCCTCGATGCCGTCGGTCCAACCGGGGATCACCGAGGTGAAACCGTCGACGGTGGGCGCATCGGCCAGGGCGGCCTTGATCCCCACGTCTTCACGGTCCCACGACGAGTCGAACTGGCTACCCGAGAAGCAACCGACGCCCACGTACTCCACCGTGACCAGCGAATCACGCTTGGCGGTGGCACCATCGCCGGGGGTGATGTCGGTGGTGGACAGCTCGGTCCACGGCTTGACCGGCATGTCCACCGCACCGGGCTTGCCCTCACGGACCCCAGACGGAAGCGGGCGGGGCTCGTTGCAGTAGGTGGGTTCTCGGGTCACGGCCACCAGGTCGACCACGAACACCAGGGTCTCATCGGCACCGATCCCCAGGTCGGGGTCTCCGTCCTCGCCGTAGGCCTGCTCGGCGGGCACGGTGATCTGGCGACGACCCCCCACTCCCATGTCGGCCAACCCGTTCTCCAGACCGGCGATGAGCTGGCCGGTACCGAACTTGACCACCAGCGGATGGTCCTGGCCGAAGGTGTCCACGAACACGGTGCCGTCAGAAGCCTTGACCCCCACCATGTCGACGGTGGCGAACGGTTCGGAGTTGATCAGGCAGGCCTTCTTGTCTGCCTTCTTCAGGTCCTTTTGGGCCAGCTCGGTGACCGGCTCGGCGGCGGCCACCGCCGGCCGAGAGGTGGGGCGGTCGACCTCGGAGACGGTGCACCCGAGGCCGTCTTTGACCACGGTGCCTTCCAAGGACTTGGACGAATCGCCACACGCGCCGACCAGGAAGGTGAACGCCAGGATCAGTGCCGCGGCGCGGCCCTTCGGGTTGCAGAACATGGGCGCGAACCCTACCCAACGGCCGGACCGAGACCCGATCGCGACGGTCGTCGCATCTAGCTGGCAGGCTGGGTCGGTGCGCATTTCCTCCACCGACGGCGTGACCCTGGTGCTCCACCACCTCGGCGGCGAAGGGCCGCCGCTGCTGGTGGTGCACGCCACCGGCTTCTGTGCCGCCCCGTATCGCCACCTGGTGCCGGTGTTGGGTCAGCGGTTCGAGCTGTGGGGCCTCGATGTTCGCAGCCACGGCGACTCCACCGACTCCGAGGACGGTGAGGTGAGCTGGAAGGGCACGGCCCGAGACGTGCTGGCCGCCATCGACGCCATCGACGCCGGGCCCGTGGTCGGCCTCGGCCATTCGATGGGCGGAGCCAGCCTGCTCACCGCCGAGCTCCACCGGCCGGGCACGTTGTCGGCCATATGGGCGTTCGAGCCGATCGTCTTCCCGACCGAGTGGATGACCAACCCAGGCCACAACCCGATGGCCGAGGCCGCCCGTCGCCGTCGCCCCGGCTTCGCTTCCCGATCCGAGGCCCTGCACCGCTATGCCAGCCGTCCTCCGCTGGGCCGGTTCCGAGCCGACGTGCTCCACGACTACGTGGATCGCGGCTTTCGCGAGCTGGAGGACGGCACCGTCACCTTGGCCTGCCGGCCCGAGCAGGAAGCCAAGGCCTTCGACGCCAACGACAAGACCAGCATCGAAGAGTTGGTAGCGGTGGGGATCCCGGTGAGGGTGGCCCGAGGTGGACGGATGCCCGAGGCGGGGCCGGCGGTGATCGCCGGGCCCATCTCCGAAGCCCTACCCGGCGGCGAGCTGGTCACCTTCGACCACCTCAGCCACTTCGGTCCCTTCGAAGACCCCGACTCCGTGGCCGAGGACGCCTTGGCCTTCTTCGACCGGGTGGCGCCCCCGTGAACTGAGTTGACACCTGCAAGTCGAGGGGTGTTCCATTGTGGCGATGCGTTCCGCCAGCCACCTCCTTCTTCTCGTGTAGGCGAGTGCCACATACGGCACTCGCCGAAGCTCCTGTGCCTACGGGCCGGGAGCTTCTTGCGTTTTCGGGACCAGATCCCGCCTGACCTCCACCGCCAACCCGACACACCCACCGAGAGACGAACCGATGCCTCCCCAGCCCGCCACCCCCAAGAAGATGCCGTTCGAGAAGTACGAGCCGTACATCCCCCTCGACCTCGGCGACCGCACGTGGCCGGACAACCGTCTCACCCAGGCGCCGATGTGGTGCGCGGTGGACCTGCGCGACGGCAACCAAGCCCTGATCGATCCGATGGACCCGGCCCGCAAACTCAAGATGTTCAAGACCCTGGTGGCCATGGGCTACAAGGAGATCGAGGTCGGGTTCCCCTCGGCCAGCCAGACCGACTTCGACTTCGTCCGCCAGCTCATCGAAGAGGACCTGGTACCGGCCGACGTCACCATCCAGGTGCTCACCCAGTGCCGCGAGGACCTGATTCGACGCACCTATGAGTCCATCCGCGGGGCCCGCGAAGCGATCGTCCACTTCTACAACTCGACGTCCACCCTCCAGCGCAAGGTGGTGTTCGGCCTGGACAAGGACGGCATCACCGAGATCGCCGTCAACGCCGCCAAGCTGTGCCGCAAGCTGGAAGAGGAGATCCCCGACACGCTGGTCCGCTACGAGTACTCACCCGAGAGCTACACCGGCACCGAGGTGGATTACGCAGTGGAGATCTGTGACGCGGTGGCCGAGGTGATCGAACCCACGCCGGCCAAGAAGCTGATCATGAACCTGCCGGCCACCGTCGAGATGTACACCCCCAACCTGTATGCCGACACCATCGAATGGTTCCTGCGCACCGTCCGCAACCGTGATTCGATCACCCTGTCGCTGCACCCCCACAACGACCGGGGCTGCGCCGTGGCCGCCGCCGAACTGGGCGTGCTAGCTGGAGCCGACCGGGTGGAGGGATGCCTGTTCGGCAACGGCGAACGCACCGGCAACGTCGACCTGGTGACGCTGGGCCTCAACCTGTTCAGCCAGGGCGTGG
>WBZX01001517.1_pt1 | contig 17350 bp, 17 predicted proteins | sample 5204211 | NCBI WGS metagenome assembly WBZX01 (sample SAMN12344362, study PRJNA552823) | activated sludge metagenome | biome: Activated sludge suspended growth; feature: Nitrification reactor; material: Wastewater; isolation source: activated sludge from nitrification reactor of wastewater... | reverse complement strand
CGAATGCTGGAAAGTCGTCGCTCGTAAACTCGCTGTGCGGAGAGGAGCGAATGCTCGTCGATGCGACACCGGGAACCACGCGCGATCCGATCGATACGCCGATTCTGCACGGAGGCCAGCGCTTTTCTCTCATCGATACCGCTGGAATTCGTCGTCGCGTTCGCGTTCATGAGCCAAGTGATCGCATCGCGATGACGATGGCCGAGCGCGCGATTGAACGAGCCGATGTCGCGGTCCTGGTGATCGATGCGAGCGAAGGCATTGGTGAGATGGACGCGCGCATTGCGGGTCTTGTCGCCGACGCGGGTCGCGTGCTGCTGATTGCGCTGAACAAGCGAGATCTGGTGCCCGCCGCGCGCATGAAGGAAATCGAGTCGGAGCTGGATCGCAAGCTTCAGTTTGTGCCGTGGGCGCACCGGATGTGGTGCTCGGCGCACACGCAAAAGGGAGTGCTCAAGATCCTGGATGAAGCGACGCGCTGCTATCGCTCGTTTGCGAGCCGTGTGAAGACGAGCGCACTCAATCGCTTCTTTGCGGGAATTGTGGAAAAGCATCCGCCTCCTTTGTTTCAAGGGAAGCCGATTCGGCTGTACTACATCACGCAAGCGCAGACGCGACCGCCGACGTTTGTGGTGTCTGTCAACTACACCGAAGGCATGCACTTTTCCTATCGTCGCTACTTGCAGAATCAGCTCCGCGAGACGTTCGGCTTCGTCGGTACGCCCATTCGCCTTTTGGCACGCGCCAAGACCAAGTAGACAATTGAGGAGATGTCACAAACTCTCCGCTTGGTATCCCTTCTGTGCTTGCTGACGGGCTGTGATGGAATCATGCCAACGAACGTGAATCCGGGAACGGTCTGTCACAGCGATGATGACTGCGACTCCCAAACCTCACTCCGCGCGTGTGTGGAAGGAGTCTGTGCCGACCCTGGCTGTCCATCGGGAACAGTCTATGTTGGTGCGGGCTCCTTTGCGCGTGGCTGTGATGCGTCCGACGCGGACTGTCCCGCCAGTGCGCAGCCGCTACACACCGTCCAGATCAATCACGCACTGTGTATCAGCACCACCGAGCTATCTGTCGGTCAGTATCGCGCCTGCGTCTCTGCTGGACGCTGTCCCAAGTCGACTGAGCTACGCTGTACGCTCGATCTGGCAACGTGGACAGAGTCCGCTGGCAATAATGAAGCGCTGCCGATGACGTGTCTTTTGTGGTCCGAAGCAGAGTCCGCCTGTCGCTTTCAAGGGGGCCGACTTCCGACGGAAGCAGAGTGGGAAAAGGCCGCGCGTGGTCGCGATGGGCGTACGTATCCGTGGGGCCGACTTCAGCCGCTCGGTTGTGCAGCCGGCGTAAACTATGCAGGCAGTGGGTGTCTTCTTCAGCCGTGGCCTGCGGTGTCCACCAGTCGACAAGGTGCGCAGCTTTATTCAGCAAGTCGCGCGGTCGACATGGCAGGAAATGTTTGGGAATGGGTGACGGACTACTACTCTGACAGCACGTACCGAGACTGTGCGATGGGCTGTACCGATCCACTCGGACCACTGAGCGGTGTCACCCGCAGCAGGCGCGGCGGCGGTTTTCAGAGCAGCCAGGCCAAAGAGCTGAAGGCCTGGTGGCGGGACTTTCACACCCCAGAGACAGCGCGCAGCGACGGTCAAGGCGCACGCTGTGTCTTTCCTCGCTAGGGACTCCCTTTGGGTTTGGGGGCACTCCTTTTGGCGATCGGGATCGCAGTACGGAGTGCCAAACACAGCGAACAGAGTCGATTCCCAAAGTATCTTGAAGCGTTGTCTGTTCCGCGTGTCTTGGACCACATCGTGACGCGTTTGTAACGAACTACTTTCTGTAGTTTGTGAACCATTTCACATCGTCCGTTTCCGTCGAAAAATCAGTCACTTGGGAGTCCCCAAATCGGACTCCCAAATCGATTCACAAATCACTTGAGCGTGAAACTGATCCTGGTACTATCGAAAGTGGGGCGACGTTCTTCTAAGTAGGAATCGGAGTCCCACGGTTCGCGTTCAGCGACGTTGTTTCCCGAGGGCTCACCGAGTCGGTGAGGTCGGACGGGAAAGCACAGAGTCTGCTTGGCCGTAGTGTGTCTTTGGTGATGGTGTTTTAACAAAGGGGTCTTCCATGTCGAAGCGCTTCGGGAATGTGGCTGCTGTGATGGGATTGACTGTCTCTCTGTTTGCTTCTGCATGCGGCAATGCCGAGGTAGCGGAAGACCTCTCTGCGGATCAACTGGAACAGGAGAGCAAGGGATCCACGCAGCTGTACGACGACTTCCGAAGTGGCTTTTCGGCAACGTCTCCCACCAGCAAGTGGAGCTACTTCACCTTCGGCCCCGCGTTTACAGGCGATGACGGAATCGAAAGCACCAGCAGCCAAGGACTCCGCGTGGTGTCCAAGGGTGTGAATCCTTCCACCGGACAGCCTTCCTTTACCAGCACCGTGGTTCAGGAAACCAGTCAGTCTTCAGTAGGACTTCCCGGTGGTGTCGATCACGTCAAGTGGCTGGTCTACAGCACCAACGTATCCAGCAAGGGATATCCCGGCTTCGATGCAACCACCAGTCGTCAGGTCGGCTGCGAGGCGTGGGTGGGTGGCAATACGTACGGAACCAGCGGTCATCCGTTTGGGAATGCAGTCAGTAATCCCGGTGATGATCTGCGGCTTGCTTCGTTTGCGCTCAACTCGATCGATGTCGAGACCTTCATGGTGTTCGACTTCTTTATGACCAACGAAGGAATCTACGCGTTCTATGAGCGGCTTCCGTTCGGTCGCGGAGAGGTCTTGGGAGACTACGCAGCCTTTTCCTTTGCCAAGCGCGTGGCCGACAACTGTCCGGGAGAGCTTCACAAGCTCGGAATCTCTTACGACAAGGCATCGAACACCGTGCGCTGGGAAGTGGATGGTCGAGAAGTGCAGCGCGTAAGCCGTGTCGGTCTGCCGATCGATCGCAGCAACATGGTGCTCGATCATGGCGGGACGCCGACGGAAGTGTCGCTCAATCAGCTCAACTGCGGAATGGGTCTGTTTACGCTGCTGGATGCCAATACGCTGCATCGCGGCGGACTTGCGAAGCTCTCGGTGGCACCGGGCTTCTACTACAACCCCGCGCAGGGACAGCCCGCACCCGAGACGTTTGTGGATCAAAACAGCGTCGATGGCAGCCGTCTGTTTGGTCAGGGCGCAGAGATCTCGGTCAAGAAGTACAACATCACCCACAAGCCGCGTCTGTAGTCGGATGCTCTGGCAAACAGAGGACTCCTTTCTGCGCGGAGTCTGCGTGGGTTCTACGCCTGCGCGGATCTCATACAAAGCCGCAAAATCTGGGCGCAGTTCGTGCTACGGTGGGACTCAGTCTTTTCTTGGATAGGAGCGTGACCCGTGGCCAAGTCCCCATGCCCAGTGACTCGTGAGGAGTTTAAGACCAAAGCCAAGCCCGTCAGCGTATCGGTGGAAGGTGTGCCGCTGACTGCGGAGCCCAAGGAGTTTTCCACCGGCTCGTTTGGCTGGTATCTGTCCGGCAAGGCCACCATTGTGGTGGATGGCAAGCCCGTGCAGGTTCAGGTCGGCGCCAACCTAACGATCATCGGCAGCAAAGAGCTCAAGTAGTCCGCTGCCGACACACGCGCCCCCCGCGCGTCGGACTAGCGCAGACCCGCGCGACGGAGCAGCACCGGCATCTGCTCCGCGCTGTGGGCCCGCAGTCGCTCCACATCCAGTCCCGTCTGCGCCGTCAGCTGACCGTGCTCGACCAGCAGATCTCCTTCCACAAAGACGTGACGGACATCGCTGCCTTGGCTGCCATACACCAGCAGTGACACCGGATCATGAACCGGAAGCTGACCGGGCGCGCCTTGACCGATCACCACCACGTCCGCTCGCTTGCCCACCTGCAGGCTGCCAAGCTGGTCGGCTTGACCGAGCGCCTTGGCTCCACCGAGCGTCGCAATCTCCAGCGCTTGCGCGGCGGGCAGGGCTTCGGGTCCGTGCAGTCCCTTTTGCAGAAGCGACAGAAGCCGTAGCTCTGCGAAGCCATCGAGTCGGTTGTTACACGGCGCACCATCGGCTCCGAGCGCGACGTTCACCTGCGCCGAAAGAAGCTGCACGATCCTGGCAATGCCCGATCCCAGCTTCAGGTTGCTCGACGGACAGTGCGTGACATGCGTGCCGTCTTCGGCCATCACCCGCATCTCATGGTCCGAGACATGAACGCAGTGCGCCAGCACCGTACGCGGACCCGCGATGCCGAGCGCCCGCAGCGCTTCGACGTTGTCTTTGCCCGTCCGCTTGCGAACCAGCTCAATCTCATCGAGCTGCTCACTTGCGTGCGTGTGGATGCCTGGTCCGTCTGGGCTGTGCTGCTGACAGCGATCGGCCACCCCGCGCAGCAGATCATCACTACACGACACCAGAAAGCGCGGCGCGTAGCCGTACCGCAGCTTGCCGCGACCGTGCCAGCGCGCACACAGCTCGTCCGCCTCACGCAGCGACGCCTGGCTGTCTTCTCGCAAGCTTGGCGGCACCGTGTCCGGGTAGTCCATCATCGCTTTGCCGAGCGTTGCGCGGATTCCCGTCGCATAGACCGCTTCGCACAGCGCATCGTGATGACGCACCGTTCCCATGTCGAGCAGCGTCGTCGTTCCCGATAGCAGCAGCTCTGCCACCCCGACTTGGGCCGCAAGCTGGATGTTTCGCTCATCGAGCGCCGCTTCGTACGGCAGCACCCGCTCGCTCAGCCAGCGCAGCAGCGGCAGATCGTCCGCCAGTCCGCGCCCGAGCGTCTGACACAAGTGAATGTGCGCTTGCACCAGTCCCGGCATCACCACGCAGCCCGAGACATCCACAACCGGCACCGACGCCGCCCGAGGATCACTGCCAGCCGCCTGACCCAGCGCAGCAATCCTGCCATCAACGATCAGGAGATCCCCGACCACCACAGGCTGACTGCGATCGACGGTGACGATCGTCCCGCCGCGCAACAGCCAGCTATTTGCCTGCACCATGAACATCCTCTGACTGGGACGCGCTCTCGGTCGTGATGAGCGCGTTTGGACGAAACGCGAGCGGCAGCAGCGTGCTCAGCTTGGTCTTGTGCGCGGGTCCTTCCGGCGACAGCAGCACGATCTCGGCTTCCTCGGCAAACTCGACCAGCGTCTGCCGACACATTCCACACGGCGCGGCGGGCGGCGACAGGTTCGTACAGATCGCGATCGCTTTGATCGATCGTGAGCCAGCCAGCACCGCTTGATACACCGCAGTTCGCTCGGCGCAGACGGTCAGGCCGTACGATGCGTTTTCGACGTTGGCTCCGACAAACACCCGTCCGTCATCCGTCAGAAGCGCGGCTCCCACGGGAAACTGCGAATACGGAGCATATGCCAGCGCTTGTGCGGTCCGCGCGCGCTCGGCCAGATCGTGCAGCACCGGCGAAAGCGGCTGTCCTGTGGCGATGTCGCGGATTTCTCGATCCATGGCAGGCTGGGCAGTCGATACAGAGGTCATCGCAACCAAGCTCCTTCGGTCAGCACACGCTGACTAGCTCTGCCATGATACCGTCGAGCAGCTTGATGAAGGTAGCGCGGACGCGGTTTGCCGTCTCCGTGACTTCTTCGTGCGAAAGCGGCTGTCCAGACATGCCTGCGGCCAGGTTGCTCACGCAGCTCATCCCCAGCACCTTTGCGCCCATGTGTCGCGCCACAATCGCTTCTGGCACCGTCGACATCCCGACAAGGTCTGCGCCCAGCCCGCGCAGCATCCGCACTTCCGACGGCGTCTCATACTGCGGCCCGAGCAGCCCTGCGTAGACACCGCTCTTGAGCCGAATCGACAGCTTGGCCGCTACTTGCTCGGCGATGGCGCGCAGCTTGGCGTCGTAGACCTCGGTCATATCGGGAAAGCGCGGGCCCAGACGATCATCGTTGTGACCACGCAGCGGCGAGTCGCCCATCAGGTTCAGGTGGTCGCGCAACAGCACCAGGTCGCCCGCTTCCAGTCCCGCACCGACGCCGCCCGCTGCATTGGTCAGCACCACCGTCTTACAGCCCGCCATGATGAGCGCTCGCACCGGCAGCACCACCGTTTGCAGGCTGTGTCCTTCATAGGTGTGAACGCGACCTTGCATCAGCAGCACTTCGACGCCAGGGCTGGACGCCGTTTTGCCTGCGCGACCATAGACCAGACGACCGGCGTGCCCGACGACACCCGAGCGAGGAAAGCCAATCTCGCCGTAGTCGATGCCTTTGGCGTCCGACAGTGCATCGGCGTAGCTACCAAGACCCGAGCCCAGCACCAGCGCAATCCTCGGGGCCGCACCGGGCGGCAAAAACGCAGCGATTCGCTCGGCGGACTGCTTCACCGCATCAAATCCAGCGCTCGCATCGTGAGAGATCTCAGCTCGGCTCATCGCAGCACATCCAGAATCAGGGGCTTTTCCGTAGGGGGCGTCATCGAAACCTTGTAGGCATTCTGAAGCATCAGGCGCGCGCGCTCGCGACGACCTTCCGGCCAGTCCGGCGCACAGGCGAAGTGACACAGCGGCTCGCCAGCTTCGACCAGCTCCCCGACCTTGCGATCGAGGTAGATGTACGCCGCCGGATCAATCGTGTCTTCTTTGCGCTCGCGACCGGCACCCAGCGCCACACCCGCCCAGCCAATCGCCTCTGCATCAATCGCAGAGACGTAGCCAGCTTCCTGCGCCGTGATGAACACCGGATACGGATGAAGGCAGCTCGTCAGCCACGGCTCGTTCGGATCGCGCAGGTCAATCATCGCCCCTTGCATCGCCGCGCAGCGCTGAAGCCGCTGAAGCGCTTCGCCATTGCGGAGCGACTCCATGATCCGCGTATGACCATCTTCTTCGGTTGCCACCACGCCGCCGAGCCGCAGCATCTCGCCACCGAGCACCCGCGTCAGCTCGACCAGATCATCTGGACCCTGACCGCTTAGCACTTGCAGCGTTTCCAGCACTTCCGCCGCGTTGCCGACGTAGCGTCCGAGCGGCTGATCCATGTTGGTCAAAAACGCCGTCACTTGCTTGCCTGCGCGTCGACCAATCGCCACCAGCGTCGATGCCAGCTGATACGCCTCGTCGCGCGTCTTCATAAACGCACCCGAGCCGACCTTCACATCGAGCACCAGTCCATCGATGCCCTCGGCCAGCTTCTTCGACATGATCGACGCGGCGATGAGCGGAATCGACTCTACCGTCGCGGTCACATCACGCAGCGCATACAGCGCTTTGTCGGCGGGCACCAGCGTATCGGTCTGGCCGATCAGCGACAGGCCCGTGCGGCGCAGCACCGTGCGGAAGTCCGCGATCGACAGCCGGGTCGAAAAGCCCGGTATCGACTCCAGCTTGTCCAGCGTTCCGCCCGTGTGACCCAGGCCGCGACCCGAGATCATCGGCACCCGCACCCCACACGCCGCCACCGCCGGGGCCAAGTGCAGCGAGATCTTGTCCCCGATGCCACCCGTTGAGTGCTTGTCGATCTTCAGCCCCGGCACGTCCGACAGGCTGATCACCTCGCCCGAGCGCAGCATCGCATCGGTCAGCGCCAGCAGCTCGCCTTCCGACATGCCGGAAAAGTAAATCGCCATGAGCAGCGCCGACGCTTGGTAGTCAGGCAGCTTGCCGCTCGCGTAGGCAGAGATGAAAAAGCGAATCTCGTCGTCCGATAGGACGTTGCCGTCGCGCTTTTTGCGGATGATCTCAACGGGGTTATACGTCGCAGCTTGCGTCATCGAACCAGGCTCTGTGGGGGGAAAAGGCCGAGCGCGCGGGGTCGCTCAGGACGGTAGAAGGTGTGGCAGCACGCTCTTGCCGCGTGGCCAGGCGGGCAGGGCGAAGGCATCACACAGCGTCTGCGCTACATCAAAGAAGCCATCCCGTACGCCCAGATCGGCCTGCTGCGCCGACGGAGCGCGCTCCGTAAACGCCAGCAGCGGCACGTCTTCTCGGGTGTGGTCGCTGCCAGGCCAGGTCGGGTCGTTGCCGTGATCGGCGGTGAGCAGCACCAGATCGCGCGGTCCCAGCTTGCTGCGCAGGCTCGGTAAGAAGGCATCGAACTCGGCGAGCGCTCTGCCATAGCCCTGCGGATCGCGACGGTGCCCGTACAGCATGTCGAAGTCGACCAGGTTCACAAAGATGAGTCCCTGCTTTACTTCGTCGAGCGCTTCGAGCGTCAGCCGCAGGCCATCGGTGTTGCCTTCGCTGTGGATGTTGTCGGTGATGCCGTGTCCCGCAAAGATGTCCCAGATCTTGCCAACGCCCACCACCTTGCGACCGCTGTCGGCGATGCGCGATAGTGCGGTGGCTTCCGGTGGTGGCATTGCGTAGTCGCGTCGGTTGTAGGTGCGGCGGAACTTGCCGGGCTCTCCCACAAACGGACGGGCAATCACCCGGCTGATGTTGCGCTCGTCGCACAGCGTGCGGGCGATCTCGCAGGCGCGATACAGCTCGTCGAGCGGCACCACGCTCTCATGCGCGGCAATCTGGAACACGCTGTCCGCCGACGTGTAGACGATCAGGTCGCCTGTGCGCAGGTGCTCTGGGCCCAGCTCATCTAGGATCACCGTGCCCGACGCGGGCTTATTGCCCAGCACGCCGCGCCCGGTCTGCGCCGAAAAGCGCTCGATCATGTCGGCGGGGAAGCCGTGCGGATAGGTTGGAAACTCGCTCTGCACGTCCAGGCCCGCTAGCTCCCAGTGGCCCGTCGTGGTGTCTTTCCCGCGTGAGCTTTCCCGCAGCCGACCAAACACGCCGAGCGGCTGGCTGACCCGCTGTAGACCCGGAATCGTGGTGATGTTGCCAAGTCCCAGCGCTTCCAGGTTGGGAAGCTGGAGCCCGCCGAGTCGCTCGCCGATGTGCTGGAGCGTGTTTGCCCCGGCGTCGCCATAGCGATCCGCATCGGGTGCCGCGCCGCAGCCACACGAGTCGAGAACGATCAAAACCACGCGCTCAAAGGGCGCGCTCTGCACTGCGTTCATGTCCTTTGTCCTTCCGCTTCCGTCTTCTTAGATTCTGCGCTGACGCATCGCAGCGCGCCTTAGTAGGCGGATGGCTTGCCTGGAGCAGGACTTGGCGTCGAGGGCGCATCTTGACGACGCAGCCACGGACGGCTTGGATGCTTGGGTTTTTCTTCGCTGCTCGGGGTCGCGCAGCCTTTGACGATCGACACCGAGGCGCTGGCCCCAATGCGGCTGGCTCCGGCAGCCTTCATCTTCTGGGCATCGTCACAGGTTCTCACTCCACCTGATGCCTTGACGCCCATGTCGGGACCGACGAGCTTGCGCATGAGCGCGATGTCTTCGACCGTCGCCCCGCCCGGACCAAAGCCCGTCGAGGTCTTCACAAAGTGCGCCCCGGCGACCTTGGACAGCGAGATCGCAATCACCTTTTCTTCTTGGGTGAGCGCCCCTGTCTCGAGGATGACCTTCACCTTGGCCGGACGCGACGCTTCAACTACCTTCTGGATGTCTTCGTGAACGGTGGCGTAGTCGCGGCTCTTGAGCGCGCCTTGGTTTATCACCATGTCGATCTCTTCGGCTCCGCTGCGGACGGCCTCGCGCGCCTCGAAGGCCTTGGCATTGGGCGCCATCGCACCGAGCGGGAAGCCGACCACCGCGCAGACCATCACGCCCGAGCCGCGCAGCAGTCGCTTGGCCAAGGGCACAAAGCCGGTGTTCACGCACACCGATGCAAAGCGGTACTGACGGGCTTCCGCGCACAGCTTTTCGACTTCCGCTGACGTGGCGTCGGCCTTGAGCAAGGTGTGATCGATCATCCCCGCGATGTCGCCCGACGTCTGTCCGGTGCCCATCCCGCTGCCGACTCGGCTTGCCCCTTCGGCGACGATGTTCTGAACGGCCTCGGGTCTGCGGACGGTACACAGTCCACAAGCGGTGCAGTGTTCAGAAGGTCCGTCTTGGCAAGGGGTCTCACGCAGCGGCGGACTGGTTCCCAGCGTGACAAGCGGTGTCGAGCTTCCCAGGCGGGCAGCAACCCGGCGGGCAATCTCGGCGACAAGCTGTTCCATGTGCGGATCGTGGCTAGACATACGTGCCCTGGCTTTACACCGCTTTGTCCGAGGCTGTAAAGCCAAAGAAGTGACGCGCTGCGGCAGTCGGTCCGGGTGATGACGCTGCGTGGGTCGCTTTCGCGCGGACTGGGCCTGGTCTTGTCTGGGCAGAAGTCAGAGGGAACGTGGGCTGCGCCAGGTGGTCTGACAAGCGGAACAGGTAGAACGTGTCAAGAAATGCTGGTGCTGAGATCGCCAGTGGATATTATGCGCCGCATCTACCGATTGAAGCCGCAGTCGGAGCCAGAAAAACACCCCCATGAGACTTCCCTCCGCCAATCCGCTTGCTGGAACCCGCGCACTGGGCGCGCGCTGTCGGCAGCAGCTGTGGGCGCGGCTCGTCAGCTTGGTGGTGCAGGCGGTCAATCAGCGCGGGCTGTGTGCGGTCGAGATGACCATCTTGGCAGAGCTACCCAGTGAAGAAGTCGAGCTGATGCGCAAGCAGTGCTCGTGTCCAAGCTGCTTTGCCCAGCGCGCCAACTGATCGTCTGGCGCACCAGACTCTGTGATGCGGTGGTGTTACGGGCTGCTGCTTGGCTGACGGGGCTGCCACAGCTCGATGCGGTTTCCTTCCGGGTCCATCAGCCAGCCAAAGCGTCCGTTGTCGTCATCGGTGATCTTGTCTTCCACCACTGCCCCCGCAGCCTTCGCCTGGGTGAGCATCGCGTCCAGATCATCGACAACGAAGTTGAGCATGAACGGCTTTTCGCTGGGCGCAAAGTAGGTGGTGTCCTGCGCAAACGGCGACCACACCGTACCTGCACCATCGCTGGTCTTGAGCGATTCCCACGGAAAGAACGCGCCGCCCCAGGCTTCGACGCCTAGTCCGAGCGCATCCCGATACCACGCGGAGAGCGCCTTGGGGTCTACGGCCTTGAAGAAGAATCCACCAATGCCACGTACTCGCTGCATGGGCGGACACTACCAAGCGCGACTCCGCCAGAGCAAGCCGAGATCCGGCTGCGCACAACCGCTGCGCTGGTTTTGCGTTTGCTCGTTTGCATGTAGATGCTGCGCAGTCTTGTCCTTCTACTGTGCAGTCCGGCTGGCTGGGACTGCTCAGTTACGGCGCGACAAACGTCTGACCCGATGCCGAGCACTTGGCCTGCACATCGCTCTGCGTCATCAGCCCAGACTGGGAGAAGTACCACTGGATCAATGTGCCTCCGCCCAGGTTCGGAATCATCGTCATGCAGCCGCCGAGTGCGCCTGTGTGATTGCACAGCGCATCTTGCCAGGCTGCCGCGTTTGTACACGTTCCTTTGTATGTCGAAATAAACTGTGCCGAAGTCGATTCGTAGTCCCGACATTCCTGCGATGCGGGAGAGTTCTTGCGTAGGTCGCAGCTTCCCTTGATCGTCGCGGTCATGTCTGGAGGTGTTGTCATGTCTGCGGCTGTGTCCATGTCTGTTTCACCACCCAGATCTTGGTTGCAGCCAGCGCTCCACACGCACATCGCAAGCACGACTCCGATTCGTAGACTGGTCATCTTTTGTGTCCTCCCCCGGGATTCCGCTTGTCGCCAAGCCCAAGCAGCTGCGCCCATTGCACAGCCATCAGTCTGTCAGTGTGAACGATCTTGTAGCGATCGGGTCAGCGCAGCATCCGCGCGACGATCCCAGCTGCGTGACCACGCGCAACCGTGAATTCGGGCTTCATCGAACGGAAGAGATCAGGTGTATACTGGAGTCCTGTGACCAGAAGCCACCGTTGACCTAGCGCTGTGGCTGCGAAGGATTCGCAGCGGGGGAGCGTTACGATGCCGAGCGTGTCATTCCGATCGGCATGTGATCGCAGGATTGTCGCGCGATGCCGTGATGCAGCAGCAGCCGTCCAGCGTACGGACTCCTCCGTGATCTGTCTCTGCGCGACCGCTGATCGCCGACGAGCGCTCTTGTCCGGGCCTTCTTTCGCTGGGACCTATTTATCCAGCGTCCGTCCGTATCACTGCCTTCACTGTGTAACCGTCATGAGGGGGGATGTACTTAGACCATGACAAGCAAAGCCAAATCCAAGTCCAGGTTCCTATATCTCACAACAATGGCCTTTTCTTGCATTGCTGCGGTCGTGGTTGCGTGCAATGACACCGCCACCTCTGGCTCCGATGACTTGGGCGTGGGCACAGGGACGGAAGACCTGAGCGTGCTCATTGGGGGTCCAGATCTCACCCCTGTTCCCGATGGTGCAGTGGTGGTCACTACGCCGGACGGTGGCTCGCGGCTCTGCTATCCCGCAACCTGTCAGGGCAAGACCTATCAGTGCGGCAACTGCATGGATGATGACGGAGACGGTCGGATTGACAGCGAAGATCCAGACTGCTTGGGACCGTGCGACAACAGCGAAAACGGACTCGATCCGGCCATTCCTGGTGGCAACAACACCAAGTGCAAGATGGACTGTTACTTCGACGCGGACACCGGACAGGGCAACGACAACTGCTACTGGGATCACGGCTGCGATCCGACCAAGGTCAATGGCACTCCGTCCCCTGAGACTGCCTGCGCGTACAACGCCACGATGGGTGTTGGTGGCGGCCTGACGTGTACCACCGCGCAGCAGATGCAAGCGGCGACCTGCAAGAGCTACTGCGGACCGCTGACTCCCAATGGCTGCGACTGTTTTGGCTGCTGCTTCCTGGGACCGCAAGCCAAGGTAAACACCGACGGCACCAAGACCGGCGTGTGGCTGGGCTCCTATGACGCAAACGGCAACGCTACTTGCACCACCAAAGACGTTGCGGACCCGGCCAAGTGCCATCCTTGTCAGATGGTCGCGTCGTGCGAAAAGTCGTGCGGACGTTGTCAGCTCTGCATCGGCAAGGACACCCTTCCCGCAGACTGCTTCCCACCGCCCCCGGACATGGCGGGACAGCCTCCCCGCGACATGGCAGGCCAGGATCTCTCGACCGGCGGAGGGACCAGTGACCCCACGCTGTGCCCGGCCTCTCTGTGTACCAACAACCAGCCCTGCGGTCTGCCGGGCTGCGCGCCGTGCCAAGCGGGCTGGTACTGCTTGACGGGCTGCTGCACGCCACCGCCGGGCTGATCGCTTCTGTCTGCTGCTTGCCTGCTATCAGCCTTCGTACTGCATCCGAATGGGTGAACAGGGGATCATCGTCCTGATGGTCCCCTGCTGCTGCCAAACTAGAGGGAGAACTTCATGCGACACTATGTATGTCTGGGTCTACTGGTCGGGAGCTTGTGGGGTTGTGGGGACGGCGTCTCATCCGATGAACAAGCGCGCCGGGCCTACCTGGGACTGGATGGCTCGATCGACAAGGCGATTCAGCTCGGCTTTGATGGGTTTAACGCAGCCTCTAGCGCGAACATCAGCCCGCAGACCACGAACGGGACCACCTCGGGCACGCTGACGGTCACAGGACAGGTGGATCAGGGCTCTTCGGCCAACAAGGGCATGCGGCTCTACACCGCCTTTGTGGGCTATTCCGATGATGCCAAGCTGGTCTATGCAACAAACGCGAGCGCGCTGCCGGCGCTCAACATGCAGCTCAAGGGCATTCCGACCGGCACCATGACCGGAACGCTGGTCGGCACGGTGGGCATGACCGGCGATCTGACCGGCGATGTCACCCTGAACCTGTCGTTTACCAGCACGCTGCAAGCAGGTACTGGCACCGCTGTGACGCGCAAGCCCGGCACCACCGTGATCACCGGCACCGCCATCTCGGCGGGCGGCACCTACCAGGTCAACGTCACCCGCTAAGCGCAGCCCCTTGCCGGTTGGCCGGAGGGGCCTCGCTCGCTTTGTCCGCTTCCTTAGTTGTTCGGGGCCCCAGCAGAGATCCAGCCACTGACGGTGTTTTGGTCGGCGGAGGACAGCGGCGCGCCCTTGGGCATGCGGCTTCCCACAAAGCACGGTCCTGCGCCTTGCAGCTTGTGAACCAAGTAGCTCTGGCTGGGGGACGACGCCACGACCCGCTTGGTGGTCGGACACTGTGAGCTGGCGACCCCGACCAGGCTGCCGTAGCTCTTGCCCGTGCTGAGATCGAGTCCCTGCGCAGGACTTGTCCCGGTGTGGCAGCCTCCGCCGCCGCAGCTCTTGGTAAAGATCGGCTGGACCTGGCTGGCAAAGCTCGGTGCTTGGGTGAGCGCGCTCTTTTCGACCGTGCTGAGGCTGATGTTGCCGGCCTGATCTTGGGCCCGCACCACAAAGTAATAGGTCATGCCGGTCGCCAGACCGCTTACGACCAGCTGGGTGGCACCCGGCGCGGTGGTGTAGGTCGGCGTGGTGTAGTTTTCACCGCCTGCGGTCGTGGCTTGGTAGACGTGATAGACGATCTGGGCCGCTGCGCTGACCGTATCGGTGGCCGCGCTCCAGGTGAGCGTGATGCTGTTGCCCGCTGCGGTCGCAGAGGTGAGCCCGGCAAACATCGGTGCCATGTTGTCCGCTTGTGCGGGAGTCGTTGCGCTCTGCTCTGTGCGGTTTGTGTCGATGTTGCCCGCTTGATCTTGGGCCCGCACCACAAAGAAGTACTTGGTATTGGTGTTTAGCTTTCCAACCGCATAGCTGCTTGCCCCAGGGAGCGTGACATAGCTGGGACTGGCAAAGCTCTGACCGCCTGCGGTCGCTGCTTGATAGATCAGGTATTTGATATCCGCTGATGCCGAGACATTGTCTGTGGCAGCAGTCCAAGCCAGCGTAATCGAGCTAGGGGCTGCTGTGGCAGTCGTGGCTCCCGCAAAGGTCGGTGGCACATTGTCGACTACGGTCATATCGGCAGCGGTTCCAGTGCCGCCATCGTTTACGCCACCGGCTCCACTGCTGATGAAGCTGCGCAATAGCTCTAGCTCTTGTGTGCCAAGCGGCGTTCCCAGCGGCATATGCGATCCGACAAGCTGCGAGCAGCTGGGATCCACCTTGCAAAACAGATAGCTGGCGCTGGGCTGTCCGGGCGCAATCAGCTTGCGGGCCGGATCCTGGGACGACGGCACATTGACGGTGTTGCGCAGGGCGACACTGGCGCTGAGGATGAGCCCCTCTGCGGCGGTGCCACTGTCCCCATGGCAGCCCGCGATGGCGCACTTGGCCGACAAAAGCTGCTCGACCGATCCGCTGGTCGCGCCGCTGTCCAGCTCAGATAAGAAGGTGTCGGCAGGCGTTCCGCAGGCGAAGAAGCCGAGCGCTGTACATAGCGGTATCGACAGACCAATTCCAAGATAAGTCAAACGCATGATATCTCTCTCCAGGTTAAGTAATACGAAAGAGCATCGCTTGCTTGTGCGGACGTTCGTGATGATGTGCGCATGGTCATGAGGTCACTACACCAATAAACGGCTACGCCAGCCATTGGATTGTAGCATGTGCAAGGCCAGTTTGTGCGCTTCGTACAGCCGGGTTTGTTCCAATCGGGGACAGCGTGGCGCTGCTCGGCAGTGGGTCGAACCATCTTGCCAAAAGACAGGCGGTGTGCGCGCCTGGCTGCTTGTCTTTGTTGCAGCCGATGTGCAGTGAATGACTGGCTGGATGAGCTTATCTACATGGCTGTCTATGGCGATAGAATGGATCAAGTGGCTGCGCGTCGTGCTGCGCTGTGCGGGCAAGCAAGTGACGGAGCTTGTGCGAAGGCAGAAGCGCGCTCGTGCGATATCCGGTGGGCCAGGGCCGGGGCGGCCCGCGCAGTGGCCGGGAGGGTCTGGACCCTTCGCAACCCATGTGATGCATAGGCAAGGGAGGGTCTGGACCCTTCGCAACCCATGTGATGCATGGATCTGGGAGGGTCTGGACCCTTCGCAACCCATGTGATGCATGGATCCGGGAGGGTCTGGACCCTTCGCAACCCATGCGATGCATGGATCCGGGAGGGTCTGGACCCTTCGCAACCCATGCGATGCATGGATCTGGGAGGGTCTGGACCCTTCGCAACCCATGCGATGCATGGATCTGGGAGGGTCTGGACCCTTCGCAGCGGGCGAGCGAGGGGCGGCGCTTAGGGTCTGGGCGCGACCGGGTGACTGCGCAGCCAGCGGTCGTAGAGCCACAGGACCAGCGCGGTGCCGACCGACAGGCCCGCAATCAGCACAAACAGCAGGTCGGGACGGTTCGTGCCGCGCTTGCCAAAGTGCTCATAGGCGGTGCCGGACAGAAGGCCACCAAACAGGTTGCCCAGGGCGACACACAGATAGAAGTAGCCCATGTAGAGCCCGACCTTGTCGGGGGGCGCGATCCGTCCGGCGTATTCCTTGGACTTGGGGCTGGCCATCATCTCGCCGATGGAAAAGGACAGCACGCCAGTGACGACCAGCCAGCCGGAGCCGTGGGCAGCAAACGGGACAAAGAGCAGGAAGCTCAGCGCGGTGAGCAGCACGCCGCTGATGATGGTCGCGAGCGGGGGCAGCTTGCGTGCGGCGTAGGAGATGAAGACCTGCAGGAAGATGATGCCGAGCGAGTTGAGGTTGATGAGGTGCTCGGGCTTGACGCGGCCATGATCAAGCACGGCACGCGAAAAGGAAGAGGTATCGACGCCTAGCGCGGACAGACCGCGCGTCAGGAACGACGCAAGCGGCGAAAAGGAAGCGACGAGATCGCTAGAGTCCACATAGTCACGAATGTATTCCGGCAGCGTCATCGCGAGCTGGTTTTCGCAGGTCCAAAACCCGGACATCAGCAGCAGGAACAGCAGATAGCGACCTTCGCCAACCTTGAGCGGCTGAAGATAGAAGGGCTCTTTGGGGCGGGGCCGGCGGAAGCGCAGCGCGAAGTCCCACACAAGGTGAAACAGCAGCCACCACACCGCGACGGTTCCGGCCTTGCGGAAGGTCCACCACTTGCTGCCCATGACCAGGAGCAGCAGCATGCCAATGACAAGCGAGAAGAACCGCACGTTGCCAATGACGGCGACCATGCGGCCAAGGACAGTGGACAGGGGCTCGCTGCGGCGCTCGTGGGGCGGTTCCTTGTAAAACAGGAGCGACATCACGCCCATCAGCGCGATCCAGCTGGCAGAGGCGTAAAAGACGTAGTCCCAGCTCCAGCCGCGCACGATGCCAGCAATCAGCGGACCGAGCAGACCGCCGATGTTGACCATCATGTAGAAGATGCCAAAGCCCAGGGTGCCGTTCTGTTCATTGGTGGTCTTGACGATGGTGCTCAAGACGACGGGCTTGAACATGCCGTGGCCGCAGGCGACAAGGACGTAGACCAAAAAGAAGCCGTAGAAGGTATGCGGCAGGTGGAGCAGCAGATAGCCAGGGACCATGACGGCGGCGGACAGGGCGAACATCAGCCGATAGCCGTAGCGGTCC
>WBZX01001097.1_pt1 | contig 17351 bp, 16 predicted proteins | sample 5204211 | NCBI WGS metagenome assembly WBZX01 (sample SAMN12344362, study PRJNA552823) | activated sludge metagenome | biome: Activated sludge suspended growth; feature: Nitrification reactor; material: Wastewater; isolation source: activated sludge from nitrification reactor of wastewater... | reverse complement strand
AAGATGCGCCGGCCCTCGGGGGACTGTGCGATGCGGAGGCGGGCGATCTCGTGGGTCGGCAGCCGCGTGATGTCGCGATTTTCGAAGGTGATCGAACCGTCGCGGGCGCGCGGCTGGCCGAAGATGGTCATCATCAAGGTGGACTTGCCGGCGCCGTTGGCCCCGATCAGCGTGACGATCTCGCCGCGGTTGACCGTGACGTCCACGCCCTTGAGCGCGACGATGTTGCCGTAATAGGCCGCGACCCCGGCGATGGAGAGGAGCGCGGTCATGTGGGAACGCCTCTCCTCCCCCCTTGTGGGGGAGGTTGGGAGGGGGGGATCGCGGGACGTTGACTGCGGGGATTCCCCCCACCCCTGACCCCTCCCCGCAAGGGGGAGGGGAATCCGGTCCGCGCTAGAATCGAGGGAATCACAGCCCGGCCTCCCTTTCGGCCGAAGCAACCTCGTCGTCGGGGACGCCGAGATAGGCGGCGACGACCTTGGGGTCGTTCTTGATGTCCTCGGGCATGCCGTCTGCGATCTTGGTGCCGTATTCCAGCACGACGACGTGGTCCGAGATCTCCATGACGACGCTCATGTCGTGCTCGATGAGCAGGATCGACGTGTGGTCCTGATCGCGGATCGAGCGCAGCAGGCGGGCGAGGTCGGCGCTCTCCTTGGGATTGAGGCCGGCGGCCGGCTCGTCGAGGCAGAGCAGGCGCGGCTCCGTGCACATGGCGCGCGCGATCTCCAGCCGCCGCTGGTCGCCGTAGGGGAGGTCGCCGGCCGGATCGTCGGCGCGGGCGGTGAGGCCTATGCGGTCGAGCCAGTGCGTGGCGCGCTCGACGGCCCGGCGCTCGGCGGCGTGGTAGGAGGGCAGGCCGAGCAGGCCTTTGAGCGAGAAGCCGGAGGCCCGCATCAGCGGGTTGTGCTGGGCAACGATGAGGTTCTCCAGCACCGTCATGCCGGAGAACAGGCGGATGTTCTGGAACGTGCGCGCGATCTTGGCCTTGGCCGTGATCTCGAAGTCCGGCATGCGCTCGAGGAGGTAGACGGCGCCGAACAGCCTGTCGCCATTGTAGCCGCCCCGATCGAGCTTGAAGCGACGCCCGCTTCCGGTGAGCGTATCCACGGCACCTCTTCTACGCAGACCATAAATCAGCGCAATGCGGCCTGTCGTAGGTTTGTAGAAACCGGTGATGCAGTTGAAGACCGTCGTCTTGCCGGCGCCGTTGGGGCCGATGAGCGCAGTGATGTTTCCCGTGCGCACTGTGAACGACACGTCGTTGACGGCCATGAGGCCACCGAAGCGCATTGTCAATTGCTCGACCACGAGCAACGGCGACCGCTGTTGCGGTGGGCCTTCATCCGTTGGCCACTCCGCGATCTCTTCCGGTACGGCGGCAAGCGGCTTTCTCGGCGCAATTGGAGCATATCTGCCCCCAAATCGGGACTTACGCCCGAAGAGCTGGAGGCCGCGGTCGTAGGCGTGGCGCATCCCCTCCCGCCGAATGAAGCGCCAAGCAACGCGCTGCTCCGTATCCGCAGTGGCTGTTTCTTGCTCCTCGTTTGCCGTCATCCGTGCCCCTCTTTGACGAGCGAGCCGGAGACGGATTTGCTCTCCTTCAGGAAGATCGACGGCGCGCGCGTCGAGATGAGGCCGCGCGGGCGCCAGATCATGAGCGCGACCATGGCCAGGCCGAACAGCAGCATGCGGTACTGCGCCGGGTCGAAACTCGGCCCGAAGATCTGCTTCAGCCAGTCGAGCTCGCGCAGGATCTCGGTGCCGCCGATCATGGCGATGGCCGCGATGGCCACGCCGAGCTGCGAGCCCATGCCGCCGAGCACCACGATGGCGAGCACCACGGCGCTCTCCATGAACACGAAGCTTTCCGGCGAGATGAACGCCTGCCGCGCGGCGAAGAAGGCGCCGGCGAAGCCGCCGAACATGGCCCCCATGGCGAACGCGGTGAGCTTCGTCTTCACCGTGTCGATGCCGAGCGAGCGGCAGGCGATCTCGTCCTCGCGCAAGGCTTCCCAGGCGCGGCCGAGCGGCAGCTTGCGCATGCGCATCGTCACCCAGTTGGTGATCAAGGCGAGCACCAGGATGAGATAGAACAGGAACACGATGCGATGCAGCGGCGTGAACTCGAGCCCAAGCGTCTTGGCGAAGCCGTTCGGCGCCGCGGTGAACGGCAGGCCGAAGAAGGTGGGTCGCGGGATCGACTGCACGCCGGCATAGCCGCCGGTGACGTCCACCCAGTTGATCAGCACGAGGCGGATGATCTCGCCGAAGGCCAGCGTCACGATGGCGAGGTAGTCGCCGCGGAGCCGCAGCACCGGGAAGCCGAGCAGGATGCCCCAGAAGGCGGCCAGGATGCCGGCCACGGGCAGCGTGATCCAGAACGCCCACATCGGCCAGAATGTCGGCCCGATGTGCTCGGCCATGAACGCCTTGATCGGCGCGCTGGTGGCGAGCAGGCCGTAGGAGTAGGCGCCGACGGCGTAGAAGGCGACGTAGCCGAGGTCGAGCAGGCCGGCGAGGCCGACGACGATGTTCAGCCCCCAGCCGAGCATGATGTAGATCAGGATCTGGATGCCGAAATTGTCGATCCACTTGATGGCCCCGCCCGGCCCGGCGAGCGCGATGGCCAGGAACGGATAGGTCGCCATGACGCCGAGGCCGGCGTAGCCGAGCCAGCGCCCGACACCGTCCGGCATGGCGATGCGGTGCAGCTCGGCGGGCTTCGCGCGCCGGTGGGGCAGCAGCAGCCAGACGAGGCGGCCCACGAAGGTGAGGCCAACGAGGATGCCCGTAAGCCCCCAGCGGCTCTCCAGCACCAGCCGGTTCGAGATGTCCTGCGTCGTCAGGTACGAGATGATCGGGAAGCACAGGCCGAGCACGATCAGGGCGGACAGAGCCGCGTCCTTCACCGCCTCTGGCAGCGCCAGTCCGGGCCGGGGCGCGCCGCTGGTCTCGCTCGATGCGATCCTTTCGGCCATGCGCCTCAGACCTTCTCGACGTCGGGCCGCCCGAGCAGGCCGGAGGGCAGGAAGATCAGCGTGATGGCGAGGATCGAGAAGGCGGCGACGTCCTTGTAGTCGGTCGAGAAGTAGGCCGACCACAGCGTCTCGATGAGGCCGATGAGCAGGCCGCCGAGCACCGCGCCGGGCAGCGATCCGATGCCGCCGAGCACGGCCGCGGTGAAGGCTTTCACGCCCGGCACGAAGCCGTCCGAGAAGCTCACCACGCCGTACTGGATCATGTACATGACGCCCGCCACGGCGGCGAGCGCGGCGCCCATCACGAACGTCAGCGAGACGGTGCGGTCGACGTCGATGCCGAGGAGCGACGCCATCTTGCGGTCCTGCTCGCAGGCGCGCTGGGCGCGGCCGAGCGGCGTCCGCTGCACGAGGTACCAGAACGCGGCCAGCAGCACGGCGGTGACGGTCACGATCAGGATCTGCTTGGCCGACACGACGAACGAGCCGCCGCCGATCGGAATATGGATCACGTCGCTGAGCATGGCCGGCACCGGCTTGTTGCGCGGCCCCTGCGTCACCTGCACGAAGTTCGAGAGGAAGATCGACATGCCGATCGCCGAGATCAGCGGCGCGAGCCGGAACGATCCCCGGAGCGGCCTATAGGCGATGCGCTCGATGGCCCAGGCCCACAGCCCCGTCAGCACCATGCCCACCACGAGCACGATGACCAGCGCCGCGAAGAGAGAGGCGATGCCGAGCACCTGCGTCAGCAGCAGGAACAGGATCAGCGCGATGAAGGCGGACAGCATGAACACGTCGCCATGGGCGAAATTGACCATGCCGATGATGCCGAACACCATCGTGTAGCCGATGGCGATGAGGCCGTAGATCGAGCCCAGCGTCACGCCGTTGACGAGCTGTTGCAGGAGATAGTCCATCGGCGCCGTATGCCCCCGACTGCCTGTCCGAACGAGACCCGCGCGGCCGCCCCCCGTGCGAGCACCCGCCCGTCGAGTTCTAAGGCCGCGCGCGGGGGCTTTGAAGCCGGTTTTTTACGCATGCCCGCTTTCCGTGCAGCCGCCGTGGCCGCGGCGCCCTCGGCGGGCAGGTCAGCGGCCATGCCCGGGGCGCTGCGCTTTTCCCCTCCCCCTTGCGGGGCAGCTCTCCACTTTTCCCCCTCCCCCTCGCGGGGAGGGGTCAGGGGTGGGGGACTTCGGGACGCGGGGTGTCGCATGGCACCCCCACCCCCATCCCCTCCCCGCAAGGGGGAGGGGAGCCTCCTTGCCGCTCGCGCGGCGAGAACGGGCCCCGCCCGGAGCGTCAGAGCACGTTGTGCGAGCCGTCGCAGTAGGGCTCGTCGTCGGTGGCCTTGCAGCCGCAGAGGTTGAAGGTGCCGGTGGCGGCGGCGACGAAGCGCATCGGCTCGATGCCGGTGCCCTTGTGCGCGCCGTCGCAGAACGGCTGCTTCGCCGAGCGCCCGCAGCGGCAGTAGAAGTAGGCTTTGCCCTCCTCGAGCTCGACCTGATACGGGCCCTTCTGAGCCACCACCGCGTCGTCGGCCATCGTTTCCCCCTAAGTGTCGAAGCTGCTTCCCGGAACGCCCTGCGACGGGCGCGTCGTAACGCGTGTTGTCGGCCGATGCGGGAAGGACAGTCAAGGGGGGAGTGGGGGGTGGGGACTGGCGGCTCGAATGCCGTATTGGGATGTCCGTGGCCGCGCACCGCAGGCTCTGGCCCTTGTTCAGTGGGGCAGCGCGTGTAATCTCACGGCGGATCAAACCGCCGGCCGGGGGGCTCGGAGATGGCAGACGCGGACGAGGTCAAGCAGCGCATCGATGTGATGCTGTCCAGCACGTTCCGCGATCTCGTGGAGCATCGCAAGGCCGTGATCGCGGCGATGAACGGCTTGCAGCTGACCCCGCTTGCCCAGGAGTTCGACGCGGCGTTGCCGTCCGACTTGATCAAGGCGTCACTCGACAAGGTTGATGCGGCGGACGTCTACGTCGGCCTTATCGCGTCACGATATGGTCAGCGCCCCGTCTGCTCGGATCGCAATCCGGACGGATTGTCCCTGACCGAGCTGGAATACCGGCACGCGGGCACGCGCAAAATCCCCCGCCTCATGTTCATTATGGCCGACGACCATGAGCTGACCATGGCCGAGCTGAAGATGAGCCGCGACGAGGGCGATGAAGGGCACCGCCTCCAGAAGTCATTCATCGAGCAAGTATTGAAGGACGGAATAGCCGGCGAGTTCTCGTCCGCCGAGGACCTGAAGGCGAAGGCCAACACCTCGTTCGTTTCGCTGCAAAAAAGATTTGAGCGCGCTGCCTCGACGAAAGAGAAAGCAGCGCCGCCCAGGCCGCCGAGCCCCGATGATACCGTGCCGCCGGCGCCGCCGGCGTTCCACTATGTCCGCAAGCCCTACGTTGAGCGGCAGGGCTTCGCCGGGCGGGCCTCCGAGCTGGGGATTATCGACCAGTGGGCCGCCGGGCCGGAGTCGCTGCTGCTGTTCCAGGCCATCGGCGGCATGGGCAAGAGCGCGCTGACCTGGCACTGGGTCAAGAACCGCGCGGACAAGGTTCGCACCGATTGGGCGGGTCAGCTCTGGTACAGCTTCTACGAGGCCGGCGCCGACCTGAAGGATTTCTGCGTTCACGCGCTTGCCTACATGCGCAATCAGCCGCCATCCAGGTTTCGCGGGCGGCGCACAGCGGATCTCGGCGACGAGCTGCGCCGCGAGCTAGATGCCAAGCCCTTCCTGCTGATCCTCGACGGCTTGGAGCGCGTGCTGGTCGCCTACAACCGCGCCGGCAAGGAGCACATGTCGGACGAGGACGCCGAGGTCGCGCGCGACGGCATGGGCCTCGACCGCCAGCCGCGCGACTGCTACCGGCCCGAGGACGACGAGGTGCTAGCCATGCTGGCTCAGTGCGCGAAGGGCAAGCTCCTCGCCTCGTCACGCCTGACGCCGACCGCGCTGACCAACACGGCCGGGCAGCCGATCCCCGGCGTCAAGCACATCGCGCTTGAAGGGCTCGAGCCGCCGGATGCCGAGCAGATGCTCCGCAACGTCGGCATTCGCGGCGACGAATGGAAGATCCGGCACTTCCTCGATGATAAGTTCGCCTGTCACCCGCTCTCGGTCGGTGTCGTCGCCGGGTTGGTCATGACGTTCCAGCCCGCTCGCGGCGATTTCGACAAGTGGGTGGAGAGTCCGAAAGGTGGCGGTGATCTGGCGCTGATCGACAAGAAGCTGCGTGGTCGGCAAAACCACATCCTTGCGCGCGCGTTCGACGACCTCGGACAGGAGGAAAAAGAGCTGCTCGGCGCCATCGCCATGGCCAACATTGAGCTGACGCCCGATGTGCTGCGGATACTAAATCCCAAGCGTCCCATTGAGCCAAAAAGGGTCAAGCCACCGTTCAACATCACTGATCGCATCGCAATATCCACTGCTGGACCAGATATTATACGGCGGTTGCAAAAGAATTTTTCTCCCTTGCTTTCGATGCCAAATCCAGAGCGCTATGCGGAAGCCATTATTGACGTTGCCCCGGAGAAACTCCAGCGTTTCGGGCTGGATGCCAATATATTGAAGCACGTCATCTTGATGTTGCTGCGAGATGCGGCTGGGGACGAAGGTCGCAGGTCAATCCAGGAGAAAATAGAATCGCATGCATTTTGCGCATTCGAAGAGCATGCAAAGAAGTACGAGGAGTATCTCATTCTGCATTCTAATTGGCAGTCGCGAGCGAGCTTTGCAGACGAATGGCTAGATAAGACGCTACCTGATCTAGAATACACAGGCTTGCTGCAATACGATGCAAGTTCTGGGAGCTTGGACATGCACCCCGCCGTCCGTCATGCTGTCCTGCAAAGCTTGAATTCAGAAATGAGAACTCGCACTGGAGGTCATGTTTCTAATGCCCTGGAGGCCCAGCAGTTGAGTGCATTCTCTAGCGCAAACTCCTTGGAAGATCTCGTCGCGGGGTTGGCTCGTATGGAGGCACTAAAAGCTGCGGGTCAGATCAGTGAAGCGTGGCGCTTTTCTAAAAGCAGTGGTTTGGGCGGAGCGCTGTTGCGATTGGAATACGGGCACGCATGTTTGGAGATGATGCGCGGCTTCTTGGCGCGCGACTGGGTGGTGCGCCAGGATAATTGCTCTGCCGACGAATGCGGGTGGATCGCAAATTTCATTGCCGCGGCGCTGTACTCTATCGGGGAGATGGGTCTCTCGGCGAAGCTGGGGATGCAGGCAATCATCTTCTTTCTAAGGGTAAATGACCGCGGCATAGTCTATCCGCTGGGTAATGTCGCTGTCTCTCTAAGGCGCCATGGAAGGGCCGCGCACGCTGATCGGTTGTTGAAACTTGCGATCCGAACGGCCGATGTTGTCGGCAACGACGACGATCATGCTTGGCTCAAGGCGATCGGTGTCGAGTCGAATGTCGATCAAGGGTGTTTGTCTGACGCAGAGTTATCGCTGAAAGCGCTGCTAGAAGGGATTGATATGGCGAAAATTTCCAAAGAAAGACGGGTGCACATCTTCCAATGCCAAATTGCTCTTGCCTTTTATTCGCAGAGATTGGATGAGAAGGTTGTCGAAACAATGTTGGGCGAGATCGAAGAGAGCGGGCACAGGTACGAGAAATGTGAATGCCTGGAATTTCTAGGATGCTGGAGGCAAGCGCGCGGGGATCATCAGGGTGCCCTTCACGTTTTTGAGGAACTCATTCGTCTGGCCAATGAAGTGGGCTCTCCGAAAGCAATGAAGTACCAGGTGAGGCGGGGAAGCACATCTGGCGCCTCGTCGACGGCCGCTGGTTCATCGACGGGACGATTGCCGTGGCAACTCAGGAGGAGGCCCGCTCGACCATCGACGAGCTGCTGAAGCCGAAGCATTGAAAGTGAATGCACGGGCGAAAACGCGCCAAGGTTCGCGCGGTTCGCGGCGTTCTTTCGCGTGTTTTCGCGCGTGTTCGCCAAGGTGATCTTGCGCGGTCGCGACGGCTCTATGCAACGTTGAGTGGTAGCTTCTCGACGACCTTGACGCCCTTGTCGTCGAGCCAGGTCAGCTCCAATTCGCCCGGCCCCGGCACCTGCATATAAAAGGCGATGTAGGGGTTGGCGGAGACGCCCGAGGACAGCTCGGCCGAGAACACCGGCTGGCCGGCGAAGGTCGCCGTGAAGGTGTTGATGACGTTGCGCGGGATGACGTTGCCCTCGGCGTCCTTGCGCTGCCCCGTCTCCATGACGTGGCTGATCAACGTCTTGATTTCAATGACCTCTCCCGGCTTTGCGCTGTCCGGAAGCTTGACCCGTGGCTTGCTCATGACCGGTTCTCCGAGCGGTTTAGGCGAAGTGTGAAGCGGTTCGCCGTGAAAAACCGCTCCAAGCGAAGTGTCAGCCGCCGCAGCCGCCGATGGTCACCTTGACGCTCCGCTTCGACATCAGGAAGCGCCCGTCCGCCAGCTCGGCGATGACCACCACGTCCTGGCTCTTGGCGAGCCGCATGCGGCTCGACACCGTCGCCTTGCCGGACAGCGGCGTGAACCGGAACGTGGCCACCGCCGGAAGCGGATTTCCACTTGCGATCAGATGGATAGCCTTCGCCGCGTCCTTCCCGGCCATGGCCAGCTCGAGGCTCACCGTGAACGGAACCGTGTTGCCGTTCTCGGCGATCTCGGGCAGCTCGAGCAACAGAGCCCTGCTATCCTCCGCCTTGGCGCCGCCGAGCACCTTGGCCAGAACCTCCTCGTAGGTCGGCGGCTTGGTGTTGGCGGCGGCGGGACCGAAGCTCGACAGGAAGCCGGCGACGGCGCCGGCCGCCGCGGCCGACAGCAGGAAATCGCGCCGGTCGATGATCTCGAGCCGTACTTTTTGAGGCATTTCCGTAGCTTCCCCGCCTTCGAGCGCCTATTGTTAACCCTGGCTGGCTGATAGCATAGCAGAAAGTGAATGCAACTTTTGCCGTTACCAGTCCGCACCGATACGTCGGTGAAGTCTATCGGGAATTCGGAGCATGAGTATGACCGGCCGAGGAGCGCCGCGAGGGCGGGCCGGCGGCGCCTTCCTGGCGCTGCTCGGCGGCTTGTGGGCGCTCTGCTTTGTTACGGCAAATCAGGTTCTTGCAGGGTCGGGGCCGATCCCCGGCGGCGTCCGCCTGGTCATGGTCGAGACGGCCTCGTGTGTCTACTGCATCCGCTGGCACAAGGAGATCGGGCCGGCCTACCCGCTGAGCCCCGAGGGCCTCAAGGCGCCGCTCGTCCGCCGCGACATCTCCGACCCCGCGCTGTCTGCCTTCCGCAAGCTCGTCTACACGCCGACGTTCCTCCTCGTCCGCGACGGAGAGGAGATCGGCCGCCTGACCGGATATCCGGGCCCCGACTACTTCTGGAGCGAGATCGACGCCCTTCTCGACCGCCTGGAGCCCGTCCGCGAGCCCCCGGCCGAGACCCGCATCCGCTTCGAACATTGACCCGGGCGCGCACGTAACGTTTTGCCGCATCTGCCCTTGCAAGTGCCCGCGCCGGCGCGGATTATGCCCCCGGCTCCCGCGCGGCCGCATGGAAGATACCGAGGAGGAACGCCGCATGGCGGAGATCGTGTTCGCCGTCCTGGTCATCGCCGCGCTGATGGTGCTGGCGGTGCGAAAGGCCCCGCTGTGGATGTGGGCCGTGGTCTTGGCGCTGGCCGTCTTCATCCCGCAGTCGGGGCTGCTGCACGGCACGCTCGACCCGGCATTTCCCGGCTTTTTCGGCCTCCTCGCCTGGGCGCCGGCGCTGATCCTGGGCCTGCTTTCGGTTCAGTCGATCCGTCGTAAGGCGCTGATCGAGCCGACGTTTCGGGCCGTGAAGGGCATCCTGCCCAAGGTCTCCGACACCGAGCAGCAGGCCCTCGACGCCGGCACCGTCGGCTTCGACGCCGAGCTGTTCTCCGGCCGCCCCGACTGGAACAAGCTGCGCGCCATTCCCCCGATCGTGCTCACCGCGGAGGAGCAGGCCTTCCTCGACGGCCCGGCGGACGAGCTCTGCCGCATGATCGACGACTGGAAGGTGCGCTTCGAGGGCAAGGAAATTCCCAGTGACATCTGGGACTTCGTCAAGAAGAACGGCTTCCTCGGCATGCTCATATCGAAGGAGCACGGCGGCCTCGGCTTCTCGGCCCAGGCGCAGTCGCTGATCCTCGGCAAGGTCGCCTCGCGCTCCCCCGACGTCGTCACCGTGGTCATGGTGCCGAACTCCCTGGGCCCGGGCGAGCTGATCGAGCGCTACGGCACGGACGAGCAGAAACACCATTACCTTCCGCGGCTTGCGCGTGGAGACGAGGTGCCGTGCTTCTCGCTCACCGGCCCCACCTCGGGCTCCGACGCCGCCACCATGCGCGACATCGGCTACGTCACCCGGGGCCAGCACGACGGCAGGGAGGTGCTGGGCGTCAGCCTGTCCTGGGACAAGCGCTACATCACCCTCGGCCCCAACGCCACGCTGGTCGGACTCGCCTTCCGGTTGTTCGACCCCGGCAACCTCCTCGGCAAGGGCGAGGATATCGGCATCACCCTCGCCCTGATTCCGGCCAATCATCCCGGCGTCAACATCGGCCGCCGCCACCTGCCGTCAGGGGCCGCGTTCCCCAACGGGCCGAACTGGGGCAAGGACGTCTTCATCCCGATGGACTGGATCATCGGCGGCGAGCGGATGGTCGGCCAGGGCTGGCGCATGCTGATGGAATGCCTCGCGGCGGGCCGCTCCATCTCACTGCCGTCGTCGGCGACGGCGGGCGCCAAGGCGATGCTCCGCTTCACCACGGCCTACGCCCGCATCCGCAAGCAGTTCGGGCTGCCGGTCGCCCGCATGGAGGGCATCGAGGAGCCCTTGGCGCGCCTCGTCGAGACCGCCTACGTCAACGAGGCCGCGCGGGCCGTCACCGCCGCCATGGTCTCGCGCGGCGAGAAGCCGTCGGTGATCTCGGCGCTGATGAAATACCAGACCACCGAGCGCATGCGGCGCGCCGTCAACGACGCCATGGACATCCATGGCGGCCGCGCCATCTGCGACGGTCCGTCGAACTACCTGCAGTCCGCCTACCAGATGGTGCCCGTCGGCATCACGGTCGAAGGCGCCAACATCCTCACGCGTACGCTGATCACCTTCGCCCAGGGGGCGCTTCGGTCGCACCCCTACCTCTACAAGGAGGTGCGGGCGGTCCAGGATCCAGACAGCCGCGCCGGCCTGGAGGCCTTCGACGAGGCCTTCAGCCAGCACATCTCGTTCTCGGTGGCGAACGTCGCCGGAGCCCTGATCCACAATCTGACCGGCGGCCTGTTCGGCGAGGTCCCCGAGAAGTCGTTCGGGACGGCGGAATGGTACCGCCAGCTCTGGCGCTCGAGCCGCAACTTCGCGCTCGTCGCGGATCTCTCGGTGGTCCTCCTCGGCGGCGGGCTCAAGGTCCGCCAGAAGATCACCGGCCGTCTCGCCGACGCCTTGTCCGAGCTCTACCTCACCGCCTGCGTCTTGAAGCGCTACGAGGACGACGGCCGGCCGGCCGGCGACCGCCACATCGTTGCCTTCGCCGCCCAGAACGGCCTCTATCGGTTCCAGGAGGCGATCGCCGGCACCATCGACAACTTCCCCGTGGCGATCGCGCGCCCCTTCATGCGCTTCGTCGTGTTCCCGCTCGGGCGGCCCTACAAGCCAGCCCGCGACCGCCTCGGCCAGCAGATCGTGCGCCTCGCCATCGAGCCCGGCGAGGTGCGCGATCGGCTCACGCGGCACATCTATGTCTCGCATGACGTGAACGATCCCACGGGTCTGCTGGAGGTCACGCTCGGAAAGGTCATCCAGGCGGAGGAGGCCGAGAAGAAGCTCGAGCGCGCCATCCGCGCCGGCACCATTCGCCGCTACCATGGCATAGACTGGATCGGGGACGCGGCCGGGAAGGGCGTGATCACCGAGAGCGAGGCCATCCTGCTCAAGGAGGTCGAGGCACTCACCGCGCGGGTCATCGCCGTCGATCACTTCGATCCGGCGGAGGTGAAGCCCAACTACATGAAGCCCGGGCACAACACGCAGGCGGCACAGAAGAGCGCCGCCGAGTAGAGCGGGCAAGGAGTGCGATCATGACCGATCTTTCGAGCCTCCACGACTGGCGCTTCAGTGTCGACAACGAGGGCATCGCGTGGGCCGTCTTCGACCGCGAGGGCGAAAGCGCCAACGCGCTCGGCCGGCGTCCGCTGGAAGAGCTGATGATCATCGTCGACCGCGTCGAGGAAGGCGCCCGTAGTCACGAGCTGCGCGGCCTTGTCATCCTCTCGGGCAAGGAGAAGGGCTTCATCGTCGGCGCCGACATCCGCGAGTTCGACCAGCTCGAGACCGAGAGCCAGGTCGTCGAGGCGATCCGCCCGGTCAACGCCATGCTCGACCGCATCGAGCGGCTGCCCATTCCGGTGGTGGCGGCGATCCACGGTGTCTGCGTCGGCGGCGGCCTGGAGCTGGTGCTCGCCTGCCATTATCGCATCGCCACGCGAGACGACTCGACGCGCGTCGGCTTCCCCGAGGTCAAGCTCGGCATCTTCCCGGGGTTCAACGGCACCGCCCGGTCGATCCGCCAGGCTGGAGGCCCGGCCGCCATGCAGGCGATGCTGTCGGGCTCCATGATCCGCGCCTCGGCCGCGCGCGCCATGGGGCTCCTGGACGAGCTCGTCGACAGCCCCGGCGCGCTGCGCTGGGCGGCGCGGAAAGCCGTCATGCAGAAGCGGAAGTCGCACCCGGCGCCGCTCGCCAAGGCGATGCTGGCGAAGTGGCCGGTTCGCGGCTTCCTGGCCAGGAAAATGCGCGAGGCGGTCGCCAGGAAGGCGCGCGAGGACCACTACCCGGCGCCCTACCGCCTGATCGATCTGTTCGAGCAGCACGGCGGCAGCATCGAGGATCTGAAGCGCCACGAGACTCGTCTCTTCGCGCCGCTCATGGTGTCGGATACCTCGCGCAACCTGCGCCGCGTCTTCCGCCTGTCCGAGCTGCTGAAGGGACAGGCACCGAAGGACATCGCGTTCAAGCCGATGCGCGTGCACGTCATCGGCGCCGGCACCATGGGAGCCGACATCGCCGGCTGGTGCGTGGCGAATGGCATGGAGGTGACGCTGCAGGACCTCAATGCCGAGCTGATCGACAAGGGCATCAAGGCGCAGGCCAAGCTCTTCTCCCGCAAGTTCAAGACCAAGGCGCAGCGCGACGCGGCCAAGGCGCGGCTGATCGCCGATAAGGACGGGACGGGCATCCCCCGCGCCGACGTCGTCATCGAGGCCATCGTCGAGAAGCTCGAGGCCAAGCAGGGCCTGTTCAAGGGGCTCGAAGGCAGGCTGAAGCCCGGCGCCGTCATGGCCACCAATACGTCCTCGCTGCAGATCGAGGACATCGCCCAGGGCCTCGCCGATCCGGGCCGACTGATCGGCATCCACTTCTTCAACCCCGTCGCGCAGATGCCGCTGGTCGAGGTCGTGCGCGGCAAGGGCAGCCGAGAGGAGGAGGTGAGGAAGGGGGCGGCCTTCGTCACGGCCATCGGCAAGTTCCCGCTCATCACTGCGAGCGCGCCGGGCTTCCTCGTCAATCGCGTTCTGGCGCCGTACATGATGGGCGCTATGGTCCGCGTCGACCAGGGCCAGGACAAGGACAAGATCGACGAGGCGGCGCGGGCGTTCGGCATGCCCATGGGGCCGGTCGAGCTGGCCGACACCGTTGGCCTCGATGTCTGCGCCCATGTCGGCAAGATCATGAAGCTCGAGGCCGACGGCTCGCGCCTCGAGCGCCTCGTCGCCAGCGGTCGCGTCGGCAAGAAGTCGGGCGAGGGGTTCTACGTCTGGAAGGACGGCAAGCCCGTGCGATCGGGCAAGACGTTCGAGAAGCGCGAGCTGGAGACGCTGGGCCGTGAGCTGGTCGAGCCGATGATCGCGGAAGCGAGGAAAGCGCTCGACGAGCACATCGTCGAGAGCGCTGATCTCGTCGATGCGGGCGTCATCTTCGGCACCGGCTTCGCGCCGTTCCGCGGCGGACCGCTGCACTACAAGGCGAGCCAGTCGAAGGCGCCGATCACCGTGACGCCGGCCAAGGCGGCGGAGTGAGAGTGGCCTTCGCCCTCACAGTCCCTTCAAGAGCTCGAAGAACGCCGGCTTGGCTTTCTCCAGCTCCTTCTTCGAAGGCGCCGAGAGCACGACCTGGAAGAAGAACGTCGCGTTCTTGTAGTCGGGGGACGTGTCCTTCATGAACGCGGTCAGCTCGTAGCCCTGGTCCGCCACCGAGGGGTTCCGGTAGAAATAGACCTTGAGCGTCGGCTTGCCCTCGCGGACGACGTCGTCGAGCTTCTCGATCTTGGAGCCGCGCGCCGTCGCCTTCCACTTGTCCTGGGCGCCCTTCACGTAATCGTCCAGGTCCAGCGCCGGCTCGCCCTGGTGGGCGCGGACGTACATCACCGGCGCGTCCTTGCCGTGGTCGCCGCCGGGGAACATGAAGACCGCCTTGTAGCGATGGGTCCAATCGTCGTCCTTCTCCCAGCCCTTCGGCAGCTCGGCGAGGCTCTCGTACCAGGGGCAGTATTGTTTGTCGCACGGCTCGAGATGGCCCTGCAGGCGCGCGGCGCTGGCGGGTCCGGCGAGCGGGGCCGTGGCGATGAGGCTGGCGGCGAGGGCGGAGCGGAATGCGTTGGTCATGGCGGTGTTTCCCGCGATTTTCCTAATGATAGTTCAGCGATAGCAGAATGCCCTCGGGACGCGGAAAGTCCACGCCAGCAGGGCTAATGTTCGGTAGCCGGCGGAAACGATGTGTTTCATGATCTGACCGGCGGCTTCCGGTCGAGGTCGGCTCCGGCGCCTGGGACCGTTCATTTCTCTCGCCGCAAATCGCGCTACGATGCCCGCGCGGGCTTCCGATCAGGCCCGGGCGCGAGAACCGAGCCGTGCTGCAGGGCCTACTGACCAGCTTCGCCACCTTCTTCGCCACCGTGGGTCCGGTGGAGGCGGCGGTGCTGTTCGCCACCTTCACGCCCAAGGCCGAGCGCTCCGAGCGCCGCCACATGGCGATCCGAGCCACGGCAATCGCCGGGGCAATCCTGCTCGTCTTCACGCTGCTCGGCCAGCCGGTGCTCCACCAGCTCGGCGTGACCATTCCGGCACTGCAGACGGCGGGCGGCATCGTGCTCCTCGTGATCGCCCTCGATATGATTTTCGCTCGCCCGAACAGCGCCTTCAAGCTGACGACGCTCGAAGGACGCGAGGCCGAGGCCAAGGACGATGTGGCGGTGTTTCCGCTGGCCACGCCACTGCTCGCCGGCCCAGGCGCCATGAGCGCGGGCATCCTGCTGGCGGCCAACGCGCAAGGTGACCCCTTGCGGCTCGGGGTTGTCGTGGCGGGGCTGGCGCTGGTCATGGCACTGACGCTCGCACTGCTGCTGGCGGCGCACGAGCTCAACCGCCTTCTGGGCATCACGGCGCAGCGCGTGCTGATGCGCGTGTTCGGCATCCTGCTCGCGGCCATCGCCGTGCAGGCGGTGTTCAACGGCATAGCTGGGAGCGGCCTCGTGCGGCCCGGCTGAACGGGTGCATCCAGTTCCGGGCCACGCCTTAACCGGGTTTCAACCCGCCGCGTGTTTCATGGGGGCAGTTCAGTTTGCGTCCCGTGAAAGGCGTACCCGATGTCAGAGTTGCGTTCGGCACCGGCCCAAGGCCGGCGTCCTGTGGCCACATTCCCCGTGATCGCCACCCTCCTTGCCGGCCTCCTCGCAGCCGGCTGCAACGCCCACGCCCGCGCCACTGCCGACTATAGCCCCGCCTGGCCCGGTGAGCCCTACCGTATGGCCGCGCCGGCGCCGCAGAAGGTCGAGATGGAGGATGACGGCCAGGAAGCGCAGCTGCCTCCTCCCGCCCGCGTCAGGACCGCGCCCGACGACCCCAGCGAGCCGTGGAGCCGGAACTACGGCTCGAGCGCCGCCAGGAGCGCCGGGGGTTCGGCGGCTAGCCCCCCGCGGCCCCAGTCCCCCGCCGGCCGGCGGCAGGTCGCCGATGCTGTTCCCGCCGATTGAGCAACACCGGGAAACGCCACTTGGCTCTGTTCGGTTCCAATCCCGCACATCACTGATTCGTCGAAGTTTTCCGGCCATCTAAGCGCCGGAAGGCGCTGTCTCCCGCGTTCTACGGACAAGCCCGCCGCCAAGGCGGAGCTCAACAAGAGAACCCATGAGGAGACAGGGATGATGAAGCACATGCTGGCGGCCGGTCTTTTGATCGGCGGTCTGACGCTGGCGGGCGCCTCCCAGGCGGCGCCGGCTGCCGCGGCTCAAGGCCTCAAAGCCCCGCCGAGCGGCGTCACGCTGGTCCGGCGCGGTGGCGGACATGGCGGTCATTTTGGCGGCGGTGGTGGAGCCTTCCGCGGCGGTCATATCGGTGGTTTCCGTGGTGGTCACATCGGCGGTTTCCGCGGCGGACACATTCGCAGTTTCAGGGGCGCCCGGATTGGCGGCTGGCGCGGAGGCCACTGGCGCGGCGGACGGCACTGGCGCGGTGGACGCTGGGGCGGCTTGGGCTGGTGGGGGCCGAGCATCGGCATCGGCCTCTATGACGGCTACTACTACAGCGGCTGCCGCTGGCTGTACCGCAAGGCCGTCCGCACCGGCAGCCCGTACTGGTGGCGCCGCTATCGCCACTGCCGCGGCTGGTAATGCCCGGATGCTTTGAGGTAACAGGAAGGGCCGGAGCGATCCGGCCCTTTCTTTCGTGGGGTGACCTTGACCGCGACGCCGCGCATCGTGCGCTGGACCGACATCGACCCGGCCCGCCGGAAGGAGCTGGAAACCGGCGTCGATCGCGTCTTCTTCGACGCCTCGAGCGTGCAGAGCTTCCCGGACGAGGAGGAGCGGGCGCGCTTCCGTGAGCGCTGGCTCGGCCGCTACCTGCAACACGATCCGCGCTGGGCCTATGTGGCCCTGGACGGCGAGGAGCGAGCCGTGGGCTACGTCATCGGCGCCATCGACGACCCGGCCAGGTCGGAGCGCTTCGACGATATCCCCTATTTCAGGGCATGGGCGCACCTGACGGCCCAATATCCGGCCCACCTGCACATCAACGTCGCCCCGGAATGGCGGTCATCGGGCCTGGGCAGCCGCCTGATCGAAGCCTTCGCCGCTGACGCCGGGGTAGCTGGCGTGCCCGGCATGCACGTCGTCACGGGGGAAGGCATGCGCAACGTCGGGTTCTACCTGCGCAATGGTTTCGCCCACCTCGCGACGCTGGAGCAGGCCGGAAAGCGCGCTGTCGTCTTCCTCGGTCGCCGACTGTAGCGTTCCGTGTCCGCGCGTACTCGTGCTATGGCGCAAGGCCATGAGCACACCGACCACACCC
>WBZX01001516.1_pt1 | contig 17356 bp, 13 predicted proteins | sample 5204211 | NCBI WGS metagenome assembly WBZX01 (sample SAMN12344362, study PRJNA552823) | activated sludge metagenome | biome: Activated sludge suspended growth; feature: Nitrification reactor; material: Wastewater; isolation source: activated sludge from nitrification reactor of wastewater... | reverse complement strand
GCATGCCGCCAGCGTTCAATCTGAGCCAGGATCAAACTCTTAAGTTCAATCCAAAAACTCCAGAAACCTGACGATTCCTGCGAGATACTTCAATTTCTTTTGTGCTTCCGGTATAAACCCGAAACACCCTCAAAACCGAGTACCCACACCTATCGGTTGTTCATCTTTTTAAAGAACCGCTGCGTCCTGCAGCGAAGAGGTGCGCATTATACAGAGCTTATCCGCCCCGTCAAGCATCTCGCGAAATCTTCTGTACCGCCGATTCGCCAAACGCCTGATGCCACCGGAAACCCAAACCACCCAGCCCCGGCACCCTCCCCGCCGCCGCATCCAAAACAACAATGCCGCTGCGAAAGAGGGCGCATTATAAGGGACTATCGGAACGCGTCAACTACATTGAGAAAATAAATTTTAAGCGAGCGTCACGCGGGCGAACTTGCGCTTGCCCACCTGCAGCACAACAACCTCGCCTGCCGGCAGCACGAGGCCGCGATCGGACACTTTCTCGCCGTTCAACCGCACGCCACCCTGATCGATCATCCGCAGCGACTCCGAGGTGCTGGCCGTCAGGCCTGCCTGCTTGAGCACGGCCGCGACGCCAAGCCCGTCGACCCCAGCTTCCAGCCTCACTTCCGGCATCTCGTCCGGGATCGCGTTGCGCTGAAAGCGCGCTTCGAAATCCTCGAGCGCAGCCGTTGCCGCCGCCGCACCATGGAAACGCGCGACGATCTCCTGCGCCAGCATCACTTTGACGTCGCGAGGATTACGCCCTTCGCTGATCGAGTGGCGCAGCGCCTTGATCTCGGCCGCCGGGCGGAAGGACAGCAGATCGTAGTAACGCCACATTAGATCGTCGGACACCGACATGATCTTGCCGAAGATCTCGTTGGGCGGCTCGTAGATACCAATATAGTTGCCGAGTGACTTCGACATCTTGTTGACGCCGTCCAGCCCCTCCAGCAGCGGCATCGTCAATACACACTGGGGCGCCTGGCCGTAGTGCTTCTGGAGCTCGCGGCCGACAAGCAGGTTGAAGCGCTGATCCGTACCGCCCAGCTCGACATCGGCCTTCATCGCCACCGAGTCGTAGCCCTGGCACAAGGGGTACAGGAATTCATGGATCGCAATCGACTGCTGGGCGGCGTAGCGCTTCGAGAAGTCGTCACGCTCGAGCATCCGCGCGACCGTGTGCTGCGCGGCAAGACGGATCATCCCCGACGCCCCGAGCGCCTCCATCCAGCTGGAGTTGAAGCACACCTCGGTCTTGGCCGGATCGAGAATCTTGAAGACCTGCTCCTGGTAGGTCTTGGCGTTTTCGAGCACCTGCTCGCGGGTGAGCGGGGGGCGCGTCGTGTTCTTGCCCGACGGATCGCCGATCATCCCGGTGAAGTCACCGATCAGGAACATCACCTGGTGACCGAGTTCCTGAAAATGGCGCAGCTTGTTGATCAGCACCGTATGCCCCAGATGGAGATCCGGCGCGGTGGGGTCGAAGCCCGCCTTGACCCGCAGGGGGCGGCCGGACTTGAGCTTCTCGATCAGTTCGGCTTCGATCAGCAGCTCGTCGGCGCCACGCTTGACGAGCTCCAGCGCCGCAGTAATTTCAGTCATATTTATCCTTGAACAAGCCCCGGCCGCGAACTTTTTGGTAGACTCCGCCGCTTGTTTTTGCTTGGAAAGTCCGATGCTTGGAGAAAAGACGGCGATTCTAGCGCATCTCAAAAAGCTTCGCGAAGCCGACCCGGCGCGGCTCTGGCGCCTCGCCAGCGTCGGCATCGGATCCGCCATCGGCATGGCGGCGGCCGTCGCCGTCGTGCCCGGCTCCCCCGCCGATCAGCCTCCGCTTGAAACCGTGGTCGAGCAGATCGGCGCGCTCCCGCTTTCCATCGAGCGCGACGATCCGCGCCCCTTCATCCGCGAAGACAAGGTGCGACCCGGCGAAAGCCTCGCCAGCGCGCTGCGCCGGCTCGGCGTGTCGGCCGGCGCCCAGACCGCCCAGGCCAACAGCCCGAAGCTGACGCGGGAGCTCGCCGGCAGCTTCCGTCCGGGCGCCCAGATCACCGTCGCCAGCACCGCCGAAGGCGGGCTGCATTCCGCCTCGATCGCTGCCCCCGGCGCCGACACCACCCACGTGGTCGAAGTCGTGAACGGCCAGCTGCAGGCACGCCTGCGCCCTCTCGACCTCGACACCCGCGTCCACATGCAAGGCGGCACCGTCCAGTCCTCGTTGTTTGCCGCAATGGACGCGGCCGGCCTGCCCGACAGCATCGCCGAGGCGCTGTCGCGCATCTTTGGCGACGACATCGATTTTCACACCGACCTGCGTCGCGGCGACCGCTTCAGCGTCATTTACGAAGTGCTCTACCACCAGGGACGGGCGATCCGCACCGGGCGCATCCTCGCCGCCGAATTCATCAACCAGGGCGTCCGCCATTCCGCCTACCTGCACACCCACCCGAACGGCAGCGAGGAGTATTACAACCAGGACGGCAAGAGCCACCGGGAAGGCTTCCTGCGTTCGCCGCTGGAGTTCTCCCGCGTCAGTTCGGGTTTTTCGCTGCGCCTCCACCCGGTCTTCGGTTCATGGCGGGAGCACAAGGGCGTCGACTACGCGGCCCCTCACGGCACGGCGGTGCGGGCCACCGCCGACGGCGTCGTCGAATTCGTCGGCCAGCAGAACGGCTACGGCAATTTCATCGTGCTGCGCCACGGCAACCGGTACACCACCGCCTACGGCCATCTGAGCGGTTTCGCCCACGGTCTGCGGCCCGGCGCCCGCATCGGCCAGGGCAACACGATCGGCTACGTCGGCAGCACCGGCTGGTCCACCGGACCGCACCTGCACTACGAATTCCGTATCGACAACATCCACCAGGATCCGCTGACCGTGAACCTGCCCGGCGCCACCGCACTCACCGGCCATGCGCTGACCGCCTTCCGCAACCAGACCGCCACCCTCGCCATCCGGATCGCCCACCTCCAGCAGAGTTCGATCGTCCAGCTGGATTGAGCCACACCCCGGCCTCCCCCGGACTCATCGCGCGTCGCCGCACGCCGAATCCGCAAGCTGTCTGAGCCGCCTTCCGACTTCGGCGAACGACGGCCGCGCCGCCACCTCGCCGGCCATGCAGCCATCGCGCAGCGCGGCGAGCCCCGCCAGCGCGGCGCCGATCGCCGGCTCGCAGTGCGCCAGCAATTCGTCGAGCAGCACACCGAAGGCCCGCAGCTCGATGCGCTGCAGCGCGCGGGCCGCCCAACCGCCGTCCGGGTTGAAGAAAGACGCCGCCCCGAAATCGCCGAGCAACACCTGGCCGTCACCGCCACGCAGGATGTTGTGGGCGTAGAGATCGCCGTGGAGGATGCCGCGGGCGTGCAGGTGGGCAACCGCCGAGGCGATGTCGCACGCGATGCGCAGCACCTCGGCGGGGCGGAAGCGGGTATCCGCGGGATAGATGTCGCGGGTGCAGGAATCGAGGCTCGGCGGGCCGGCCAGATTGCGCAAGGCCGGGTCGATCAGCGGCATGACGAGACCGTCGCCACCGTCGGGATGGTCATCCACGCAACCGAGCACCGAAATCAGCTGCGGGTGACCCCCGGCCCCGGCGCAGGCGGCCATCTCGCTGTGGGGCAGGCCGTCGCTGGTCATCGCGCCCTTGAAGCACTTCAGCGCCACCGCCCGCGCGACACCGCCGCCCTGCCATGTGGCCCGGTGGATGACGCCGGAAGCGCCCTCCCCCAGCCGCTCGTGCACCTGCAAGTCCGTCCACGCAATCCGGGCCACCGGTGAGCCGGCCACGCAGACAGCCTCATCGGCGTCGCTGCACGGATTGCCGGCAAAAGCCAGCCAGGCCAGACGCGGCAGCGCGAGCAGCCAGTCGGGCAGCGCCTCAAAACGATTGGCCGCGATGCGCAGCAGTTCGAGCTCGGCGCACGCGGCCATCTCGGGCGGCAGCGCGGCCAGCCGGTTGCCGGCCAGCATCAGCTTGCGCAGCCGCGTGCAGCGGCCGATGCTCGCGGGGAGTTCGGCGATGCGGTTGTCGGTGAGGATCAGCCAGCGCAGCGTCGGCGGCAGCGCGGCGGCGGGCACGGTGCCGATGTCGCAAGCCTTGAAGCCGATCATTTCGAGCTGCGGACAGGCGCCGAGCACCTCGGGCAGCACGGTGAAGGGGTTGCCGGAGCAGAACAGGATGCGCAGCCGGCGCAGCCGCGGCAGCGCAGCCGGCAGCGTGCTCAGCGCATTGCCGGAGAGGTCGAGGACTTCCAGCGTGTCGGCAAGATCGAAGATCTCCGGCGGGAAGTGCGTCAATCCACAGGTCAGCTTGAGTTGCCGGGCGCCGGCGAGGCGGCCGGCGCTCAGGGCGTCGAGAGCGTTCATCGTGACAGCAGAATAAGTCAAACCGGCGCCGCGGATTCTACTGCGCGCCAGCCACCATCCCCGCGATGGCAGCGCACATCCGTCGCCAGTGGGAGCCCGCCCAGTACACCCGCCCGCAGGCCTCGCAGGCAGTAAAACGCGTGTGCCGCGCACGTACCGAAGGCGGCAGGCGATCGGCGACGGCGGCCTTGTCGACAGCACGCAGCAGCCCATTGCAGGCCATGCAGCGGCTGAACGGACAGAAGGACGGCGCCAGCCCGAAGCGGACGACGAGTTCGCGGAGCTGGTCGGCCGGCCGCAGCGCACGCAGGTAGGCCCCGTGGATCACATCGCGGCGCTTGAGCAGCTCGCGGTCGCGGGTCAGCACGACGCGACCGTCGCGGCGGGCGATGGCGGCCACTTCGTCGTCCGGATAGTCGTTGCGGTACAGCGTGTCGAAGCCGGCCATGCGCAGCCGGCGCGCCAGACCGCCGAGGTGGGCGTCGGCGACGAAACGCAGCGGCGCCGGCAGCGCCGCGCGCAGCGCGGGCAGCGGCGCAAGGTCGAGCGCGGTGAAATGGGGATACACCGCCACCCGCTCGCCGTCCCGCAAGGACCGCTCGAAACCGGCCGGCGCGCCGTCGATCAGGATCAGTTCGACCTCGGTGTGCGGCACGCCGAGCGCCTCGATCATGTGCTTGACGCTGGCGTCGCGGACGCAGGCGACGTCGAAATCCCGCTGGCGGCGGGCGGGCGGCAGGAAATCGCCGAGCCCGGCGTAGAAGCGGAAGCGCACCGTCGCCATCGCCGGGCCGGCCGGGGTCAGGACCGGCGTGCCAGCCGCGCGCGGGATTCCCTTTCCTCGTGCTGGGCGCGGGCGACCATGCTTTCCTCGACGAAGGCGATGTGGCGGCGCACCGCCGCCTGGGCCGCCGCCGGGTCGCGGCCCTTCAGCGCCTCCCAGATCGCCCGGTGCTGGTCGCGCAGTTCGAGCCAGTCGTCGTCGAGCCGGCGCAGGTGGCGCAGGTTGCGGTCGATGTGGTCGTGGGTGACGCGGAACAGGCTGGCGGTGAGGTGGCCGAACATCACGTTGTGAGCCGCCTCGGCGATCGCCTGATGGAAGGCCAGGTCGGCCTTGACCTGCTCTTCGAAAACGCTGGCCGACGGCCCCTGGGCGAACAGCCCCTCAACCCGCGCGAAGGCATCGCCGATGCGTTGCAGGTCGATATCGGTGGCGCGGCGGGCGGCCAGCGTGGCGGCCTCCGATTCGAGCATGCCGCGGAACTCCAGCAGATCGGCCTGCAGGTTGGGATGCTGACGCAACATTTCGCCCCACGGGTCGGTGAAACCCGCGTCGAGGCGGTCGGTGACGTAGGTGCCACCGCCTTGCCGGCTGTGCAGCAGACCCTTCGAAATCAGCTTCTGGATCGCCTCGCGGAGCGACGGCCGCGACACGCCCAACTCGGCGGCCAGCTCCCGCTCGGGCTGCAGGCGGTCACCGGGTTTCAGCGCGCCTTCGAGAATGCGCCGCTCGAGTTCGTGGGCGATGGTGTCGGACAGCCGCTGGACTGCAATCTTGCCGGTGCTCATGATCGTCTTGCGAAATTGGTCTGACCAGAATACTACGGCCCGGCGCTTGCTTCATGCAAGCCACCCCGCCGCGAAAAACTAGAGGTTTACCCTGATTTTTCAAGAAATCAATCGCTTGCGCCGTCAAGAGGATTGACTTCACCGGCGCCGGCGGGTAGATTTTCGATCACGCGATGAATTGGTCTTACCATTTTACCCGCAGCACTCACAAACAACTAGTCAAGCGCCACGGCAACGGAACAGAATCGGCCCTCGGCGGACAGGACTGGAGGAGAGACATGAGCAGCCCCACAACCGGCGCCGGGCAACCCGCGCGCAGCTATCCCCCGCGCCCTGCGGCGGTGTACTTCTACGCCACCTGCCTGGTGGACCTCTTCGTGCCCGAAGCGGGCATGGATGCGATCACGCTGCTCGAACGCGAAGGCATCCGCGTGATCTTCCCCGACAACCAGACCTGCTGCGGCCAGCCCGCCTTCACCAGCGGTTTCCCCGACGAAGCGCGGGAAGTTGCCGCCTCCCAGCTCGATCTCTTCGCCGAGGACTACCCCATCGTCGTGCCGTCCGGCTCCTGCGCGGGCATGATCCGCTGGCACTGGGAAAAGATCTTCGCCGATGATCCGGCCCGCGCCGCCCGTGCCGCCGCCATCGCCGATCGGACTTTCGAATTCGCCGAGTTCCTGGTTCATGTGCTCGACTTCCGGCCCCGCGACGCAGGCGCGCCGACCACCGTCGCGCTGCACACCTCCTGCTCGGCCCGTCGCGAGATGGGCACGCTGCTGGTCGGCCGCGAACTGCTGGCCCGCCTCGGCAACGTCAAGCTGGCGATCCACGATCACGAGTCCGAATGCTGCGGCTTCGGCGGCAGCTTCTCGCTGAAGCACCCGGACATCTCGACCGCGATGGTCAGCGACAAGGTCGCCTCGCTGAAGGCCACCGGCGCCAGCCAGGTGGTCACCGCCGACTGCGGCTGCATGCTCAACATCACCAAGCGCGCCGCGAAGGAAGACCGCGATGCCGGCCGCGCCGCGCCGTCGCTGCCCGGCGAACACCTCGCCACCTTCCTGCTGCGCCGCACCGGCGGCCAGACTTCGGGAGAACAACGATGAGTGCCCGCGACCGCATCCTCGCCAAGCTGCGCGCCGCCCGACCGGCCGAAGCGCTGCCCGCCCCGAGCCTGGGCGAGCACTACGCGCCGCGCGCCCGCCACGAATCGACGCCGGCCCGCGCCGCCCGCTTCCGCGCCGGCATCGAGAGCTTCCACGCCGAAGTGCACCTCACCACCGATGCCGACTGGCCCGCGCTGCTGGCCCGCCTGTGCCTCGACAAAGCCGTCGGCACGCTGATGTTCGGCGCCGACACGCCGTCCGGCCGGCGGCTCGAGACCTCCATCTTCGCCGGCACCGCGCTGCGCCCGTGGGTCGGCCAGATCGAAGACCTCAAGGCCGACCTGTTCCACCGGGTTGGCGCCGGCTTCACCGAAACCCGCGGCGCCGTCGCCGAAACCGGCAGCCTGATCCTGTGGCCGTCCGACGCCGAGCCGCGCACCCTGTCGCTGGTGCCGCCGGTGCACTTCGCGCTGCTCGACGCACGGACCATCCATCCCACCTTCTTCGACGCGATCCGCGCCGAGAACTGGGGCGCCGGCATGCCCACCAACGCGCTGCTGATCTCCGGCCCGTCCAAGACCGCCGACATCCAGCAGACCCTCGCCTACGGCGCCCACGGCCCGAAGGAACTCGTCGTGCTCGTCATCAACGCCGAAGGAGAGACGCAATGAGCGCCCCGACCACCCAGCACGGCGGCGAGACCAAGCCCCTCGCGTTCGTCTCCGCGCAGGCCCTGCGCGAACGCATGCATGACGCGGTGAACGACCCCCATCTGCGCACGAGCTTCCGCGGCGCGATGGATTTCCTGATGGCCAAGCGCGCCGCGCAGTTTCCGGATGAATCCGAACTCACCTCCCTGCGTGCGCTGTCCGAAGGCATCCGCCAGTACAGCCTGTCGAAGCTGCCCGATCTGCTCGAACAGCTCGAAGCCAACCTGACCCGCAACGGCGTGACGGTGCATTGGGCCGACACCCCCGACGAAGCCAACGCCATCATGTTGGGCATCGCCCAGCGTCACCAGGCAAAGCTGATCGTCAAGGGCAAGTCGATGGTCAGCGAGGAGATCGAATTCAACCACGCGATGGAAGCCGCCGGCATCGGTGCGCTCGAATCCGACATGGGCGAATACATCGTCCAGCTCGCCGGCGAAAAGCCCTCGCACATCATCATGCCGGCGATCCACCAGACCAAGCAGCAGATCGCCCGCCTGTTCGCCGATCACATCCCCGGCGTCGATTACACCGACAACGTGGACGCGCTGATCCAGATCGGCCGCCGGGTGCTGCGCGAGAAGTTCGAGGAGGCGGAAATCGGCCTCTCGGGCGTCAACTTCGCGGTGGCCGAAAGCGGCACCCTGTGCCTCGTCGAGAACGAAGGCAACGGTCGCATGTGCACCACGGTGCCCAAGGTTCACATCGCGGTCACCGGCATCGAGAAGGTCGTCGAGAAGCTGGAGCACGTCGCGCCGCTGTTCTCGATCCTCACCCGTTCAGCCACCGGCCAGGCGGTGTCCACCTACTTCAACATGATCTCCGGGCCGCGCAAGCCCGACGAGAAAGACGGCCCCGAGGAAGTACACCTGGTCCTCCTCGACAACGGCCGCTCGCAAGCCTACGCCGACGAGCAACTGCGCAAGACGCTGCAATGCATCCGCTGCGGCGCCTGCATGAACCACTGCCCGGTCTACACCCGCATCGGCGGCCACGCCTACGGCACCACCTACCCCGGCCCCATCGGCAAGATCGTCTCGCCGCACATGATGGGTCTGGAGCAGACCCACCTGCTGCCCACGGTGTCGACGCTGTGCGGCGCCTGCGGCGAAGTCTGCCCGGTGAAGATCCCGATCCCCGAACTGCTGATCCGCCTGCGCGGCGAAGCCCAGAGCAAACCGCACGCCCTTCCGGCGATGGTCGGCCAGGGCGCGGGCTACGACCGTCTCACCACTTTCGTCTGGCGGATGTGGGCGCGGGTGTATGGCCGGCCGGGCAGCTACCGGGCCTTCAGCTGGCTGGCGAGCCGCTTCCGGATGTTCGCCCCGTCGCAGCAGGCCGGGTGGACCGCCGCCCGCACGCCGCTCACCCCGGCGCCGCGACGTCTGCGGGACATGGTGCGCAACCGACGATAGCGGCCAACGCCGTGCGGGGGCGATTCCGGTCGCCCCTGTGACTCCGACACCCCCGATTCAATTCAATCCCTGACGGGAGGAACAACCGTGTCCGCTCTCATCGAAGCCCTGCGCCACCGGCTACCCGCCGAACGCGTCATCACCGACGAACTGCGCCGCCTTGCCTACGGCACCGACGGCAGCTTCTACCGCCTGATCCCCGAAGTGGTCGCCGTCGTCGACGACGAGGCCGAGGTGCGCGACGTCATCGATCTGGCCCGCCGGCACCGCCGTCCCGTCACCTTCCGCGCCGCCGGCACCAGCCTGTGCGGGCAGGCGGTGACCGACGGCGTGCTGGTGCTCCTCGGCGAAGGGCTGGCGACCTGCCGCATCGCCGCGGATGGCGCCACCGTCAGCGTCGGTCCGGCCATCATCGGCGCCGAAGTCAATCGCCGCCTCGCCCCGCTGGGCCGCAAGATCGGCCCCGACCCGGCGTCGATCAACGCCGCCAAGATCGGCGGCATCGCCGCCAACAACAGCTCCGGCATGTGCTGCGGCACCGCCCAGAACAGCTACCGCACCCTCGCCGCGCTGCGCGTGATGCTTGCCGACGGCAGCGTGCTCGACACCGGCGACGCCGCCAGCGTGGCCGCCTTCCGGCGCAGCCATGCCGGCCTGCTCGACAGCCTCGCGCGGCTTGCCGGCGACGTGCGCGACGACGCCGCGCTCGCCGCCCGCATCCACGCCAAGTACAAGATCAAGAACACCACCGGCTACAGCCTCAACGCGCTGGTGGACTTCACCGACCCGGTGGACATCCTCGCCCACCTGATGATCGGCTCCGAAGGCACCCTCGGCTTCATCGCCGAAGTCAGCTACCACACGGTGCCCGAATACGCCCACAAGGCCAGCGCGCTGGTGTTCTTCCCCGACATGGAAAGCGCCTGCCAGGCGGTGGTCGGCCTCAAGCAGCAGCCGGTGGACGCGGTCGAACTGCTCGACCGCGCCTCGTTGCGCGCGGTCGCCGACAAGCCCGGCATGCCGGCCCTGCTCCGCACCCTCGCCGACGGCGCCACCGCGCTCTTGATCGAAACCCGCGCCCCCGACGCCGCCGCGCTGGCGGCCCGCATCGCCGCGGTGCTCGACGAACTGCGCCGCCACCCGCTGATCGAAGCCCCCGCCTTCACCACCGACCCGACCGAGATCGAACGCCTGTGGAACGTGCGCAAAGGCACCTTCCCGGCGGTCGGCGCGGTGAGGAAGCCCGGCACCACGGTGATCATCGAAGACGTCGCGGTGGCCGTGCCGATGCTCGCCGCCGCCTGCCTCGACCTGCAGGCGCTGTTTGCCAAGCACGGCTACCTTGAAGCGATCATCTTCGGCCACGCGCTGGAGGGGAACGTCCATTTCGTGTTCACCCAGGATTTCGGCATCGAATCCGAAGTCGCCCGCTACGCCGCCTTCATGGACGACGTGTGCCGGCTGCTCGTCGAAAAGTACGACGGTTCGCTCAAGGCCGAGCATGGCACCGGCCGCAACATGGCGCCCTTCGTCGAACTGGAATGGGGCACCCGCGCCTACGCGCTGATGCGCGACATCAAGCAGCTGTTCGACCCCGAAGGTCTGCTCAACCCCGGCGTGATCATCAACGACGACCCCGCCGCCCACCTCAAGAACCTCAAGCCGATGCCCGCCGCCGGCCAGCTCTACGCCCCGGTGGACCGCTGCATCGAGTGCGGTTTCTGCGAACCGCAATGTCCGTCCCACGGGCTCACGCTGTCGCCGCGCCAGCGCATCGTCGGCTGGCGCGAACTGTCGCGCCGCCAGGCCGCCGGCGAAGCGCCCGGTCAGCTCGGCCAAGACTACCTCTACATGGGCCTCGACACCTGCGCCACCTGCGGCCTGTGTTCCACCGCCTGCCCGGTCGGCATCGAAACCGGCGCCCTCACCCGCGCCGTGCGCGGCGAACAGCTCTCCGGCGTCGCCCGCAGCCTCGGCCGCCTGGCCGCCAACCACTTCGGCGCCACCCAGGCGCTGGCCCGCAGCGCCATCAAGGCCGGCCATCTGGCCGAAGCGGTAATCGGCACCCGGGCCTTGTCGCGCCTCTCCGGTGGCGCCTGGAAGGAAGGCATGCCCACGCCACAGCCGCTCGCCAACGCGGGCCGCGCCAGCCGCAGCCAGGGCGACAAAGTGGTGTACTTCCCAACCTGCGCCGGCCGCATGTTCGGCGCCGACACCCCCGAGCAGGCGCTGTCGGCCACCGTCATCCGCGTGCTCGAACGCGCCGGTTACGCGCCCATCGTGCCGGCCGGCGTCAATGAACTGTGCTGCGGCCAGTCCTTCGCCAGCAAGGGCCTCGGCGACGACGCCGACCGCAAGTCGGCCCAGCTCGAAGCGGCGCTGATGAAGGCCAGCGACAACGGCAAGTACCCCATCGTCCTCGACGCCAGCGCCTGCAGCCTGCGCATGAAAACCTTCCTCGCCGGACGCCTGCCGGTGTTCGACCTCGTCGAATTCGCCCACGACGCCCTGCTGCCGCGCCTGATGCTGGCCAAGAAGACCGATCCGGTGCTGATCCACCTCAACTGCAGCGCCCGCCGCATGGGCTTCGAAGCCAAGCTCAAGCAGCTTGCCGCCGCCTGCGCCGAACAGCCGGTGCATCCGCCCGAAGTGAAGTGCTGCGGCTTTGGCGGCGACCGCGGCTTCGCGGTGCCCGAACTCAACGCCCACGCGCTGCGCAAGCTCGACGTACCGTCCGGCTGCTGCGGCGGCTATTCCAGCAACCAGACCTGCGAGATCGGCCTCACCCACGCCACCGGCCTGCCCTATCGCTCCATCGTCCATCTGCTCGACGAATGCAGCGCGGAGGCGGCACGGCTCGCCAGCTGTTAACCCCGTACGGGCGAACCCGTTCGCCCACAACACACGCAACACCCGTTCGATCCACCGAACCGCAAACCACCCACGCATTCACCAAAGGAGGAACACCGAATGCAAACCTGGATGCAGATTTATGACCCCCTGGGCAACCTCTGGTTGTCCTCGCTGGTCGCCGCGCTGCCGATTTTCTTCTTCTTCATCGCGCTCGCAGTACTGCGCATGAAGGGCCACGTCGCCGGCACCATCACCGTCGCCATCGCGCTGGCGGTGGCCATCTTCTTCTACAAGATGCCCGTGCAGATGGCCCTGGCCTCGGCCGGCTACGGCTTCCTGTACGGCCTGTGGCCGATCGCGTGGATCATCATCGCGGCGGTATTCCTCTACAAGATCACCGTCAAGACCGGCCAGTTCGACATCATCCGCGCCTCGGTGGTGTCGATCACCGACGACCAGCGTCTGCAGATGCTGCTGGTCGGCTTCTCGTTCGGCGCCTTCCTCGAAGGTGCGGCGGGCTTCGGCGCGCCGGTGGCGATCACCGCCGCGCTGCTCGTCGGCCTCGGCTTCAACCCGCTTTACGCCGCCGGTCTGTGCCTGATCGCCAACACCGCGCCGGTGGCCTTCGGCGCGATGGGCATCCCGATCATCGTCGGCGGCCAGGTCACCGGCATCGACCCGTTCAAGATCGGCCAGATGGCCGGCCGCCAGCTGCCGCTGCTGTCGGTGATCGTCCCGTTCTGGCTCGTCGCGATGATGGACGGCTGGCGCGGCATCAAGGAAACCTGGCCGGCGATCATCGTGGCCGGCGGCGCCTTCGCCGTCACCCAGTACTTCACCGCCAACTTCATCGGACCGGAACTGCCGGACATCACCTCCGCCCTCGTCAGCCTGGTGTGCCTGACCGTCTTCCTGAAGAACTGGAAGCCGAAAAACATCTTCCGTTTCGACAAGCAGCACCATGCCGAACTCGGCGAGGACAAGCACTACAACTTCGGCCAGATCGTCAAAGCCTGGTCGCCCTTCGTGATCCTCACCGTGATGGTCACGATCTGGAGCCTCAAGCCGTTCAAGGCCCTGTTCGCCAAGGATGGTCCGCTGTATTCGCTGGTGTTCCAGTTCCCGGTGCCGATGCTCGACAAGCTCGTCATCAAGATGGAACCGATCGTCGCCAAGGCCACCCCGTACGCCGCGGTCTATAAGCTCGACATCCTGTCCGCCACCGGCACCGCGATCTTCATCGCCGCGCTGATCTCCATGGCCGTGCTCGGCATGCGTTCCAGCGAAGCGGCCAAGACGCTGAAGGAAACGGTCATCGAACTGAAGCGCCCGATCTACTCCATCGGCATGGTGCTGGCGTTTGCCTTCGTCGCCAACTACTCCGGTCTGTCGGCCACGCTGGCGCTGCTCCTTGCCGGCACCGGTGCGCTGTTCCCGTTCTTCTCGCCCTTCCTCGGCTGGCTGGGGGTCTTCCTCACCGGCTCGGATACCTCGTCCAACGCGCTGTTCTGCTCGCTGCAGGCCACCACCGCGCATCAGGTCGGCGTCTCCGACACCCTGCTGGTCGCTGCCAACACCACCGGCGGCGTCACCGGCAAGATGATCTCGCCGCAATCGATCGCCGTCGCCTGCGCCGCGGTCGGGCTGGTCGGCAAGGAATCCGACCTGTTCCGCTTCACCGTCAAGCACAGCCTGATGTTTGCCACCATGGTCGGCATCATCACCACGCTGCAGGCTTACGTGTTCACCTGGATGATTCCGTAATCCGGGACTTCGGTTCTACTGGGAGCCTTTGCGGCGGCCGGATTTTCCGGCCGCCGTTTTTTTGCGCATGTCAGCGCTCGCTGTTGAAACGCGCTCAATCGACGCTGCGCGCCGCGTAGGTGCGACTTCAGTCGCACAAACCCTCCATCCAGCCTTCGCGTGCGACTGAAGTCGCACCTACGGCCGACTCCGGCGCTGCGCCTCGACCTGCCGCCGCGGCAATCGCCCGCTCAGGTCGCCGCCTTGCTTCGCCGTGCCGGCTTCTTTCTTTCCGATTTCTTCTTGAGCCCCAGCGCGGCAACCTGATCCGAATCGGGGCCGAACTGGGCGAGGATCTGATTCTTCACGCCGAGCATCGCGTTGTGGAATTTCCACTGGGCGGCGGTGGCGGCGTCGCGCGCGGCGGCGTAGGCATTCTGGGTATGTACTTCGGCCTCGTCGGCGGCGCGCAGGGCCTCGTGCAGTTCGGTAACGGTGTCCAGCGAAAAGGCCGGGTTGATCGGCTGGTAGCCCGGGACGGCCTTGAAGCCGAGGAAGGCATCCACGTCGGCCTGGATGATCTGGGTGGCGATGCGTTTGGTTTCATTACCTGCCATGATTTTTCCTCCGGAAAGGAATGCCAGCCCATCGGGCATTCTCGCTGCCGATATTACCGCTCCGCAGCGTCCCGATTCAAGACAAAGTCATAGCACGGGCAGATTTATCGACCTATCTTCCGCACCATGCGACGGGCGGCCCGGATGATTCGATTTCCGACGTGAAAATCGAATCCGCATGGTTGCGAATCGCATCGTGCGGCATGCAAATCGAATTATGGGCGACCGCAATCCGATTTACGCCGGGAAAATCCGATATGCGGCATCGCCAATCGATTGTTGACGGCTGCGCATTCGATCGTCACGTCGCATGATCCGATTTTCAATGCAGCGTATCGAACAGCCGCCCCGGCTGGACGATCGACAGCGCCGCCTGAACGACCCCCGCGGCGGCGCGATGCGCAAGACGCCCTTCAAGCCGCCGCAGGCTGCAACGCGATGACCGCCATCCCGACCAGCGCAATCGCCGCCCCCGTCACGTCCCACCGCGTCAGCGCAACCCCGTCCACGAAGCGCAGCCACAGCAGCGCAACCGCGATGTACATGCCCCCGTAAGCCGCATAGGTTCGACCGGCGGCGGTGGGATGCAGCGTCAGCAGCCACGCAAAACAGGCCAGCGAAAGCGCCGCCGGCAGCAACAGCCAAAGGCTTTTCCCCTGCCGGAGCACCAGCCAGGGCAGATAACAACCAAGGATTTCGGCCAGTGCCGTCACGGCAAACAGGAAACCCACACGCCACACGCCCACGACATCCGCTCCGGCATTGAGAAGGCATCGATTGTGACATCCCAGCCGGCGGGATGGATGTCGCGAAAGACGTCGGCTCCGCAGATTGCGGATACCCGGCAACCAGGTGGCACCCGCGGTAGGGGCGAATTCATTCGCCCTCCGCCGGTGAAGCCCGGGTCGTCCCCCTGTCTTGCCTCCGCGGGCGAATGAATTCGCCCCCACGGGATGGGCACCGGAGTCCGCAGCCAACGCGAACGGCGCCAGTGAATTCCCCTTAGCTGCGCGCCGGGGAGAACGCGTGTCATGCGACTCCGGCTTCTCACGGATAGGAGCGACCTCGGCGACACATCCCCCTTTGCACCCCGAGTGTCGCAAGCAGACCGGAACAGGCGGCACCGAGAAGCAGCCACGTGGCCGGCTCCGGCACCGCGGCAGCCGCAAACAGCGTGATCGGTGAAGTCGGCCCCATGCCGGCCAGGCCGGGATTGAGCTCGCCGAGGCTCAGTTCCCGATCGAAGAAGCCAATGGAAGTGGTGACCCAGATATCGGTGGCGCCAGTGTTCTCAAGAATGGGGGGCGCTCCGCTGCTCATCGCGGCGAACCAGTAATCTCCGCTTATCAGGGGCCCCACGCAGGCAGGCCCCGCGCAGGGAGGCCCGGAGAAAACGGTTTCATGGAGGACGGCAAAGTGTCCCCCACTGCTCTCCAGCCCCGGATAGATGATCTTTGGCACCAGGATGACGGCCCCATTCGGGATCGGCAGCGTGGCGAAGGTCCAGTAAAACTCGGTTGCCGTGATCGCCTCGGAATGGATGCCCGGCTCCGGAATGGTGAGCCCGATCGTGGTGCCCTGCCCCTTGTGGAGCGGCGTCCCGGAGAACGTCCAGTCGAGCGTCACCGTCTTGCTGCCGGCCCCCGTCACCACCGGGGGGCCGAGTGGCGCAGTCTGCGTGACGGTCAAGGCCGGAATCGGGGCCGTGGAAGTCAGGGTCAGATGAAGATCATTGGCACCAAAAGGGTAGTCGCTCGTATTGATGGCAGTCAGGTTCATCAGCAGCGCGAATGCCGGAGAGCAATTGAGGAGCGCCACGAGCGCCAGCAGGCGGGCAAGATCGAGGCGCAGACCGACACGGCACCGTTCAAGCCAATTCCTGCCCCGGGGCGCCCTGCCGGCATCGCAACGGTTCATTCCATTCTTCAAGCGGCTCATGGTGATCGCTCCCTTCATCGTGACCGAATGTCTCCGGATGCCGCCGACATCGCTTCTGAGCGAACACGAACCCCCGCGCAGCCCGGGTCTGTCGCCGGCTCCGTCTGACCCGTGTGTCTACAGCCCGGATGCGTTGTGCGATGAAATGCGGGAGCTTGAGGTCAACGACACCTGGATGCCCGATCACCCGGCCCCCGCGGGGCCACGGATATCAGGCAGGAAGCTGAGGCACTTCGCCGGACGCCGGCCCACTGCCCATACAGCCGGGATACGGCTGTCGCTTGCTGCAATGAACCGGATGAATGACGAAGGCCGGGAATGGCCCCGTCAGGTCAGTTATTCAACATAGCGGAGTGCGACCGATATACAAGCGGAACTTGCCGGCCAGTGGACGCGCGTGATCGCCCCCTGCCGCCGCCGATCCGTCATGCCTGGCCGCTACTCGCCCCGCGCCTCTGCCGCCCTGCCCACGCGCACCGGTGATTTGCGTTCCGCCTTCTTCTTCAGGCCCGGCGCGGCGACCTGATCGGAGTTGGGACCGAAGAGCGCCTTGGCCTGGTTCCTTACACCGTGGCTGGCTGCGTGGAATTCCCGTTGGGGGGCGAGGGCGTTCCGGGCGTGCACCTCGGTTTCGACTGGCGGCAGGCGCGTTTGGAATGGCCACACGAAGGAACTCGATTACCGGCGGCAGATTGCTTCCGGCGTGGTCCCGGGACGCGATGCCGGGGCAGCGCTCAGAGGTAGCGCAGGCGCCGGCTGCGTTCGAGGCGCTGCATGAACTTCGGGAAATCCAGCCCGGTGCGCGCGCGCAGCGCCTTGGCGGTGTTGCCGAGTTCGCGCCAGCGCGGGGCGAAGGACGGGTTGCGGAAGGCCAGCACGATATCGTTGCCGTCGGGCAGCGTGAGGCTCAGCAGGCGGTCGTCGAACACCTCGGCGATCATCGCCAGATGCTCGGCGCGGCTGTCCTTTTCGCCGGCCAGATTGGCGACCATGATGCCGCGGCCGGCGAGGGCGTCATGCACGCTGCGGT
>WBZX01001514.1_pt1 | contig 17371 bp, 16 predicted proteins | sample 5204211 | NCBI WGS metagenome assembly WBZX01 (sample SAMN12344362, study PRJNA552823) | activated sludge metagenome | biome: Activated sludge suspended growth; feature: Nitrification reactor; material: Wastewater; isolation source: activated sludge from nitrification reactor of wastewater... | reverse complement strand
CCATCCCGAACAGGAACGTGAAACAAGACCGCGCCAATGATAGTGCACACTCGTGCGTGAAAGTAGGTCATCGTCAGACTACCCACACCACACTCACCCCCTCAGGCACCAGGCCTCAGGGGGTGACGTGCTTTGGGTTTGTGAAAAATACAACACAAATAGCATTTGAGTGCTGGAGGCGCGGCATAGTTCTCGTGTCCAGACTTTGATTCTGGTACATGCTCTTGACGGCGTGGATCGCGAGAGGTGCATTGTGCAAATCTTGTCGTCCTGTGGAAGCATTCCCCCGGTTCGTGATAGCGACTTGCTATGAAGCGGGGGGGCGAGATCAGAAAGGAGTCTGAGTCATGAACCCGCTAGCTTGGTGGATTGATTACTACGTCGGTGCGGTAAGTACTCATGCAACTCGTTTGGAGCTGTGGGGATTTCTGTTGTTGCATCAACCGAATGTTGACGGTCATCACCACGACCAGCCTTATGGTTAAGCTGGGAGTCATCATTCGGATGTCGTCCAGATGCCAGCCTGAACGCATGCCGCGATGTGCATTGAATTTTGCGTCGGAGGCCTGCTCCGTAATTAGGGGCTCACGCAAGGCGTCGTTCTGGATTCGGGGCGGCGTCTTGCCATGAGGCATGACGGGTACGGCGCGATAGAATCCTGCGTGCCGATGCCATTCTTCCACTCCGAATCCATACCATGCACGATCTCTTCAAGCCCGTTCCTCTTTCCATCGTACTGAGGATACGTGCCGCTGCATGGGTGGAACCGACGGGTGAGGGCGGTTGATGGGGCACGCGGCCTCCCTCGCCTGGCAGATGGCGATGCTGTCCGACGTCGGGCGGGTGCGGGCCCGTAACGAGGACTTTGTCTTTTGCGATTCGCAACTGGGACTCGCTGCGCTGGCCGACGGCATGGGTGGCCACGCCGGTGGCAACATCGCTGCGCGTCTGGCGGTCGATGCGTGGGCCGGGCGTTTGCACAAATGCGTGGTCGAGCCGGTCTGCGAGCGTGATCTGCGGGTTGCGGTGGCCGATGCGAACCGGGTCGTTTTTGCCGCCGGAGTGAGCGATCGGTCGTTGCGCCACATGGGGACTACGCTGGTCGGTGCCTGTTTCCGGCGCGATGGTACGCTGTTGACCTGCAATGTTGGCGATTCGCGACTGTACCGTTTGCGCGGCGATGTGCTGACCTGCCTGACCCGCGATCACAGTGTATTGCGGGAGCAGTGCGACGCGGGCATGATTGATTCCGAAGCAAGCGGTGCGCGGAGCCTGCGCGGGTTGTTGACCCGTGCGGTCGGCGTGGCGGCCTGCGTCGTGCCCGACGTAACGATTTCCACGCTCCAGTCCGGCGACGTCTATCTTCTTTGCTCGGACGGGCTTACAGAGATGCTGCCCGATGCCGATATTGCCCATGTGCTTGGCGCCCTCGGCGGCAATCCCGGGGTGGCGGCGGAGCAGTTGGTCGATCTGGCAAACGACCGGGGCGGCATGGATAATGTATCGGTTGTGGTCGTGTCGTCCGGCAAGTCCGGGCGGCTGGGTGCCGAACTGGATTAAGGCTGGTTTCAGATAGGAAGAGTGATGCCCCGCTTGATATTGAGCATGGATGGTCTGGTGCTGAAGGAAATGGTGCTGGAAAAGGAGCGCACGACCATCGGCCGCAAGCCGCACAACGATATCCAGATTGACAATCTGGCGATCAGCGGCGATCACGCGGCCATCGTGACCATCCTGAACGATGCCTTCCTTGAGGACATGAACAGCACCAACGGTACCTACGTCAATGGTCAGCCGATCAAGAAGCACGTGCTGCAGACCAATGACGTGATCGAACTGGGCAAGTACCGGCTGAAGTACATTGCCGATGGTGGCGCATCGGCGGCGGGCGAGCAGGATGAGGCGGTGTCTTTTGCCCAGGCCGCCAGCCAGACGGATGCGGGCGCCCCGCCGGAGCCGCAAGCGGCGTCGTCGGCGCCACCGGCTGCCGGTATCGGAATGATCCAGATTCTCAGCGGCGCCCACGCCGGGCGAACGCTCGAATTGTCGAAGTCGCTGACCACCCTCGGCAAGCCGGGTTCCCAGGTTGCGGTGATTACCCGGCGTCCCCACGGCTATTTCATCACTCACGTCGAGGGTACGGTCTTCCCGGTGGTCAATGGGCGGCCCCTCGACGCCCAGGCCCATCGCCTGAATGATCATGACATCATCGAGATCGCCGGCGTGAAGATGGAGTTTTTCTCGCAGGCGATGGCGCAGTAGCGCAAGCGCAAGGCGATCGTGACATTTCTGGCGGCCGATGTTCCGGCAGAATCGTATTCTGATGTGCTGGCCTCGAACTTATTTCCGATGCGTAGGCCGGCTGTCCGGATGCCACCGTGGCGGAATTCCATGAGAAAAAGATGAAGGTGCGGGTTCTGGGGTGCAGCGGAGGAATCGGTGGGCGCGACCAGCGCACAACGGCCCTGCTCGTCGATCACGATGTGCTGATCGACGCGGGAACCGGGGTCGGTGACCTCGAGTTCGACGAGTTGCTGCGCATCGACCACATCTTCGTCACCCATGCCCATCTCGACCACATCGCGATGATCCCGCTGCTCGTCGATACGGTGGGTGAGGCGCGCTCGATGCCGATCGTCGTGCATGGTTCGCCCGAGACGCTGCGCATCCTGCGTTCGCATATCTTCAACTGGCTGGTGTGGCCGGATTTCTCGTCGATTCCTGATCGCGGCAACCCGTTCCTGCGCTTCCAGGAAATGCATGCCGGCGAAACCGCCAATCTCGGCGGTGGGCGCCGGATGACCGCGTTGCCGGCGCTGCACACCGTTCCGGCCGTGGCTTATCAGGTAGCGGATGACAACGGGAGTCTCGTCTTTTCGGGCGACACGACGTACTCCGAGCCGCTGATCGCGGCGATCAACGAGATCCCCGATTTGCGCTACCTGCTGGTCGAGACGGCCTTTCCCGATGCGCTGCACGATCTGGCGCTGGCCTCGCGGCACCTGTGCCCGAGCCTGCTGGCGCTGTTCCTCGAGCGGATCAGGGGCAACCCCGAGGTGTGGATCACCCATCTCAAGCCAAGCCGGGCGCAGACGACGCTCGACGAGATCGCGAATTACTGCGGGCGCTTTGCGCCGAAAGCGCTGTACAACGGCCTCGAGTTTGTCATTTAGCGTGGCGCCGCCGGCTCAAGTCGGTGGACTCTCCCGCCGTTGTACCGGCTTTCATTGGCAGATGCCGCCCCCGCTGGTGGCGGGCTTACCGGATTCGACAAGACTATGAGCAGCGCAGTGACCAGGGGTGGAGCCGGCGATGTTGCCAGCCGGCTGGCCTTTTTCAAGGGTCTGCAGGCGGTGACCAACCGCGTCCATGCGACCGAGAACATCGACGAAATCATCTTCGAGCTGTCGGCCGAGATCTGTGCGCTGTTTGCTGCCGATCGCCTGACGATCTACGTCGTCGACGAGAGCCGCACGACGATTTCCTCGCGGGTCAAGACCGGCCTGCACAGCATCCGCACGATCCGTCTGCCGATCGCCGAGAACAGCGTCGCCGGCTACGTCGCCCTCACCGGCCAGATGCTCAACATCCACGACGCCTACGACGAACGGGAGCTGAAGGCCATCTCGTCGCGCATGGAGTTCCGCCGCGAAGTCGATGAGCGCACCGGCTACCGCTGCCACCAGATGCTTGTCGCGCCGATTGCCAATCCCGACGACGGCGAGGTGATGGGGGTCATCCAGCTGATCAACAGCCGCAACGGCGAAGTCTTCTCGGCGGTTGCCGAGGAGGGCGTCCAGGGGCTCGGGCAGACGCTGGCGATCGCCTTTTCGCAGCGTCGTCATTCGCTCGTCCAGCCCAAGTCGAAGTACGAGGGGCTGGTCAATGACGCCAAGCTGACCAACGCCGAACTCGAGACCGCCACCAGCCAGGCCCGCGAACGGGGAATCCGGCTCGAGCAGTTGCTGATCGAGGCGTTCCGCCTCAAGCCGGCGGAGATCGGCAGCGCGATTTCCCGTTTCTTCGGCGTGCCCTACGAGCCGTTCCGGCAGGATCGGGTCAAGCCGCTCGACCTGCTGAAGAATCTCAAACGCGATTACGTCCAGCAGGCCGAGTGGCTGCCGCTCGAGGAAAACCCCGACGGGATGCTGATTCTGGTCACCGACCCGGAACACGCCATCGCCTCGCGGGTGGTCCAGAATGTCTTCCCGAAGGCGCATCCGGTGTACTGCGTGACGACCCACCTGGAGTTCCAGCAAACGGTCGCGCAGTTCTTCGGCGCATCGATCGACGACGGTTCGGTGACCGAACTGCTGTCGGATCTGGCCGACGACGACGGCGACGGCAGCTCGACCGCCGAGGACGTCTCCGCCGCGGCCGACAACGAACTCGTCAAGCTGGTCAATCGCATCATCATCGACGCCTACCGGCAGGGCGCTTCCGACATCCACATCGAGCCGCGCCCGGGCAAGGAGAAAACCCAGATCCGCTTCCGCAAGGACGGTTCGCTGGTGCCATACATCGAGGTGCCGTCGAGCTACCGCAGCCCGATCGTGACCCGCATCAAGATCATGTGCGACCTCGACATCTCCGAGCGGCGCAAGCCCCAGGACGGCAAGATCAAGTTCCGCCGCTTCGGGCCGCTCGACATCGAACTGCGGGTCGCCACCATTCCGACCACCGGCGGCCTCGAAGATGTGGTCATGCGCCTGCTCGCCAACAGCGAGCCGCTGCCGCTCGACCAGCTCGGGCTGCTCGAAAACAACTTCCAGCGCCTCCAGCAGACCATCGCCAAGCCCTACGGCATCTTCTTCGTGTGCGGTCCGACCGGCTCCGGCAAGACGACCACGCTGCACTCCATCCTCGGTTCGATCAACACGCCGGACACGAAGATCTGGACCGCCGAGGACCCGGTCGAAATCACCCAGAAGGGCCTGCGCCAGGTGCAGGTGAACCGCAAGGCCGGGCTGGATTTTCCGACGGTCATGCGCTCCTTCCTGCGCGCCGACCCGGACGTGATCATGGTCGGCGAAATGCGCGACCGGGAAACCGTGTCGATCGGCCTCGAAGCCTCGCTGACCGGCCACCTGGTGTTCAGCACCCTGCACACCAACAGCGCGCCGGAATCCATCGTCCGCCTGCTCGATATGGGCATGGACCCGTTCAACTTTGCCGACGCCCTGCTCGGCGTGCTCGCCCAGCGCCTCGCCAAGCGGCTGTGCGGCAAGTGCAAGAAGGCCTATCACCCGGCCGACAACGAGATCTGCCACCTGCTCGACGAATACTGCGAAGACCTGCAGCAGACGGCGTCCTTCCAGGACGATCCGGTGCGCGCGCGGGAGCGGATTCTGGCCGACTGGCGCACGCATTACGGCGACCAGCTCGGCCGCTTCACGCTCTACGAGCCGGTGGGCTGCGAGCACTGCACCGGCGGCTACAAGGGCCGCCTGGGCCTGCACGAGCTGATGGTCGGCTCGGATCGGGTCAAGGAACTGATCCAGGAGCGCGCCCGGGTGTCGACGCTGCTGGCCGCCGCGCTCGACGAAGGCATGCGCACGCTGCGTCAGGACGGCATCGAAAAGGTGATGGCCGGCCTGACCGATCTGAAGCAGGTCCGCAAGGTGTGCATCCGCTGAACGCTGCGGCCTGCCCGGATCAGTCGAGCCGGGCCAGTTTGGACTTGGCCATCGGCGGATTGCGGGCGAAATAGCGTCTGAGGCCGCGGACGATGGCGTCGGCCATGCGGTCCTGGTAGGCCTCGTCGTTGAGGCGGGCCTCCTCCTCGGGGTTCGAGATGAAGGCCGTTTCGACCAGGATCGACGGAATGTCGGGGGCCTTCAGCACCGCGAAGCTGGCCTGCTCCACCTCGCCCTTGTGCAGGCGGTTGATGCCGCCCAGCTCGCCGAGCACCGCCTTGCCCACTTTCAGGCTGTCGTTGATGGCCGCGGTTTGCGACAGGTCCAGCAGCGTCCGTGCCAGGTGGCTGTCCCGGACGCCGATGTTCACCCCGCCGATCAGGTCGGCCGAGTTTTCCTTCTGGGCCAGCCAGCGCGCGGCCGTGCTCGATGCGCCTTTCTCGGACAGCACGAAAACCGAACTGCCGCGGGCGGTGGGGCTGATGAAGGCGTCGGCGTGGATCGACACGAACAGATCGGCCTGCACGCGGCGCGCCTTGGCGACCCGCTGCTGCAAGGGCACGAAGTAGTCGGCGTCGCGGGTCAGCATCGCGCGCATGTTGGGTTGGGCGTCGATCTTGGCCTTCAGGCGGCGGCCGACGGAGAGCGTCACGTGTTTCTCGAAACTGCCGGCGGCACCGACGGCGCCCGGGTCTTCGCCGCCGTGGCCGGGGTCGATGGCGACGGTGATCAGGCGGCTGACGGTGTCTTCGTCGTCGCTGCGGGCCGGGCGGGGCGCCTCCTCGGCCGGCGCTTCGCGACGGGCCTGGGGCGGTTCGGGCCGGCGCGGCGCCTCCGCGGTCTTGCGGGGTTTGTCGTCGGTGCGCTGGGGCGCGGGGGCGCCGCCGGCGGCGGCCTCTTCCGGCGAGATCTTTTCGAGCAGCGCCAGCAGCGGATCGACCGGTTCGGTCGGATAGAGGTCGAGCACCAGGCGGTGGCCGTATTCGCCGACCGGCCGCAGCGTGAACACCTGCGGGCTGACTTCGGCCTTCAGTTCGATGACCAGGCGGACGACGCCGGGCCGGTTGCGGCCGGCGCGGATCAGCTGGATGTATGGATCCTGGCCGGTGATCTTGGTGGGCAGCGACTGCAGCACGTCGTTCAGCTCGACGCCTTCGAGGTCGACGACGAGCCGCTCCGGGCTATGCACCGACTGATGGTTGAAGACGAGCGGTTCGCGGCTTTCGAGGGTGATGCGGGTGTAGTCGCGGGCCGGCCAGACGCGGACAGCGAGAACCGAGGTCTGGGCGGCATGGCCGGCACGGCTGACAAGCAGCAGCAGGGCGGCGCCCGAGGAGCCGATGAAGCGCCGGCGGGTCAGCGCGTGGCCGGTGGCGGGGTGCGGGTGGTGAAGTTTTCGAGACATCGTCGGCCCTCCGTGCTCAGCGCGCGTAGTTCGAACTCACGCCCGCCGGACGCCGCAATCCATAGCCGGATTTCGAGATCGGCAGCGGGGAGATAGGGCAGGGCGCGGTCCGGCCATTCGACCAGGCGCACGCCGTCGCCTTCGAAATACTCGTCGAGACCGGCTTCGAGAAATTCTTCTGCATCGGTGAAGCGATAAAAATCAAAGTGATATATCGCTATTCTAGAATCTTTATAAGGTTCAACCAAGGTATAAGTTGGACTCTTGACCTTGCCGGTGAAGCCGAGGCCGCGCAGCAAGCCGCGGGTCAGCGTGGTTTTGCCGGCGCCGAGGTCGCCGCGCAGGTAGATCGTCAGCCGGCCGGGGAGGGCGCCGGCCAGCCGTTCGCCGGCGGCCAGCGTGGCGTTTTCGTCGACCAGATGCAGGCTGGCCGGCGGGTCGCTATCATGTTCGGAATGAGCGTGGAGCACGATGATCTTTCTGGTGGGCAAGGAAGCCTGGCGGCGCTCGCCGCGCGCATCAAGGCGTGGGGGCGGGAGCTGGGTTTCGACGAGGTGGGGATCGCGGACACCGGCCTCGCCGTGGCCGAAGCCGGGCTGCAGGCCTGGCTCGCGGCCGGTTGTCACGGGCAGATGGATTATATGGACAAACACGGCACCAAGCGCTCGCGGCCGGCTGAGCTGGTTCCGGGCACCCGGCGGGTCATCTCGGCGCGCATGTCCTACCTGCCCGACGCCGCGGCGGCGCAGGCGGTGCTCGACGATCCGGCCAAGGCCTACGTCTCCCGTTACGCGCTCGGGCGCGACTATCACAAGGTGCTGCGCGCCCGTCTGCAGCGGCTGGCCGAGCGCATCGCCGAAGCCGTGCCGCACGCCCACCGGGTGTTCGTCGATTCGGCTCCGGTGATGGAGGTGGCGCTGGCCGAGAAGGCCGGGCTGGGCTGGCGCGGCAAGCACAGCCTGCTGCTGTCCCGCCAGGCCGGCTCGTTCTTCTTCCTCGGCGAGATCTACACCGAGTTGCCTTTGCCGGTCGACGCGGCGACGGACGGGCATTGCGGAAAGTGTTCGGCGTGCATCCCGGCCTGCCCGACCGGGGCGATCGTCGCCCCCTACCGCGTCGACGCCCGGCGCTGCATTTCTTACCTGACGATCGAATTGAAAGGCAGCATTCCCGAGGATCTGCGGAAGCCGATCGGGAACCGGATCTACGGTTGCGACGACTGTCAGCTGGCCTGCCCATGGAACCGTTTTGCGCGACGCAGCCCGGAGGCCGATTTCTCCCCGCGCCACGGGCTCGACGGCGCCGGGCTGGTGACGCTGTTCCGCTGGTCGGCCACGGATTTTGCCGAACGCATGGCCGGCAGCCCCATCTACCGGATCGGTCATGAACGCTGGCTGCGGAATCTGGCCGTGGCGCTCGGCAACGCGCCGCACTCGGCGGAGGTGGTGGGAGCGCTGCAGGCGCGTCTCGATGACTCTTCGCCGCTGGTGAGGGAACATGTCACGTGGGCGCTGCGACAACACGATGTTCCGGCTGCCGAAGGCGCGGTATAGTACGCGGCGATGTTCCGAAAACCCGCTCTCAAACCTTCCGCTGAAGAAGCGCGCGCACCGCAAACCCTGGCGGAGGTTACCGCCATGGAGTCGTGGCGCTTCGATCCGCTATGCATCGCGGAGGATGGCCCGACCGTCAATGCGCAGAGCGAGCGGCAGGACAAGTTCCGCATCAAGATGCTGATGCGCGACGGCGAGCGCCGCCGCGAGACCGATCTGCTGATCCAGAAGCGCTATGCGTGGCGCGGTTACGGCCAGATCGGCACCGAGGACGAGCCCAACCAGTTGACGATGAACGCCGAACTGTTCGGCCGGATTTACGCGACGGTCACCGTCAACATCGATTCGCCGGCCGGCCTGGCCCTCGATACGACCTACGGCGCCGAGGCCGCCGCACTGCGCGCCCGGGGCTGCAAGCTGTGCGAGTTCGGGCGTTTCGCGATCGATCCGACGGCGCGCTCGAAGCGGCTCATCATCTCGCTGATCCATCTGCTCTACATCTACGCCCATCGGGTCAAGGGCTGCACCGACATCCTCATCGAGATCAATCCGCGGCACCGGGCGTTCTACGAAAAACTCCTCGAATTCGAACAGATCGGCGCCGAGCGCACCTGCGAGCGGGTCAATGCGCCGGCAATCCTGATGCACATCTCGTGCGCCAAGATCGAACGGCGGCTGAAGGAGATCGGCGGCAAGTGGCGCGAACTGCCGGACGAAAAATCCGCCTACAAGTTCGCCCTCAGCGCCGAGGAAGAGGAAGAACTGGTCGGCCGGCTCGATTACTGAGCGGCCCGCTCCCGCCGCTCTGGCGTAGAATCCGGCTTCCCCGTTCCCCAGTCCAATCATGTCTGATACTGGCAAGCTGCCGATCGGAGTCTTCGACTCCGGCGTGGGCGGCCTCACCGTCGTGCGCGCGCTGATGGAGCGCCTGCCGCTCGAGAATATCGTCTATTTCGGCGACACCGCCCGCGTGCCTTACGGCGTCAAGTCGGTGGCGACCATCGAGCACTTCACCGGGCAGATCACCGACTACCTGCTCGACCAGGGCGTCAAGATGCTGATCATCGCCTGCAACACGATGGCGGCGGTCGCGGCGCAGGTCGTCAAGCAAAAGGCCGGCGACATCCCGGTGCTCGACGTGATCGACGCCGGCGCCCGTGCCGCGGTGGCGGAGTCCACGTCGCGTGCGATCGGCGTCATCGGCACGCCGACGACGATCAACAGCAACGCCTACGCCCGCCGCATGCACGCCCTCGATCCGAACGTGCGCGTCTACTCGCAGGCTTGTCCGCTGCTGGTGCCGCTGGTTGAGGAAGGCTGGCTGGATCATCCGGTCACGCGCCTGACCGCCCAGGAATACCTCAAGCCGGTGCTCGCCGAGAACGTCGACACCCTCGTCCTGGGCTGCACCCACTATCCGCTGATCAAACCGCTGCTGCAGGACGTGGTCGGCCCCGGCGTGCGTCTGGTCGATTCGGCGATCACGGTCGCCGAGCAGGCTGCCCGCGTGCTGGCCGACATGGGCATTGCCAACGACGGCGAGAGTCTGAGCACCTACCGCTACACCGTCACCGACATCCCGCTGCGCTTCCAGACCATCGGTGAGCGCTTCCTTGGCCGTTCGCTGGGGCAGGTGAACAAGGTGGACTGGTGATCTGAAAAGGGCTGCCCGGTCCGGCAGCCCTTGTGGCCGTTACGCGTTCTTGCGCTTCTGCCACAGCACGTCGCCGCGCCCGCCGGCCCGGTTGAGCACGCGGCCGAGCACGAAAAGCAGGTCCGACAGCCGGTTGAGGTACTGGCGTGGCGCGTCGTTCACCGCTTCTTCGGCGGCCAGCGCGACAATCATCCGCTCGGCCCGCCGGCAGATCGTGCGGGCCTGGTGAGCCAGCGCTGCGGCACGGGTGCCGCCGGGCAGGATGAAATCCTTCAGCGGCTCCAGGTCGTCGTTGAGCCGGTCGAGTTCGTCTTCCAGATATTGCACCTGCTTCCCGGTGATCATCTCCATGCCGGGAATGCACACTTCGCCGCCCAGATCGAACAGATCGTGCTGGACGTTGGTCAGCAGCTCGCGCACGTCGTCCGGCAGTTCCTCGCACAGCAGTACGCCGATCGAAGCGTTGGTTTCGTCCACTTCGCCGAGGGTGTGGATGCGCAGGCTGTCCTTCGAAACCCGGTTGCCGTTGCCGAGGCCGGTGGTGCCGGCGTCGCCGGTGCGCGTGTAGATCTTGGAAAGGCGGTGACCCATGTCTTTATTCTCCCGATGATTGTGCATTCTTGGACTGCGGATTATAGCCAGCGGGGGGCGGCTGGGTTGGATGCTACAATTTCCGGCTTTGAACCCCGCGTTCCCCCGAACGTCGCCCGCGACGTCACCCGGAGACCCCACGCCGATGAAAAGCGCCGAAATCCGCCAGAAATTCCTTGAATTCTTCGCCTCCAAGGGCCACCAGATCGTCGCCTCCAGCTCGCTGGTGCCCCACGAAGATCCGACCCTGCTGTTCACCAACGCGGGCATGAACCAGTTCAAGGACGTCTTTCTCGGCTTCGACAAGCGCCCCTACACCCGCGCCACCACCTCGCAGAAGTGCGTGCGCGCCGGCGGCAAGCACAACGACCTCGAAAACGTCGGCTACACCGCTCGCCACCACACCTTCTTCGAGATGCTGGGCAACTTCAGCTTCGGCGACTACTTCAAGCGCGACGCGATCAACTACGCGTGGGAGCTGCTGACGGTCGTCTTCAAGCTGCCCAAGGACAAGCTCACCGTCACCGTCTATGCCGAGGACGACGAGGCCTACGACATCTGGACCAAGGAAATCGGCGTTCCGTCTGAACGGGTGATCCGCATCGGCGACAACAAGGGCGCCCGCTACGCCTCCGACAATTTCTGGATGATGGGCGACACCGGCCCCTGCGGCCCGTGCACCGAAATCTTCTACGACCACGGCGAGCACATCTGGGGCGGCCCGCCGGGCTCCGCCGAGGAGGACGGCGACCGCTTCATCGAAATCTGGAACAACGTGTTCATGCAGTTCAACCGCGACGAGGCCGGCGTGATGCATCCGCTGCCCAAGCCGTCGGTCGATACCGGCATGGGCCTCGAACGGATTTCGGCCGTGCTGCAGCACGTGCACGCCAACTACGAGATCGACCTGTTCCAGGCCCTGATCGCCGCCGCCGCCCGCGAGACCTCCGGCGCCGACATGGACAGTCCGTCCCTCAAGGTGCTGGCCGACCACATCCGCGCCTGCTCCTTCCTGATCGCCGACGGCGTGATCCCGGGCAACGAAGGTCGCGGCTACGTGCTGCGCCGCATCATCCGCCGCGCCATCCGCCACGGCTACAAGCTCGGCGCCCGCGCCGCCTTCTTCCACAAGATGGTGCCCGACCTCGTCGCCGAGATGGGCGACGCCTATCCCGAGCTGAAGGCCGGCCAGCAGCGCGTCACCGACATCCTCAAGCAGGAAGAAGAGCGCTTCTTCGCCACCATCGAAAACGGCATGGCGATCCTCGAAGGCGAACTGGCCGCCATGGCCGCCGCCGGCAACACCGTGTTCAACGGCGAAACCGCCTTCAAGCTGCACGACACCTTCGGCTTCCCGCTCGACCTGACCGCCGACGTGTGCCGCGAACGCGACGTGACCGTCGACTCCGCCGCCTTCGACGCGGCGATGGCCCGCCAGAAGGAACAGGCCCGCGCCGCCGGCAAGTTCAAGATGGCCGCCAACCTCGAATACGACGGTCCGGCGACCACCTTCCACGGCTACGACGGCCTCGAGGCCAAGGGCAATGTGCTGGCGCTGTACAAGGACGGCGTGCCGGTCAATGAACTCGACGAAGGCGACATGGGCGTGGTGGTCCTCGACGACACCCCGTTCTACGCCGAATCCGGCGGCCAGGTGGGCGACCGCGGCGAGCTGCGCTCGGTGCACGGCATCTTCGCGGTGGAGGACACCCAGAAGATCCAGGCCGCCGTCTTTGGCCACCACGGCGTCGTCAAGACCGGCAAGCTGACCGTCGGCAACGGCGTCACCGCCCGGGTCGACACCCTGGCCCGCGCCCGCACCGCCCGCCACCACTCGGCCACCCACCTGATGCACAAGGCGCTGCGCGAGGTGCTCGGCGCGCACGTGCAGCAGAAGGGTTCGCAGGTCGATCCGGACAAGACCCGCTTCGACTTCGCCCACACCCAGCCGGTGACGGCCGACGAGATCGCCCGCATCGAGCGCATCGTCAATGACGAGATTCTCGCCAACGCGGCCACCGAGGCCCGCGTGATGGACATCGAGTCGGCGCAGAAGACCGGCGCGATGATGCTGTTCGGCGAGAAGTACGGCGACGAGGTGCGCGTGCTGTCGATCGGCTCGTCCAAGGAGCTGTGCGGCGGCACCCACGTCGCCCGCACCGGCGACATCGGTTTGTTCAAGGTGACCCTCGAAGGTGGCGTGGCGGCCGGCGTGCGGCGCATCGAAGCGGTGTGCGGCGACGTGGCGGTGGCGCTGGTGCAGCAGCAGCAGGCGCTGCTCGACGGCGTGACCGGCGCGCTCAAGGCCCAGCCGCAGGAAGTGCTGGCCCGCGTCGCCCAGGTGATGGACAACGTGAAGGCGCTGGAAAAGGAACTGGCCCGCCTCAAGAGCAAGCTCGCCGCCAGCCAGGGCGACGACCTCGCCGGTCAGGCGCTCGAGGTGGGCGGCGCCAGGGTGCTCGCCGCGACGCTGGACGGCGCCGACGTGGCGACCCTGCGCGAAACCCTCGACAAGCTGAAGGACAAGCTCGGGAGCGCGGCGGTGGTGCTGGCCAGCGTCAATGACGGCAAGGTCAGCCTGATCGCCGGCGTCACCGCCGACCTGACCGGCAAGGTCAAGGCCGGCGAGCTGGTCAATTTTGTCGCCCAGCAGGTGGGCGGCAAGGGCGGCGGCCGTCCCGACATGGCCCAGGCCGGCGGCACCGACGCCGCGGCGCTGCCGGCGGCGCTGGATTCGGTAGCCGGCTGGGTGGCTGGCAAGCTGTAATCCGCCGTCCCCGCTTCGCCAAACAAAACCCGGCTCCGCGCCGGGTTTTGTTTGCGCGCTGCGAGTTCCGCGCGGGCCGCGGGAGCGGCCGTCAGAACATCAGCCGCGAGGCATTCACGTCGAAGGCCGGCGTCGGCGTGAGTTGCGGAGCGTCCTCGCCGCGTTCGAGGCGGGCGATCCGCTCCTTCTGGCTGGCGCAGGTTTTTTCGAGTTCGGCCACGCGCTTGTCGAGATGCTTGATGCGCCACTGGCGGCGCAGCGTGCCGGGCGTGGAAACCAGCGCGACGATCAATCCGCCGACCCCCAGCGCCATCAGCAGCACGACGCCCAGCGGGCCGGTGAAGCTGCTGCTCAGCAGCGTCACCGTCACCTCGGTGGTGTTGGCCATCGCAAAGACGACGCTGACGATGGTGATGAGCATGCCGACGAGGGTGAGCAACTGCATGGCGGTCTCCTGGTGGTGGGCTGGGGACGATTCTAGAACATCCGCTATGGATGGCGCCGTGCCGGCGCGCGGGCGGGCACAAACGACAACGGCGACAGGGTTTCCCCCGTCGCCGCTTTGCGCCCGATGCAGGCCGGGTCAGAACGGCAGCTTGACTCCCGGCCACACGCCTTCGATGGCACGGCGGAAATCCGCCTGGATGCGGGCGATCGCCGCTTCGTTGTCGGCTTCGAAGCGCAGCACGACGACCGGCGTGGTGTTGGACGGGCGGGCGAGGCCGAAGCCGTCGGCGTATTCGACGCGCACGCCGTCGATGGTGAGGATGCTTTCGGCGCCGTCGAACCTGGCTTCGGCCTTGAGCTTGTCCACCAGCGCGAAGGGCTCGCCTTCGTTCATCTTGATGTTGAGTTCGGGGGTGCTGGTGGCGTTGGGCAGATTCTTCAACACCGGGTTGGCGTCGGCGTGGCGGGAGACGATCTCGAGCAGGCGGGCGCCGGTGTAGAGGCCGTCGTCGAAGCCGTACCAGCGCTCCTTGAAGAACACGTGGCCGCTCATCTCGCCGGCCAGCGGGGCGCCGGTTTCCTTGAGTTTGGCCTTGACCAGCGCGTGACCGGTGTTCCACATGGTCGGCTTGCCGCCGCGGGCGGTGATCCAGCCGGCCAGGTTGCGGGTGCATTTGACGTCGTAGATGATCTCGCCGCCCGGCACGCGGGACAGCACGTCCTCGGCGAACAGCATCAGCTGGCGGTCGGGGAAGATGATCTCGCCATCCTTGGTGACGACGCCGAGGCGGTCGCCGTCGCCATCGAAGGCGAGGCCGATCTCGGCATCGGTGTCACGCAGCGCGCGGATTACGTCGGCGAGGTTTTCGGGCTTGGAAGGGTCGGGGTGGTGGTTGGGGAAGTTGCCGTCCACCTCGCAGAACAGTTCGACCAGTTCGCAGCCGAGGCGCTTGAAGAGTTCCGGCGCCACCGCGCCGGCGACGCCGTTGCCGCAGTCCATCACCACCTTCATCGGGCGGGCGAGCTTCACGTCGCCGACGATCTTCGCGACGTAGGCGGGCACCACGTCGGCCTGGGTGAGCTTGCCGGGCGCGGCGGCGTGCACCAGCTTGCCGTCGATGATGCGCTGGCGCAGCGCCTGGATCAGTTCGCCGAACAGGGTCTGGCCGCCGAGCACCATCTTGAGGCCGTTGTAGTCGGGCGGATTGTGGCTGCCGGTGACGGAGACGCAGGAGTTCGTGCCGAGTTCGTAAGCGGCGAAGTAGGTGAGGGGCGTCGGCACGCAGCCGACGTCGATGACGTCCACGCCCGCCGCGCGGATGCCGTCGGACAGCGCGCCGGCGAGTTCAGGGCCGGACAGGCGGCCGTCGCGGCCGACGGCGATGGCCGCCTGCCCGCGGGCGACGGCCTCGGAGCCGAGGGCGTGGCCGATCGCGCGCACGGCTTCGGCGGTCAGCGTCTTGCCGACGATGCCGCGGATGTCATAGGCCTTGAAGATCTCGGGGGCGGGGACGAACATGCGGAAAGCTCCGGTCGAAAATGATGAAAGGTGAATTATACGCAGCGCGGCATGGCGCTTCGGTGACGGCCTGAACGTTTGCCGGCAGCGCGGTTCAGCTTCTGCCGAGTTCCGTGAAAAAGCGCACGAGGCGGCCCGGCAGCCAGTCCAGCCGGCCGGGCCACGGGCCGCTGACGAAGCCGACGTGGCCGCCCTCGGCGGGCTGTTCGAGGCGTACGGCCGGCGAGACTTGATGCCGGCCGGGCAGGTGCTGCGCCGGCAGGAAGGGGTCGTTGAGCGGGTTGAGCAGCAGCGTCGGCACGCGGATGCCGGGCAGGTGGGGTTTGCTCGAGGCGCGCGACCAGTAGTCGTCGGTGTCGCGAAAGCCGTGCAGCGGGGCGGTGACGAGGTTGTCGAAGTCGTACAGGCTGGCCGCGCGACGCATCGCGTCGGCGTCGAACAGGCCGGGGTGGCGCCGCAGTTTGGCTGCCGCGCTGTGCTTAAGCGTGACGAGGAAGTGGCGGGTGTACAGCCGGTTGAAGCCGCGGCCGAGGTGGTGGCCGGCGGCGGCCAGGTCGAGGGGCGGGCAGACCGCGGCGGCGGCGGCGACGATCCGGCCGGCGGCGTCGCCGCGGGTGCCGAGCCACAGCAGCAGCGCGTTGCCGCCCAGCGACACGCCGGCCGCGAAACGCGGCACGCCCGGAAAGCGCGCGGCGAGGCGTTCGAGAATCCAGTCGATCTCGTCGGCGTCGCCCGAATGGTAGGCGCGGGGCAGCAGGTTGGGTTCGCCGGAGCAGCCGCGGAAGTGGGGTACGACGCCGTTCCAGCCGAGCGCCGCCAGCCGGCGCATCAGGCTGCGGGCGTAGGGCGAGCGGCTCGAGCCTTCAAGGCCGTGGAAGAGGACCACCAGCGGCGCGCCGGGGCGCGCGGGCAGCCAGTCGAGGTCGATGAAGTCGCCGTCGGGGGTGGGCCACCTTTCGCGACGGAAGTCGGGCTGCGCGCCCTTGCGCAGCAGCGGCCAGATGGTTTGTGCGTGGCCGCCGGGCAGCCAGCGCGGGGCGCGGTAGGCGTCGTCGGGCGCGGGGTGCTTCAATGGACGACGTGGGGGCTGTCGCTGCCGCGCAGGTTGTCCATGTCGGGTGCCGGCGAGGCGTGGTGCAGGACCATCCGCCAGCCGACCGGGCCGCGGGTGAACACGTTGGTGGCGATGATCGGCGGATGCAGGCGGTGGTCGCCTTCGAGGTGCGCGCGCTGATGGACGGTGTGCACGGCGGTCATCACGTTGAGCCACTGCACCGGCTGGGTCGGATGCACGATGATGCGGGTGCCGGCGTTGAAAAGCTGCCGCCACGATTCGCGGATCGCCGCCAGGCCGACCAGGCGAATGCTGCCCGGGTGGATGCAGACGACGTCGTCGTCTTCGGACCACACCGTCATCATGCCGTCGAGGTCGGCGTGGGAGAGGGCGGCGTAGAAGGCGGCCTCGGCCTCCTCGGGGGATGTGAAGATCGAGCTCGTCATCGGATCGGGGTCGGGTCGGATGCGACACGGGGGCGTTGCCGCCCCCGTGCTGATCAGCGTGCCGGCAGGCTCAGTGGTGGCCCTTGGGCAGTTCGCCGCTGAAGACGTAGCGCGCGCCGCAGTAGGGGCAGGTCGCATGGCCTTCCGAGGTGACGTCGAGGAAGACGCGCGGATGGCGCGACCACAGCGGGGCGTCGGGCATCGGGCAGTGCAGCGGCAGCTGCGCGGCGGTGATTTCGATCGGTTTGGTCTTGTCCTGGTTTTCGGGCATCGATGTCTCCCTGTGGTCTTAGATGTAG
>WBZX01001513.1_pt1 | contig 17376 bp, 12 predicted proteins | sample 5204211 | NCBI WGS metagenome assembly WBZX01 (sample SAMN12344362, study PRJNA552823) | activated sludge metagenome | biome: Activated sludge suspended growth; feature: Nitrification reactor; material: Wastewater; isolation source: activated sludge from nitrification reactor of wastewater... | reverse complement strand
GGATGGAGCGCCCGCTGGGCGTGACGATCCGGCTGGGCTGGACGCACGAATATGCCGACACGGCGCGGCCGATGACGGCGGCGTTCGCCGGCGCGCCGGCGGTGCCGTTCACGGTCTACGGGGCGCAGCCGCTGCGCGACGCGGCGGTGGTGGGGCTGGGCCTCGACATGCAGATCGGCGCCTCGACCTCGATCTACGCGCGCTACGACGGCGAGATCACCGGCCGGGACGATACCCACGCGATCTCCGCCGGCCTGCGCATGACCTGGTAGGGCGCTCTCTGCCGCATGCGGCCTCGCACCATCGATGGCACGAGGGCCGGGGCGTCCGAGCCTGCGCCAGATATGCGGCGACCCTTCTCACGGCCGCCGCCTGTGGAGGGCCATGCTCCAGTTCTCTCCTTTGACCACTCCAGCACGCCATTCCAGAATTCGATAGGCTCTAGAGAGGAAGTACGACTTTCAGGCCGGCATCCCGAAAGACGGGCGTGAGAACTTTAGGAACAAGAAGAAGTTCCAAGGAATCTCCGACGCCGACGATCCGCTTCTCGCTGCACGTCTCGCCATCGAAGCGGATCGAGAATTCAGATCGACGATCATTCAATATCGACAAGCGAGTCTGGTGCGGCGAGATCGGCCACAGAGACGAGCCGTTTTGGTCGCAGTGCCAGTCTCGTCCAGGAAGATCAGCCTTGTCTTTATCTGCGGCCGCCCTTGTCGGGCCGGTTCCGCCGAACCCGCCCCGCGCGCCCTCGATCAATATCGATCAGCCATTGCGAACCAATTGCTGCGCGAGGTTTCTCCTTTCGGGCCGACTTGCAGTCTTTGCGAAGTCGACTCGGGACTCTTTCTGTTTCTGCGCGAAGCCAACCGCATCGAGTTTAGGATTTGTCGCGCTGCGGCAGTAGGGGTAAGTGGAGAAGGGGGGAAGGTGGGGGAGCCACGTGACGGCCCATTCTCGGACTTTGATTGCTGGCCTGGGGCTTGTTGCGCTTCTGGCAGGCGGAGCCTTGTTGGCTTGGAAGAACGTCTGGCCAACACACGTATCCGCCAGCCAACCGCTGGCTGAGGCCGCCCCTCGACCGATCGAGCTGATCGCGTCAGAGATTTACACCGTCAGGCCCCGAGAGCTGATCGATACTGTTCGGTTTACCGGGACGACTCAGCCGATCGACCAGACGACCGTCAAGGCGCGTGTGGCCGGACGGCTTGCCGAAGTGCTGGTCCGCGAGGGCGACACGGTGGTGAAGGACCAGGTGATCGCGCGCTTCGAGGAGCACGAACTGCAGGCGAAAGTCGACGAGCGGATGTCGGCGCTGGACGCTGCACGCGCAGAAGCGCGCTGGGCGGCACGTGATCTGGCGGACAAGGAGACCCTGGCGGGCCGCAACATCGTTTCGCGAGCGGCGCTCGATGCTGCCCGGGCGCTGGCTGATACAAAGGCATCGATGGTCGAGGTCGCGCTGGCGCAGCTCGACGTCGTGCGCCGGAATCTCATCGACAGTGAGGTGCGAGCACCTTTCGACGGTATCGTGGGCGAACGCATCGCAAATCAAGGGGAGTCGCTGCCGATCAACGCGCGCATCGTGACCCTGCTCGATACCAGCCATGTCGAGGTCGTGGCTCAGATGCCGGCGGCCGATGTCGTGCTGCTCAAGGTCGGACAGGCGGCAGTTCTCCAGCTAGAGGGCTTCGGCACGCGCGAGTTTCCCGGCCGGATCACCCGCATCAGTCCCAGCACCCTTGTGGGTACTCGCTCGATCCCGGTCTATGTCGCGATCTCTGGCTGGAATGAGGGACTGCGAGGCGGCCTGTTTGCCACTGGAACCGTAGTCGTGCACGAAGCCGACGGAGCGTTTGCCGTGCCCAAGATCGCCGTCCGCCGCGATGCGCTAGGTGATTACGTGCTCGCGGTCGAGGACGATACATTGGTGCGCAGACCTGTGACTGCCGTACGCAGTTGGTCGCGTGGTGAACTGATCGAGGTTGCGGGCCTGGAGGCGAGCTTGAAGATCGTGGCAGCTCCCCTGAAAGGCCTCAAGCCGGAACAGGGCGTGAAGTTGCTCGACCTGCAGTAGCGAGCCATGAAGCTCACTCGTATCGCCGTCGACAACCCGGTCTTCGCCGCGATGATGATGGTCGCGTTGCTCGTGCTCGGCCTGGTATCCTACCGGCAACTCGGCGTGGATCAGTTTCCTGACATCGACTACCCGGTCGTTGTTGTGACGACGTTCTACCCCGGTGCCTCGCCCGAGACGGTGGAAAGCGAAATCAGCCGCAAGATCGAGGAGAGCATCAACGCAATCGCGGGCCTCAAAACGCTGACTTCGCGCTCGCTCGAAGGGCAGTCGATAGTTGTTGCGCAGTTCGAGCTGTCGGTCGTTTCACATGTTGCGCTTCAGGAGGTGCGCGAGAAGGTTCAGGTGGTGCGCGCAGCGTTCCAGCCGGAGGTCAAGGAGCCGATTATTCAGCGCTTTGATCCCGACGACCAGCCGGTTGTCTCGGTTGCCGTAAAGTCGGACCTTCGCCAATCACGCGAACTCACGACCCTGGCCGACCAGATTGTCGTCAAACGTCTGCAGACCGTGCGTGACGTCGGTCGCGCGACCATCGTCGGCGGCGTCAAGCGGCAGATCAATATCGAACTCGATCCCGGCCACATGCATGCCTTTCATGTCGGCGTCAACAACGTCATCAGGGCGATTCGGGATGAGAACCAGGATTTCCCGGCAGGCAACGTCAAGCGCGACAAGGAAGACCGGCTGATCGAGGTCAGAGCGCGCGTTGTCGAGCCAAGCCAGTTCGCCGACCTTATCGTGGCGCGCCGCGGACTTTCGCCGGTCTACCTGCGGCAGGTCGCGACCGTTGCCGACGGCGAGCAGGAGCTGCTGAACGTGGCTCTCCTTGATGGCGAACGCGCCGTCGTTGTCGACGTCGTGAAAACTCAAGGTGCCAACACCATCGACGTTGTGCGCGGCGTCCGGCGCGCCGTTGCCGACATGCAGCGGTCGCTGCCTCCGGACGTGAAGCTCGAAGTCGTACGAGACAGCTCGCGCGGCATCCAGAACTCGGTCAACAACGTCCAGCAGACAATGCTCGAGGGCGGCCTGCTCACAATCGCCATTGTGTTTCTGTTCCTCCATTCATGGCGCAGCACCGTAATCACCGGCATGGCCTTGCCAATCTCGGTGTTCGGCTCCTTCATGGTGATGGCCGCATTCGGCTTCACGCTGAACGTCCTCACCCTGATGGCCCTCAGCCTCTCGATCGGCATCCTCATCGACGACGCTATCGTGGTGCGCGAGAACATCATGCGCCACGTTGGCCTGGGCAAGACGCACCGGCAGGCGGCTCTCGACGGCACCGACGAGATCGGGCTGGCGGTCTTGGCCACCACGTTCACCATTGTCGCGGTGTTTCTGCCGGTTGCCTTCATGGGCGGCATCATCGGGCGCTTCTTCTTCCAGTTCGGGGTCACCGTTTCGGCTGCCGTGCTGATCTCGCTCTTCGTGTCCTTCACCCTCGATCCGATGCTGTCGTCGATCTGGTATGATCCTCAAGCCCACGGCCGCGGGCGCTTTGCCAAAACCGTTGAGCGTATCCAAGGAAACGCCAACCAGCTCTATCGCGCCGTACTCGGCTGGGCGTTGCGCTGGCCACGCATGACGCTTCTGCTGGCAGTTGCCACGTTCGTCGGAAGTTTCGGCTTGTTCCGATACATCGGCTTCGAATTCATCCCGATTGCCGATCTTGGCGAGCAGATCGTGATTATCGAGACGCCGGTCGGCTCATCGCTCGAATATACCGAATCGAAGCTGCGGCAAGTCATCGCCGCCGTGCGTGAGTTTCCGGAGGTCGATTACACCTACGGTACGGTCAATACCGGCTACGCACTCGGCAAGAACCGAGCCAGCCTTTACATCCGGCTCAAGCCATTCGGCGCACGAAGCCGATCGCCTGAGCAGCTTGCCGGGCCGATACGCGAGCGACTAAGGAGCATCCCCGGACTCTTGGTCTCGATCAACGTTCCTGGGCTGCAGGGCGTGCCGAAGCAGCTGCAGATTTCCCTCCAAGGTTCCGACCTCGCTGTGCTCGACAGACTTTCGCAGCAGCTGATGGAGCGCGCGGCCAGCGTACCGGGCGTGGTCGACCTTGACCGCAATCTCAAGGATGCGAAGCCGCTCCTTTCGGTGCGACTGCGCCACGAGGCGGCCTCGGATCTCGGCCTCAGTTCGGCACTCGTCGCGCAGTCGCTGAGAACGCTATTTGCCGGCGACGAAACCAGCCTGTGGCGAGCGCCCGATGGCGAGACCTACATCGTAATGGTGCGCTTGCCGGACGACGGCCGTACCGGCCTGAGTGACCTCAATCGCGTCTGGTTCACGGCCGGCAACGATGAGAACGGGCTGCCGCGCATGGTCCATATCGCCCAGATCGCCAACATCACCGACGACATTGGCGCCTCGGAAATCAATCGTCGCGATCTTCGCCGGGAAGTTCTCGTCACCGCCAACGCCTTCGGACGCTCTACAGGAGAAATAAGCCGGGACCTGAGGGCGATCATGGCCGACATGCCGTTGCCTGCCGGTTATGACTTTGTATTTGCCGGCTCGACCCGGGACATGAACGAAAGCGCTGCCTATGCTGGTCAGGCCCTGTTCCTGGCGGCGGTGCTGATCTATCTGATTCTGGCGTCTCAGTTCGGCAGCCTCATACAGCCGATCGCGATCATGATGTCGCTTCCGTTTTCCCTGGTCGGCGTCGTGCTGGGGCTGCTCGTCGCCGGCTCGACGCTCAACGTATTCAGTGCCATCGGCTTTATCATGTTGATGGGAATGGTGACCAAGAACGCCATCCTGCTCGTCGACTTCTTCAATCGTGCGCGGGCCGGGGGCGCAGATGTGCATTCTGCGTTGATCGAAGCGGGGACGATCCGCTTGCGGCCGATCCTGATGACCACGCTTGCCATGGTGTTCGGCATGCTCCCCCTGGCGCTGGGGCTTGGCGAGGGGGCTGCGCAGCGTGCACCGATGGCGCACGCCGTGATCGGCGGACTGATCAGTTCGACGATTCTTACTCTCCTCGTCGTACCTGTAGTCCTGATGTACATCGACAGCGTCGGCCAATGGGCCAGCTCGCGCTTCAAGCGATCGGCAGACGACGCGGCTCGCCAGCACAACCCTTCGGACTAGCTTGAGGCTTTGCAATTGACCGTGGACAGGGCCTTAGCTTGACTCGCTGCAGGGAAGTCTTTAGCGCTAAGGCTGCGACTTCATTGCAAATTTCATGCAGAACTCAAATAGAGTATTTTGGTTGCAATGACGTTACCGGCGGTTGGTGAGTTTTGCGAATCGGACATGCTGCCGGGATCGGAAACTCCTGATCGCGCTTTCGAGTTCTGCCGCGCACCACAAAGTTTTCTGACCAAGCTGGCTCTTGCCGAAGGTCCCGTCGCCAAGCTGAGGATCGGTGCCGAGTCCTTCGCCGTATTGAGCAGTCCCGAACTGATCCATGCGGTGCTGACCGGCAGTGCCGATAAATTCGAGAAAGGGCCGCTTTACGACCTTGCTCGAACGGCGTTTGGAGACGGTCTTTTCACCGCTGACGGACACGATTGGGCCGACCAGAAAAAAGATCTGACGCCTCTTTTTTCACGCAGCCGCGTACGCGACCTCGCCAACATCGCGAATGAGTTTATCGATCGGCTCATCGAAGGCTGGGACAACCTGCCGGACGGAGACACGATCGACATGCTGGCCGCGACTAAGCGCCTGGCGTTTGACGTCGTCCGAACAGGATTGCTGGGCATCTCGAATCCCACTCTTGCGGACGAACTTTTCTACGCTCTGAACGCGATTGCCAATGTCGAGTCGGTCCGGCTGTTCTATTTGGCCAAGCGGGTTCCGGGCATGGCGGGACCGTTCCGGCGGACTCCGCTGTTCGATAGGCTCGATGACGTTGTTTATCTGATCGTAGACGAAGAACTGGAGAGGGCCGCCGGTACTGAAGATCTGATCGGCGCTACGATCCGCAGCTCGAAGTTCGGCGAATTCACACGCGAAAGACAGCGCAGCTTTTTGCGCGACCAGATCGTCTCCATGCTGACGGCCGGCTTTGTCAGCACCGGAGAGAGCATGTTCTGGGCGCTTTTTCTCCTTGCACATCATCCCGAAGTGCAGGAGCGCGCTCGCGCCGAGATACGTAGCAATGGTGAAGTCGCCCATGAGCAGGATAGCCGGCCGCCGACCTACCTAACGGCAGTGCTGAACGAGAGCCTCAGGCTTTATCCGCCGGCCTGGTTTATCGGTCGCGTTGCGAGGCAGGACATGCGCCTCGGCGCAGTGGAGATAAGCGCGGGTACCCGGCTGATCTGCAGCCCTTACATCCTGCACCGGATGCCGTCTGTGTGGTCGGATCCGGAAGCGTTTCGGCCTGAACGCTTCTTGCCAGGCGCCTCTGTTGCGCCGAGAGCATTCATCCCTTTCAGCGTGGGCAGTCGCGCCTGCATCGGGCGTTCGATCGCCATGATGGAGATGTCCGCCTTGATCGGTACCATGTTGTCGCGATTCGACATTCGGATCGATTCATCGGAGCCGGTTGAACTCGCGGCCGCACTGACGATGCACCCCCGCAAGCCCGTGCACTTTCGCCTGCGGCGATGCTGAATTCCGTTTCTTCGGCTCCGGGCGCTGCACCGGACGCGTCTTACAGGGCGGAGCTGCGCGCGCTCGAAGCGGATCCTGGCCCATTGGTGTTTTTGCTGGGGTGCCAGCGCTCGGGTACCACGTGGCTTCATCTACAGCTGGCGCGCAGCGGCCGTTTTCGATTTCTGACGGCCCACGACGTCCTGGTCAGCGATCGGCTTGTCCATCTTTGGCGATCTGGCCTTCTGCCGTCTTCCCGGAAGGACTTTGCGAGGTATCTCGCGGAGAGGCAGCTGGACCGCGGCATCGATTCGATACCTGCCGGCCCGGATACGCCCGAAGAGTATGGGCTGGTGATCACGCGCCAGGAAGTTCGCGAAAGCGGGATGCTTCGCTATGGTCGACCCGACACGACCGAGGCCACGCTTCCAGGCCTGCGCGAGATGTGCGCGAAGAAGGCGCTCATCGACGGGCGAGACCGTCCTCTGCTGCTCAAATCCCCGCCTGACTATCCTGCCGGAATTGCCAGGCTCGTCGGGGCGTGGCCGGACGCGAAGTTTGTCGTCATTCAGCGCCACCCTCTTCGGACCCTGCAGTCTCAGTTGACTGCGTGGCGCTCCATGGTTCTGCGCAAGAACGACTATCTGAATGCGATCGACTCCGACTACCGATCGCTGTTCGAGGATACCTCCCGCAGGCTTAGGTTGGGCATCTTCATTCATTCCCAAGCCGGAGCGGATTGGCTGGCCGATTGCATCCTGCAAGCCCACCTCGATTTTCTCGAGCTGGGCGAAAGCTGGGCGCGGAATACCTTCACCGTACGTTACGAAGACCTTTGCGCGGACCAGAGCGCTGTCCTGGCGCGACTGGCCTCCTATATCGGCGTCGATTTGCCTGAGCCTCAGCATCAACCGGCGCCTCGTCATGAGGCGGTTTCGGAAGAAGCGCGCCGTGCCTTTGACGCACGCCGAGCCGCGTTCGCTCCGTACCTGCAGCGATACGGCTATGGCGAAGACGGGGAATGAGAACCTTCTGCGGGACGTCATGACGGACGCGCATCCGCCGGAAATAGGCGATCTACTGGCAAAGCGCGCGGCGGATCATGCCGACAAGGTGCTCTTCACCTATCTGACATTCGACGGAAAGGAGCCGCAGCGCATCAGCTACGGCGACCTCTATTCGCGAGCCTGCGCTATCGCGGCGATGCTGGTGGCGGGCGGGTTCCGACAGCGGCCGGTATTGCTTGTCTATCCGCCAGGACCGGAGTTTGCGCCCGCGTTCTATGGAGCACTCCTGGCGCGTGCCATTGCTGTTCCGGTGCCCTTGCCGTCGCTGAAGGGGCATTACCATCGGCTCGACGGCATTGCCCTCGATTGCACGCCGGGCGCGGTGCTATCGACCGACGCCGTCCTTGCCAAGCTCCGCGCGCTCGTTCCGGTCGACTCGCCGCTGCGGGCCTGTCCCTGGCTTTCGACCGACGAGGAGCACGACAAAGTCTTCGATGCGCCGAAGCCTGGCTCATCTCGGGACGTCGCCCTCCTCCAATATACATCGGGGTCGACAGCAGATCCCCGGGGCGTGATGGTGACGCACAGCAACCTGGCCCACAATGTTGCGATGATCGAGACGGCATTCCAATTGCCGTATGGCGCCCGCGGCGTGTCGTGGCTGCCTCACTTCCACGACATGGGGCTGATATCGGGGTTTGTCGCACCGCTCACCTGCAGCGGTGAAAGTTTCCTTATGTCGCCAGAGGCGTTCTTGCGGCGGCCGATGCGCTGGCTGGAAGCCATATCGCATCACCGGGGGCAAGTGTGCGGCGCACCCAACTTCGCCTACGATCTCTGCGCCCGCTCGGCCGACCGTGCACCGCTTCCTGCATTGGACCTCGCCTCCTGGCAAACCGCATTCCTCGGCGCCGAGCCGGTTCGCGCCTCCACGATGCAGGCCTTTGTCGAGCGCTTTAGCCCCGTCGGCTTCCGGCCGTCGGCGCTGACGCCCTGCTACGGCATGGCCGAAGCGACAGTGCTGGTCACCTGCACCCGGCCGCTCGACATGCCGGCGATTCATTCCCTGTCGCGAGTGGCGCTGGCACAAGGTAAAGCGAGGCCGTCCAGCGGTCGGGATGCACTGTCGCTGGTCAGCTCAGGCGTGCCTGCCGCAGGTACGACGATCCGAATAGTGGATCCGGTGTCGGGTCAGCCGGCAGGCAACGGCGAGATCGGCGAGATATGGGTATCGGGACCTCAAGTCGCCCCTGGCTACTGGGGCCGGCAAGGCGACGACTTCGGCGCGGTTCTTGCCGACTCCTGCGGCATGGCCTTTCTTCGGACCGGCGATCTCGGATTTCTCGCTGAAATGGACGAGCTCGTCTTCGTCGATCGTCTCAAGGACGTTATCGTTTCCTATGGGCAGAAGTACGTGTGCCACGATCTTGAGCTGACCGCGGGAACGAGCCACGCTGCACTTGTGCCCGGAAACTGCCTGGCCTTCAGTCTCGACGACGAAGAGAAGCCGCATATCGCGATCATCGTTGAATTGCCGCGGCATGCAGCAGGGCAGGCGGGCGATGCAGCGCAAGCCATCCGGGCCGCGTGGTTCACGACCCACGGCCTATCGGCCCGTACCATCGCCTTCGTAGCCCGCGGGGAACTAAGCCGTACGACGAGCGGGAAGCTGCAACGGCGCCTCAGTGCGAGACGACTTATGGCGGGTGCAATGGACGTGCTGGCCGTATATGGCGATGCCTTGCCCGATATACTCTCGCCGGCTGCCGGCGGCTGACGAACCAGTAAAGAAGGACAAAAGATGGATACCTCGTCGACTACGCATCGGGAGCTGCTTGGAGTGGCTGCCGATGCGCGCATCCAGTTCGTCGAAACGCGCCTTGTCGGCTGGATTGCTGCCGCCCGGCCGGCCGATGCGCCGCCATTTGACGGATCGATGCGGCTGTCCGACCTTGGGGTCGACTCCCTTCAACTGGTGGATATCAAGTTCGAGTTGGATCAGCTGGTCGGGTATGAGCTCGACGTCAGCCTCTTCATCAAGAATCCCACCCTCCGAGAGCTCGCGCAGGAGAGTCTGCGCGTCAGCGGGCTCTGATCGCCCTGTGTAGCGCGCGGTTCCTGCGGTGAAATTTGCGGCAACTCGAAATCAGCGATGCGTCTGAATGGTCTGTTCTTCGGCTTTCCAGCCCGCAGTCACACGGTGCCGGGTCTGGCGGTCGTTCGCGCGCTGATCGACCGCAATGTCCGCATTTGCTATTGGTCGACGCCGCAGTTTCGTTCGCTCATCGAAGACGCAGGTGCCGAATTTGCTGCCTATCCCGCAGACTTCGAAGTTCTCGGCACCTCGACCGACGTGCCCGGTCATGTCGAACGCGTGCTGGAAATCACGGCGCGACATCTTCCGCAGCTGCTCGCCGCCGCCGAAGCAAAGGCTGCATCCTTCGTTCTTTTCGATTCCCAGGCGCTTTGGGGGCGGATCGTCGGGCAGGAGTTGGCCGTTCCCGCCGTTGCGTCGATAACGACCTTCGCTCTTACCCGTGCGATGCTGCAGCTGCTCAGCCATGGCAGAGAAGGCCGCCTCGACGGCCCACGCGTGCTGGCGGGACTGGCAAGGTTGGGCCGGTCCGACATCCGCGACTATGCCGATGTGCTCGTGCCCTCCGCCGACCTCAAGCTCATTTACACGTCGCGGTTCTTCCAGCCGGGTGGCCGCTACTTCGACAGCAGCCACTTATTCGTCGGACCGCTGCTGGAGGCGCGGCCGCGCGCCGGCGTCAAGATTTCCGTCTCCGGGCCGAGGCCACTGGCCTACGTTACCTTCGGCACGATCTTCACCGAAAACGTCGGCCTGCTCCGTCGCATCGCCGGTATCCTGTCCGAAGCAGGCTGGCAGGTCGTCGTCTCTCTCGGCGACCGCAACCGTGCGGTATCGGGTGATTGGCCGCCGAACGTCGAGGTTCATGCCTTCGTCGATCAGATGGCAATGCTGAGCAACGCCGATCTCGTGGTGACTCACGGTGGAATGTCGACGGTCTCGGAAGCGCTGGCGAGCGGCGTCCCAACGATTATTGTGCCCCACAGTGTCGATCAGCATCTGGTCGGGCGGCGTGCCGCGGACCTTGGCGCCGCGATGGTCGTTGACGATGCTTCTTCTGTCGCGCTGTGGGCTTCCACCCTCGGGCGCCTCGCCGCGGAACGACCGGGATTCGTTGCCGCGGCAGCGCGCGTAGGCGACAGCTTCTCCGACGTGGTCCCCGTGGCGGAGGCCGTGCAGAAGATTCTCGACCTCGCGAGAGCGAAGACATAGATGGACCTGCCGGATCGCGATGATGACGCCGCGAAGGTTCAGGAGCAGGCCTCTGTCCAGGAACTCTTCGCTTCTGCTTACAAACTGCGCAATGCCGAGATTGCCAGGGTGCGACGCCCTCCCTTGTTTGTTCTGGAGGGGGCGAAGACGATGGCGAGACATCTCGGCATGCCGGCCGAACAAATGCAGGAGCTGGTTCCGGCAATGGCCTTCTGGCAGGTTTATCTCGCTTCCACGCTTGCCCGTAATCCAGCAGTCTTCGCCGAAGCCGGTCATCGCTTTCCTTCTTCTTATGAAGTCGTCCGCTCGGCGGTGGCCGAAATGCAGTCTCACCGACAGCTTGTCTTCGTCGCCTTTCACATGGCGGCGATGCCGCTTATCGCAGCTTTTCTGGCGCTGGCTGTCGTCGATATTCATGGTCGGCCGGGCCATGCGCTCATGTCTCCGCAAAACCTGGCCCGGGCTCAGGGCGAGAGCGGACGATGGATCTTCAATGTTGCCAATGTCATCGGCGCGGATGGTCCAGGGCTTCGCCGCCTTCTATCCGGTCTGCGAGATGGTACCGTCACGCGTCTGCTGATCCTGCTCGACGGTCCGCAGCGCCCGGGCGGGCCGGGGACCTGCGCATTGGGGAACACGGCACCTGGCATAGCCTTCAAGACGGGTCTGATCTCGAAGATCCTTGCGATGGGAATCCCGATGCGGCCGCTTACTCACACGTGGCAACCTGACGGCCTTGAGCTGAAGTGGCATCCGTTCCTCGGCGATATCGACGCTGTGGGAGACGGCGGCAGAGAAGATGCGATATCGCGCGTGGCGTCCCTCATCGAAGACCTGTTGAAGCGCCATCCGGAGCAATGGCTTAACTGGTCCGCCCCGAGCTTGCGCACATGACCGGCGGCCTTCTTGACCAGGAGGGCTTGCGCTCCGGGGTCGCCAATACCGAAGCGGAGAAGGACGAGTGCTTTGCCCTTCGCTATCGCGTGTATGTCGAGGATTTCGGCTGCGAGATCCCGAGCGCGGACCACCGGCGCAGAATCGATCGCACCGAAGACGACGATAGTGCGACGCAGTTCTACGTCAGGCGCGGGGACCAGGTGATTGGTACGATGCGCGTTCATCACGGTGCTGCGTCCGCGTTTCCACAAGCATTTCGAGAGGCATGTGAACTGGAGCGCTTTCTGGCCGATACATCACCGGAGCAGATGATGAGCATCGGACGTCTCGCCATCGAGAAGCAGGAGCGCGGCGGCGCGGCGATCGTCCCGCTCTTCCAGGAGTGCTTCCGGTGGATGCGACGCGATCACCCGGACACACGGTTGGCCTTCATCCTCGCGATCGAGGAGCCGAGGCTGATCGCGTTGTATCGATTGCTGAAGTTCGAGCCGATCCACCCGGATAAGCGCATTCGGGTCGATGTAGGAGTATGTGTGCCGATGTTTGCGCGGCTCGGGCCGCGGGACGGGCGCTAGAGGCATGATATGGGCCGGGTTGCCGTCAGGGAGGACGCCGACCACGCGAGCGGGCGAGCGGATTGCGCGCGCTCATCGGCGATGCGGATGACATTGCTCGGCTCGCTCCCTTTGCTATCCTCAAATCAGGCAAATTATGCTCGACGCCGGGACATCCACCCAGAAACGGCTTACACGGCAGCTTGCGCAGCTCGAAGCCGAGTCGATCTACATCATACGGGAAGCGGTAGCGTCAGCCCGCAATCCCGTGATGCTCTATTCAATCGGCAAAGACTCCAGTGTGATGCTGCACTTGGCCAGGAAGGCCTTTGCTCCGGGCCGCCTGCCGTTTCCTCTCTTGCACGTCGATACGACGTGGAAGTTCCGGCAGATGATACAGTTCCGGGATGAAACGGCGAGAGCGCTTGGCCTGGACTTGATTGTCCACGTCAACCAGGGGGGCCTTCGCCAGGGCATCGGCCCGATTGCTTCGGGTTCGGCTCTGCATACGCAGGTCATGAAAACGGAAGCGCTGCGCCAGGCGCTGGACAAACATGGTTTCGACGTTGCGTTCGGCGGCGCCCGACGCGACGAGGAGAAGAGCAGGGCGAAAGAGCGCATTTTCTCGTTCCGCACCGCCGACCATCGCTGGGAGCCGCGGAAGCAGCGGCCGGAACTATGGAATCTCTTCAACACCAGGATTAGGCAAGGAGAGTCGCTGCGGGTTTTCCCGCTGTCGAACTGGACTGAAATCGACATCTGGAACTACGTGTCTCTGGAGGGCATCCCGGTCGTGCCGCTCTACTTCGCGGCTCTTCGGCCTGTCGTTAGCCGGTCCGGTGCGTGGATAATGTGCGACGACGATCGGTTGCCGCTTCTTCCTGGTGAGCAGCCGCAGCATCGTTCGATCCGGTTCAGGACATTGGGATGCTATCCCCTCTCGGGCGGTGTCGACTCCGTTGCGGCCGATGTGGACGCCGTGATCTCCGAGATGAAGACGAGCCGCAGCTCCGAGCGACAGGGACGGTTGATCGACACGGATGATATCGCGTCGATGGAGCGGAAGAAGCGGGATGGGTATTTTTGATGGACGCCGATGCGATGGGAGGCGATCCAGAACAACTGCGGGTCCTGACCTGTGGCTCCGTGGATGACGGAAAATCCACCCTGATTGGGCGCCTGCTGTACGATTGCGGGCAGATCCCCGACGACCAGCTTGCGGCTTTGCGAAGAGACTCTCAGCGGTTCGGCACACGCGACGGAGCGCTCGACTTCGCTTTGCTGGTCGACGGCCTGGAGGCGGAGCGCGAGCAGGGGATTACCATCGACGTCGCGTACAGATATTTCTCGACGCCCCGGAGGTCCTTCGTCTTTGTCGACGCTCCGGGCCATGAACAGTACACGCGAAACATGGCGACAGGAGCATCGACGGCAGCCGCGGCTATCGTTCTCGTCGACGCCCAAAAGGGCATTCGTGCTCAAACGCAGCGACACAGCTTCATCTGTTCTCAATTCGGCATACGTCACGTGGTGTTGGCCGTGAACAAGATGGACCTTGTCGGGTTCTCGCGCGTCGTGTTCGAAAGTTTGTGCGATGAGTATCTGAGCTTTGCGAAGAACCTTCACTTTCGCTCGGTGCTGCCTGTTCCTTTGTCCGGGACATCCGGAGACAATGTTGCCTCCCGCTCCGGCAACATGCCTTGGTATCGAGGCCCGACGCTTCTGGAATATCTCGAAGAGGTTGATGTAGCGCTTGATCCCGACGATCGGCCGTTTCGAATGCATGTTCAGTTGGCGAATCGTCCAGATACCTCGTTCCGGGGATTTTCGGGTACGGTGGCGTCGGGCCGGTTGTGTCGCGGAGACCGGGTTGTCGTTGCTCAACGCGGACAGTCGGTCGTCGTAGACCGCATTGTCGGTCCGGATGGAGATCTCGATGCGGCGTGTGCCGGGCAAGCGGTCACACTATGCTTCGATGACGATGTTGATGTGTCGCGTGGCGACTTGCTGGCGTCGGACCACGCCCGCCCATCTGTCGTCGATCAGTTTGCCGCGCATGTTCTTTGGATGGGTGAAGATCCCCTCATTGTCGGGCGCTCGTACATGTTGCGAATCGGCACTCAGTGGGCCGCCGCTTCGGTCACCCGGCTGAATCACCGAGTGGATGTTTCCACGTTGGGCACCATCGCGGCTCGCACATTGGCCAAGAACGACTTCGGCGTAGGCAACTTCTCCGTAGCGGAGCCGATTGCATTTGATCCGTTTAAGGAGAACCAGTCGACCGGAGCGTTCATCCTCGTCGATCGTCAGTCGAACGATACCGTGGCATGCGGAATGATCGACTTTCCGTTGCGCCGCGCCAGCAATGTGCACAAGGAAGCCTTCCTGGTCGATAAGTCCGACCGGTCGAAGCTCATGGGGCAGCGACCGGCAGTGCTGTGGTTCACCGGGCTGTCGGGAGCAGGTAAGTCAACGATCGCAAAGGCTGTCGAGTCCATGTTGCACGCGCGCGGCTGGTACACCTATGCACTCGATGGCGACAATCTTCGGCATGGGCTGAACCGCGATCTCGGCTTTACCGAAAGCGACCGCGTGGAGAACATTCGACGAGTCGCCGAAGTGGCGGCTTTGTTCGTCGATGCCGGGCTTGTCGTCTTGTGCTCCTTCATCTCTCCCTATCGCGCCGAACGCCAGCTCGCGCGCGACAAACTCGAACACGGAGAGTTCATCGAGATCTATGTCGATACCCCGCTCGAAGAGTGCATGAGACGCGACCCGAAAGGGTTGTATGCAAAAGCGGCGGCGGGCTCGCTGAAGAACTTCACGGGCGTCGACAGTCCATACGAACCGCCCCTCGAGCCCGAACTTCACATTGTAACGACGTCCGCCACGGCCGAAGAGCTGGCGAGCAGGGTTGTCGAGTATTTCCTCGGCCGCGATTGAACCTGCTTGGGCCCGGATGCCGGCGAGTCGATCCGGGTCTCTCCTTCGACCGCGCCGGCAGGCCGTTCCGGTACAAAAGCAGAGAGCTTCCGGGCGCGAGTTCGAGGTGTCGTTTCGCGCCGGTTTGGCCGCTCCCGAATGCGGGCTCTCCCGGCTCCATGGCTGCGCTCTCGACGAGGGTCGGCAGCCGGGCGATGCTGGCGTCGGCTTCGGCGCGGGCGTCGCGAGCGTGACGCAGCTTCCCGTTGAAGGTGGCTCGTCGTGGCCTGCTGCAGCTTCGTGGACACCAATAGAATTCGCTATCGGCCTGTGTCGCGCTCTCCTGCCATCGATTGCTCGTTCGGCGTATCGCGGTTGAGAGGGCGTGCCGCCAGGAGGCTGTTTTGCGGCCGCATGTAGCCATGGAGCAGCAGAGCGTCATGGTTCATGCCGGTGCCGAACGCTTCGAAGGCCGTCCTGAAACCGACGATGCCCGAAAATTGAAAGTCCATCGCAACAATCGCCCCGGATCGTGGAGGACGATGCTTCATGTCGACTGCGCGCCGCGCCGGAACATCCTCGTGAATGGCATTCAGTTCCTCTGCGCCGACTGAAGGCCAGAATATCCGGCCGACTTAGCGGCATGGGGTGAGACGGTTCGAAAGCGAACTGCTAAAGTTGCTCCCGATGCCTGTGGTGGGCTTGGGGGTGGCGGGAATGCGTAGCGTGAAAGTGCCGCGCAAGGCGCGGTGGGTGGTTGCCTGTCTTCTGGGCGCTACGGCGCTGACGCCGCTTGGCGCAGCCGCGCAGGATGCCACCTGGATCGGGACGACCTCGGACTACGGAACGGCAAGTAACTGGACGGGAGGAGTGGTGCCGGGGGCGAATGGTACAGCGACCTTCGGGGCGAGAGGCACACGGTACATTAACTTCAACAACTTCAGCGTCGGGACGTTCCAGTTCGACAGTTCAGCCCAAGCCAACATTTTCACGACTGATCGCAGTGTCCAGTTCACAAGCAGGGGCATCGTCAATAATTCTTCGTACCACCCACTCTTCAATGTTGTAAATGCAAGCCTGTATCTCTCGGGTGAAGCCTCGGCTGGCAATGCGGAATTTGCTCTCGTCAACGGCACACTAGAACTTATCAATGACGGCGCGACATTGGCGAATGCGGGTATATCGGCGGGCAATGGCTCTAGCGTGGTCATCGTGATCGGAACCGGTGGACAGGCGCGCCTCTCACTTCACGACACGTCGAGCCTGATACTTGACGTGAACGCCAGTATAGGCTCCATCGACGGCCCCGATGGGCAGGTGGTCCTTAACTACGGTGCTCAACTCGTCGTAGGCGGCAACAACTTGTCGACGAGTTACGGCGGCCAGATTGCCGGAGTCGGCGGATCGATCGTAAAAGAAGGGACTGGCACCTGGACGCTGTCGGGCGCCAACAGCTATACCAACGGAACCACGATCAACGCCGGCGCGATCTCGATTTCGGCGGACAACAATCTGGGCTTTGCCAGCGGCGCGCTGGCGTTCGGCGGCGGCACGCTGCAGACGACGGCGGACATCACAATGTCCCGCGCGACGACGCTGAACAGCGGCGGCGGCACCTTCGATGTGGCGACCGGCACGACGCTCACGCAGAACGGCGCGATCGGCGGCACCGGCGGCCTGACCAAGGCCGGTGGCGGCACCCTGGTGCTGACGGGTCTCAACAGCTATGCGGGCGGCACGATGGTGGCGGCCGGCACGCTCACGGGCAACACGGGGAGCCTTCCAGGCAACATCGTGAACAACGCCGCCCTGGTGTTCGACCAGGCGACGAACGGGACCTATGCCGGCGCGATCTCCGGTCCCGGCAGCCTGACCAAGACGGGGGCGGGCGTGCTCAGCCTCACGGGCAACAGCGTCGTGGGCGGCGGCACGACGGTGTCGGCCGGCGCCCTGGCGGTGAATGGCCGCCTGACCAGCAACGTCGTGGTCGGGCCGGGCGGCACGCTCGGCGGCAGCGGCACGATCGTCGGCAACGTCGACATCCCC
>WBZX01001417.1_pt1 | contig 17376 bp, 17 predicted proteins | sample 5204211 | NCBI WGS metagenome assembly WBZX01 (sample SAMN12344362, study PRJNA552823) | activated sludge metagenome | biome: Activated sludge suspended growth; feature: Nitrification reactor; material: Wastewater; isolation source: activated sludge from nitrification reactor of wastewater... | reverse complement strand
AGATTGTAGGCAAGGACATGCAGGCTCATTTCGGTGCTGACCCGTTCCAGGGTCCGCGTCAGGAAATGGGTGGCCCCCATCCAATCCTTCAGCGTGCCGAATGGATGCTCAACAGTCTGTCGTCGCGTCCGCATGGCTTCGGGTTTCTTATCGAGGCGTTTCTGCATCGCTTCCAGGCTGGATTCATACTCCCCGCGAGCAACACGCCGATAGGGGCTTGGCGTACATTTCTCCTTCTTCGCGCAGCGAGGGCAATCGGAACTCCAGTATTTATGGATCAGCGCGCCACGTTCAACGGTTGAGAAACGCCAGATCAGTCGGCTGCCGGCCGGACACTGGTACTCGTCAGTCTCAGGCTCGAAGACGAAATCCTCTTTGTCGAATCGACCATTCGCCTTGGCCAAGGAGGTCATCGGCTTCGAAACGAACGGCGTGATGCCCGCTTCCTCGCAGGCGTGAATCTCCTCGCCGTGGTAATAGCCACGGTCCGCAATCACCTGGAGATCGGACGCGGCCATTGCAACTTTGGCCTGCCTGGCCATCTTCGATAGCTGGCGCCGGTCACTGCCGATATTGGTGACCTCATGGGCAACAATGAGATGGTGTTGAGTATCGACGGCCGTTTGAACGTTGTAGCCCACCAATCCGCGACTGGTACTGGTTGCCATGGCGCGGGCATCCGGATCGGTGAGCGAGATTTGCCCGCTGGGCGACTGATCCAATTGAGCCTGAATTTCCTTCAGCTGCTCCATCCGAGTGTTCAGGGTTGCCATCTTCTCCTTGAGTCGGGTCGTTCTCGCTTCGGCAATCTCGGCTGGCTGGCGATCTGCGGTATCCATTTCGGTCAGATAGCGCTCGATGCAGCGGTCGATTTCCTGCATCCGCTTTTCGAGTTTGCCTCGCGTGAAGTTCCGGTCATGGGCGTTGACCGCTTTGAACTTGCTGCCATCAATGGCTACAACCGCTTGGGCAAAGACATTGAGTTGGCGGCACAGCACGACAAACTGACGACAGGTGTTGCGGATCCCTTCGCCGTTGTCCCGCCTGAAATCAGCGATGGTCTTGAAATCGGGAGAGAGCCGCCCGAGCAGCCACATCAATTCGACATTCCGTTGTGCCTCCCGCTCTAGCCGGCGGCTTGATTGAATACGATTCAGGTAGCCGTAGACATAGAGTTTGAGGAGCGTCGATGGGTGATAGGAAGGTCGCCCGGTGGCCGCTGGTTCGACTGAGAAACCAAGACCGCCAAGATCGAGTTGATCAACGAACAGATCAACCACACGGACCGGATTCTCCGCCTCGATGTATTCGTCGGGCGATTCAGGCAGGAGCGTAATCTGCTGCCGGTTGTCTCCTTCAATGAATCGCTTCATGCCAACCTCCAGACATCCATCGTCATAGAGGATTTAACGCATCAACCACCTGTTTGGAGTACACAGTCCGAGTGTTTTCACACAGCCTCGCCGATTTGCCGCCGATGATTAACCCAATTTCCGGAAGATCGCACGATACAACTCACGCATCCGTTCCAGTCGCGAGACGTCGGGTCGTTCGGGCCCGTAGCGGTATTGTTCGAACAGGCGGGTTAGTTCGGTGGCTTCCGGACGGATGTGATCCCGATAATAAGTAGCCTCCCGAAGAAATTCTCGCGTATTGGCGTTAGGTGCGCGCGGTGTGTCGGCGATATAAAAAAGGCGCTCCATGGCCCGGTAGAACTGTGTGGCGCCAGTGGTGCCATTACCATGCTGGGCAAGGGTAACCAGCCGCAGGTAGTCAAAGCGTGTCCGTAGCCATGTCACGGCCTTGACTTCGCGCAACAGCAGGGCGGCAACGACCAGAAGCGCCAGCAGCAACAGGGCGAACAGAGTGGCCATTGCCGCCGTGCGATTTTCTTCCAGCCATTCCTTGAATTGCTTCCACAAATCCCCGAGCGCCTGTTTGATCGGCGCCAGCGCTTCGCTAATGGCTTCATCGAGGCTGGCCATCTGCATGATGGCGCCGGATTGCCATGCGGGCATGCCCGGGCGTTTTGCCGCCTCACGCATTTCCGCAGGGCTTGGCCAGCCACGCCCGGGAGATACCCCGTACTCTTCTCCAGACTCTCCGGGGTTCGCGTTGCCAGCGCCGCCGCCCCGACCGGCATTACCTGTTCCCTCGCTACCTGAACTTTTGCCTGCGTCGCCTCCGTCCGGGCTCCTACCGTTGTTGCCGCCGCCGGACTGCCCCTGTTTTCCGTCTTCCTGGGGCTCTCCCAGAAAGCCGATATTGGTCAATTGGCCGTAACGCCACTCCAGGCCGAGCCAGGTGAGTTGCGGCGTTGCCAGATACAGCAGGCCGCCGAGGCCGAGAATGATCGATGTCGCTGCGGCGATGGCCAAGCCCTGACCAGCATGCGTGGCGTTGCCGAGACTGGCTTGACGAATGCCCTGCGCCCGCCGACTGATTTGTTCGGACACCATCGTGAAGACGACGGCGATGATATACGGGATCAGATAGAACAGCATCGTCCAGTCGGCACGGTAATGCGCGGCGGCAAACATGACCATGACCGCCGAGACGAGCAGGCCGAAATGCAGTTGGCGGCGCGTCGTCGTCACACAATTCAACGACGCTTGCAGGACAACCAGCATGTACAACCCGGCGCGTGGAAATCCCCACATCGGGATGAAGACGATGACCGAAGCGGCCAGGCCCAAGAGCAGAACGACTTTTTGCTGTTGCGGCCCACTATCGTTGGCCTGACCGTGCTGCCTCCAGCCAACCAGCAAGGTCCAGCCAAAGATCAGCATCCAGAAAAACATCTCGGACCCGAAACTGCCGTACTGGATATCGAGAAAGGCATTACAGGCCACCGCCAGCATCAGCGAGGCGAAGAGGCCGATATAGGCCGGCAGGTAGGTCAAGGGGGCACTCATGCGTTGAACAGTCGGACCAGATCGTCACCACGGCGAACGGTCACGCAGTAGGCGCCAAGTTCGAGCAGCGCCGCCGTGATCTCGTTGTGGTCGGTCAATGGACCCGAGGGTGGCCCTTCCCGCACGAAGGTCGCCTGGTCGAAGATCACCGCGAACAGGTTGGCCTGGCGGGCGCGCAGCGTGGCCAGTGCTTGCAGGGTAGCTGCCCAGCGCGGCTGCTTCTCGGAAAGAAATACGACAACCGTCTCGCCGCGCAGGCATAGCGGGCCGATTTCGGTGAGGAGATCGGCGTAGGGTAGCGCGCCGTCACAGGCGACCACCGCCAGTTCATCGAGGATGCCCTGGAAGTGCCCATCGCCGGCGCCAGGCAGTCCGCGCAAGGAGACCTTGCCTTGCCCCGCAATCCGCGTGCGCGTGTTTTGTGCACAGGCCGCACGGGCGATGGACGCTGCGATCCTTACGGCATATTCGAAAGTGGACTCCCGGCCGGTGCCGACATTGGCCTCGACTGCCTGGTCGAGCGCGATGTAAATGCAGGCCGAGGCCAGTGGTTCGTATTCGCGAACCATCAGTTCGTTCAGTCGCGCAGTCGTCGGCCAGTGGACATGGCGCGGGTTGTCGCCGCGCCGATATTCACGCAACCCGGAGAACTCCGCAGCCCCCGCGCCTTCGGGTAGCAGGTAGCCGCCACGATGGATCTGGCTCGGAGCGCCGCGCAACGGAAGCGCCAAAATGGTGAACACATCCGGGTAGATCGTCAGTGTTTGCAGTCCCTCGTTCCGGCTGAATCTCGCTTCGGTCAGCCCCAGCGGAAAGCTTGACGCCAGGCCAACCGGGCCAAGACGGTAATACCCACGCTTTTCGCACAACACCGGGACCTTGAGTGTCTGACGCCGCCTACCCGGTAGATATGTCAGCATGCCAAGCACTTTCTCGCCATGTACTCCCTTGTCGTCGGCGAAACCGACGAAGGGCAGGTGATCCACCAGTTCGACCATGAAACGGGGTAGCCAGCCGCGGTTTTCAACGACGACCTCGAACTCGATCGTTTCTCCTTCTTCGGCCCGACTCGGCCCGTGGCGGTTGACCGACAGTTGCTTGACCAGCCATCGCGGCCATGTAAACCCGGTGATCAGTGTGGCGCTCAACAGGGCCGCAATGGCCCACATGAAGGCCTGGGCGCGATTGATGGCGGCGAGATAGGCGACTACGGTCAACGCCGATAAAACCAGTATTTTGCGCCGTGCCAGAAACCAGTCGGAGATGCTGCCGAAGGCCATGGATCAGACCGGTGGCGGCAATTGTTTCAGGATCTCGTTCAGAACGTCGCGCGCCGTTCGGCCGGCGGCGGCCGCCTGCGGACGCACGATCAGGCGGTGCTCGAGGATTGCACCGGCCATTGCCTTGACGATGTCGGGCGTGACGAAAGACTGTCCACGCAGGAGCGCCATACCTTGCGATCCACGGGCCAGTGCCAGAGTGCCGCGTGGACTGACACCGAGGCGGAGGTCGGTATGTTCACGTGTTGCTGCGCTGATCCGCACCATGTAAGCCGCGACATCGGGATTGATGTGGACTGTTTTGACCGCTTCGCGCGCAGCCAGAATTTCGGTGTCGCTGATGACCGGTGCAAGATTGTCGATCGGATGGGCCAACGCCTGTGCCGCGAGTATCCGGACCTCTTCGTCGCGTGTGGGGTAGCCGACATGCAGGCGGACGAAGAAGCGGTCGAGTTGAGCCTCGGGCAGCGGGTGCGTACCCGCCATATCGATCGGATTCTGGGTTGCCAGAACCATGAACACCTTGGGCAACTCATAGCTGATGCCATCGACACTGACCCGAAACTCCTCCATGCATTCCAGCAACGCCGACTGGGCGCGCGGCGTCGCGCGATTGATCTCATCGGCCAGCAGGATGTGCGTGAAGACGGGACCTGGGCGAAACTCGAAATCGCTCGTTTTCTGGTTGTAGATGGGAACCCCGGTGATGTCCGAGGGCAGCAGATCCGGCGTGCATTGCAGCCGCTTCATCTCGACATTGACCGAACGCGACAGGGCACGCGCCAGCATGGTTTTGCCGGTGCCTGGCACATCTTCCAGCAGCACATGGCCACGACAGAGTAAAGAGACGACAGCCAGTTCGATCACGGGCCGTTTGCCAATAATGACCTTCTCGACGTTCGAGATGAGCGAATGAATCGCTTCCATAAAATGCTTCCAGTGAAATAAGGAGGGGCGACAGCCCGAACCCAATAGTTTAGCGGCATACGAATTTTAGGAAATTAACAGATGTCGCCGAATGACGTACCTGTCGTAACCGACAGTTGCGATTGACCTCGGCCCAACTCGGCATGGCGGAGATTGGCCATTCTGTTTGTACCGAAAGTTGAATTCCAAAAATGTTGATGTATTAGGTGAGGCTGCCCGTTCAGACTAAGTGCATTGCACTAATGGAAGCACGCCATGCAACTGCTTGTCTTGTGGACCATCAGGATTTATCAACGCTTCATCTCGTCGCACAAGGGGTTCTGCTGCGCATATCGCGCCCATACGGGCCGTGCCAGTTGTTCAAGCCTTGGCTATCGAGTCGTGAGGCGCTATGGCGCCGTCAATGGACTTGCCGTGCTACGCAAGCGACTCTATCTATGCGGCGTTGCCCATCGTCGCTATTCGCCTCCCTATCGGCGCCCGATGGTGGCGCAGCGTGGCGACTGCGATATCGGATGTTCAGGTGATTGCGGGAGCGTGCTTGATTACGCTAGTTGTCTGGATTGCGGAAGCTGCGATTGGCCGAACACAAAGGAGAGGTCGGGCGAGAAAGAACAATACGTCCACATTCCGCCCCGCGTCAGTCGCAAGGGGGGCTTTCCCCCAGCCTGAGAATGGCTTGGACCCATCCTGCCTAAGTGTTGCCGAATAGAGTTTTGCTGTCAGAATATTGATTTGGCAACATTTGCTCGCGCCGTTGTGCCTGGTTCGGGCGGTTTTTTACCAATTCTTCACAGCGTACGACCCTAGGGAAGGCTATTGGCAGAGGATGAAGGAGATTCTTTACAGCGTACCTGGCGATCAGGAGATTCTCTGTACCGATGCCGACCTTGCGTCGTTTGAACAGATCGCCAAGGCATCCACGCTTGACGAACTGGGTCGGGAGGTCAGGAAGCTCTCCTATCAACTGGGGTTTGAGCACTATCTGTATGGTGCACATGTGCCGTTGCCCAATGGTGAGCGACTTCAGTACATTTTCAGCGGATATCCGGACGATTGGTCGCGGACTTACCAGGAAGCCAATTACATTCGAATTGACCCTGTCGTACGCCACTGCCTGGTTAGTGATTCGAACCTGCCCCTGATCTGGTCGGATGATGTCTTTAGTACCCCGGTGGAGAAGGCGTTCTGGGAGGATGCGCAGGGGTACGGCGTCGCATCCGGCGTGACGATTCCAATTCGTGGCATGAAGGGCGAAGTGGCGTTGCTTAGCGTGGCCAATCCGGAACGTGCATACAAAACCCGTTCACACGATTTCCAGATGATTGGTTCAGCTTACCTTTTGGGTGCCTATGTTCAGGAAGCTATCAGGCGGCTTGTCTTCGCCAAGGAACTGGCATATGCCCCACCGGAACAATTGAGTCAGCGCGAGCTGGAATGCCTCAAGTGGTGGGTGTCAGGCAAAACCGTTGATGAAATCGGGATCATTCTTGGTCGCAGCGAACGTACGATTCGTTTTCACCTGACGAACGTCAAGCAAAAACTTGGTGCTGTTGGGAAGGCGCAAGCCATTGCAAAAGCAGTGAAACTCGATTTGATCTGAGAAGGATATTCCGCGTCGGCGGTACCTTCCGGCACTGTGTTTCCGGAGAGGAAACACAGCGCTTCAATCGGGGCAATGAAGGTACGCCGAGAGCAAGACTTTCCAGGTGCCCGTAGCGTCAAAGTTGGCTACAAGCGCGCCGTCATGCGGATTGCCCGAGAAGGCTTTGATCCCGTGGAGGATCATGTAGTTTGGGTAGTAGTCCGGCATGCCAACCTGTGCTACCTCCTTGCATAAATCACCAAGTAGGGCTGGCGTCTTTGTTATGCGGCTGGTCTCTCGTCAAACTGAAATGCGCGCCACGCAGGTCTGGCAGACCGCCCAATACCGGAACCAGTGACCCATTTACCCGCCCGGAACCCAGTAGACTGCCAACCTGATTGCCGGCAAGCAGCAGGTCCAGATTCAGACCCTGCCACATTGCGTCAAGACTGCCGCCGAGCCTTGGAGAATCGCATCATGCGGGCTTCGGCGCTGGCGGCAGCGTATTCGCCGCGGGCGATGGCGCCGTAGTGCGCCTTCATCACCGACTTCCAGCCCGGATCGGCATTTTCAAAAATGCGGCTGCGCTCCAGCGCGGCCTTGACCGAGTAGGCGCCGGCATCCTTGTCGCGCTGCACCTTCACGTATTCCGGGTAGGTCTGCTTGTACGGCTCGTCGTATTTTTCCCAGGCGTTCTGGGGCAGGCCGAAGTCGCCCGAGAGCTTGGGCGGGAAAAGTTCGTCCTCGGCGACGTACGACGGGGACCAGTTCGTGGTTCTGGCCAGGTCGTACCAATCCATTCTGTTAAGCAAAGCCATCTATGTCTCCTTTTATTGGCGGAATCGGAGTTCCGCATTTCCTTAACCACAACGATCCCAGTAGTCAGGGATTTACGGGAAATCAAGAAAATATCGAGATTCCGTATGTGTCTAAAGATACAAAGAAAGGAGATAGGCGCCTATTAGACTTTGGTTTAGATGGACGGGGTGGCGTGCATCGTCCAGAGTGCCATCGTTTCCGGGTACGTGTTCGTACTTCGTTTCCGGTGCTCGCCGACCGGTCGTCAATCCATAAGGCACCGAGCATTTGCCCCACAGGGGCCGCAGGCTGTGATGCAGCGATGGGGCTTTCATATGAATGCAATATTTAGCGGCAACAATGGCTGTTTCCCGATCCTGCCCACGCCCCGCCATGAAAAGAACGCTACTCGCCCTCCTGATTGCAACCGCCATGCCGGTCAGCGCATTGGCTACACCGACCTTTGTGTCTGCCGATAAATTGTGGAGTTACAGCCACGATCCGCTGAACCAGGAGCTCAACAAATCCGAGATCCCGGCTTACGATTCGAAGACGAACACTTTGTGGATCGCCGGTGTCGGTGGCGTCGACGTATTGAATGCTCAGACCGGTGCCCTCGTGCAGCGTATCGATGTCAGCAGCATTGGTGCGGTCAATAGCGTTTCGGTCAAGAACGGTATTGCTGCCTTTGCCATCGAGAGCTCGAACCGCACCTCTCCAGGCGTCGTTCAGTTGTTCGACACCCAGACCCGTACCCAGATGGGAGGCAACATCACGGTTGGCGCGCTGCCCGACATGTTGACTTTCACGCCCGATGGCACGCGCCTGCTGGTGGCCAACGAGGCGACCCCTGCCACTTACGGCGCGCGCGTCGGCAACACCACCCCGCGCACCTATGCGCCCGCTGCCAACGACCCCCAAGGCAGTGTCAGTATCATCGACCTGGCCACCCGCAACGTCACCACAGCGACGCTGAGCGGTGTTCAGGAAACCGGCACCCTGTTGCGCAAGAACACTGGCATGGATTTCGAGCCGGAATACATCGCTGTCAACAAGGAGGGCACCAAGGCCTATGTCAGTCTGCAGGAAGCCAACGGCATGGGTGTCCTGAATCTGCTCACCAACACCTTCGACAAAATCGTCGGGCTCGGTGCCAAGGATTTCAGCAAACCGGGCAACGAAATCGATCCGCTGAACAATGGCACCACCACATTCGGCAGCTACGCTGCGAAGGGGCTGTATATGCCCGACGGCATGGCCACGTTTCGGGCCGGCGGCAAGACCTACGTCGTGATGGCCAACGAAGGAGATTTCCGCGAGGACGACGGGGACCGTTCGGCTGCGTCTTCGCTAGGGGCTTCCGGCGACCTGCGCAACCTTCGCGTCGCGAACGATCTTTCGTCGCCGGGCGATCTCTACGCCGCCGGCGCCCGCTCATTCTCGATTCGCGACGAAGATGGCAACCTGATCTACGACAGCGGCTCGATCCTGGACAAAAAAGCGGCCGAAAAAGGCATCTACGACGATAGCCGCAGCCGCGACAAAGGTGTCGAGCCGGAGGGGGTGACCATCCTCGAAATCGGCGGCCGCACCTTTGCCTTCGTTGGTCTCGAACGGACTACCAAGAGCGCGATTGCCGTGTTCGACATCACCGATCCTGAAACATCGAAATATGTGGACATGATCGTCAGTGAAGACGATATCTCGCCGGAGGGCCTGATCGCATTCGGTGACGGCAACGGGTACTTCCTGGCCGTCGCCAACGAAGTTTCGGACACCACGAGCCTCTTCCGTCTGAATTTCGTACCGGAACCGGGTAGTTTGTTCCTGGCCCTGTCTGGGCTGGGCTTGATCGGTTTCACGCGTCGTCGCCGGCTTTCAGGCAACGAGCAAGTATCGGCCTGATCGAAGAAGAAACGGCCTCGCCGGTGCGGTGCCGATTCATTTGAGAACTTATGCCCTTAACCAGGACGAGGGGCGCTGATCGCTACGGATTATGCGATGCGGATGACTTCCGGTAGAGTTCCGTCAATTCAATGGCGAGGGCGCTCAAAATGACATTTGGCGAATCAATCAAGACGTGTTTCACGAAGTACGCGGACTTTACCGGGCGGGCCACCCGTTCCGAATACTGGTGGTGGTTCCTGTTTCTCGTCCTGGGAAATCTGGCAGCCGGACTGATCAGCGAAACCGTGAACGGGTTGTTCTCGTTGGCCACCATTCTTCCGACCGTTGCCGTTGGCTGTCGCCGGCTGCACGACATAGACAAAAGCGGCTGGTGGCAATTGCTCAACTTCCTGCCGATCATTGGCTGGCTTGTATTGCTCTATTGGGCCTTGCAGGAAGGGCGGGAGCCGAACCGCTTCTGAGTACGAGCGGGTGACTTGTCTATCCGGGGCCGATTAGCAATGGAGGTATCTACTGGATTCGCGTCAACCGCTTGTAGTGCGCCACGACCAGCGGCACATAGCGTTCGGTTTCGGCATAGGGTGGCAGGCGCCGACCATGGCGGATAACAGCGTTTTCGCCGGCGTTGTAGCCCGCTAGGGCGAGTTCAAGGTCGTTGTTAAACAGTTTTAGCAGGTATTTCAGGTATTCGGCGCCGGCGCGAATGTTTTCGTCCGGGTCGAACAGGTTGCTGCCGCCGTAGCGACGGCCGGTGGCTGGCAATAACTGCATCAGGCCGGTTGCCCCCTTGGGCGACACCGCACCCGGGTTGTAGCCGGACTCCACCGAAATGACGGCATGCAAGAGCGCAGCGTCGATGCCGGTGTCCCGGCTGGCGCGCAGGATGCTGTCGTGATACGGGCGTTTTGCTACTGGCAGCAGGTGGATGCCGCGCGGTGCCTGTAATGCCGTTTGGGCAGTCACCAGGCGATCGACAAAAATGACACGGAAACGTTTGTCGTTGGGAATGTTGGTCAGGTGTTCGACCCCATCGTTGTCCACGAAGCCGTAGATCGCTCCGGCTGCATTGGCCAGGAGCGGGGTGACCAGCAGCACGGTGGCGAGGGAGGCGATGCGGAGGGTGAGGCGGCTGTTGGGCATGCGGCGAACTGTCGGGAAGGCGCAGACTAGCGGCCGTTTGTTACAGATTGTTGACGCGGCGATGATGTTCGCAGCATTATCCCCCGCCCCGGCGTCACGTGACTGTAATGGAAGCTGCATATGATCGGCGGTTCTGGTTCTTTCAGAGAAACCGCCGCTTCCGTGCCTACTCCATTTCCCGCCGCCTTCCCCAGCCTTGAGGCCTGGCGTCAACGCGGCTTCACGCTGCTTGAGTTGCTCGTCGTGATGGTCATCATCGGCCTGCTGGCCGGCTATGTCGGCCCCAAGTATTTCTCGCAGATCGGCAAATCCGAAATCAAAGCGACACGCGCCCAGATCGATGCGCTGGAAAAGGCGCTTGACCAGTATCGCCTCGATGTCGGCCGCTATCCGAGTACCGAACAAGGTCTGGCGTCGCTGATGACCCGCCCGACCGGGGAAAACCGCTGGCAGGGGCCCTATCTCAAGAAGGAAGTGCCGAACGACCCGTGGGGCATGGCCTACCAGTATCGTCAACCGGGCGAGCACGGCGAGTTCGATCTGTATTCCTTCGGCAAGGATGGCAAGTTGGGTGGTGAAGGCGAGGCTGCCGACATTACCAACTGGTAAGGCAGACCGCCGATGGATTACGAAGTGACGGCCATCTTTCCCCCGCTGGGCGTTTCGCGCCTGCGGGTGGCGGCTGACTCGCCGGAAGGGGTTGCCGCACTGCCGGCCTTGCAGGGGGGCATTGTCGTTTCGGTGCGCCCGCTCGGGCGCCAGGCGAAGCGGGCCAAGGCCGGCAAGTTTCCGCTGTCGCTGTTCACCCGCCAGTTGCTTTCGTTGCTGCTGGCCGGGTTGACCGTAGTCGAAGGGCTGGAAACGCTGGCCGCCCAGGATCAGGGTTCGGCGACTTCGGCAGTGCTCACCAGCCTGCTGGCCCACCTGCGCGAGGGACAATCGCTGTCGGCGGCCATGCAGCGTCATCCGGAAACTTTCCCCGAGCTTTACGTGGCGACCGTCAAGGCCAGCGAGCGCACCGGCGACATGCCGGAAGCCTTGCAGCGTTACATCGTCTTTCACGAAAAGCTCGCCGACCTGAAAAAAAAGATCGTCGGCGCCGCCATCTACCCGGTGTTGCTGATGGCCGTCGGCGCGCTGGTCACGCTGTTTCTGCTGGGCTACGTGGTGCCGCGTTTCAGTCTGGTTTTCGCCGATAGCGGGCGCGATCCGGAAGGGCTGTCGCGGCTGCTGTTCGCCTGGGGCGATTTCCTGAATCACCATGCCGGCGCGCTGCTGCTGGGGCTGGCGCTGGCCATCGCCGGGCTGGTCGCGCTGTTTTCGCAGGCGCCGGTACGCGCCTTCGTCGCCCGTTCGATCTGGCGTTTTCCGGCGCTCGGCGAGCGCATCCGCCTGGTCTATCTGGCGCGCTTCTACCGCACCACCGGCATGCTGCTACGCGCCGGCATTCCGCTCAGGACGACGCTGGAGATGATCGGCGACATCCTGCCGGCGGCCTTGCGCGACGGCTTGCGCCAAACCGTTAGCGACATCGAACAGGGCCAGCCGTTTTCGCGCGCGGCTGAGCGCGGCGGGCTGACGACGCCGGTGGCGCTGCGCATGATCGCCGTCGGCGAGCGCAGCGGGCAACTGGGTGACATGATGGAATCGGTAGCGACCTTTTACGACGAGGAAATCAACCGCTTGGTCGATCTGTTCACCCGCCTCTTCGAGCCGCTGCTGATGACCGTGATCGGTGGCGTCATCGGCGGCATCGTCCTGCTGCTTTACATGCCGATTTTCGAGTTGGCAGGAAACTTCCAGTAGGCGCCGCGATGAATTCCCCAATGGAAAACCCCGGCCCGGTGGCGCTTGCCGAGAAGATAACGCTGCTGGCAGCCGCGCGGCGGCTGGTCGGCAGTGGCGGGCTGGCAGCGGTGCTGACCGGCTTGCAGGCCGATTTCGGCCAGAGCGAGGCAGCGGCGGTCGAGCTGACGGCCGAAGCATTCGGCCTGCGGGCGGTCGATCTGGCCGAATTGTCCGATTACCCGCTGGCCTTGTCGCTCGCCTCCTTCGCCGAATTCATCCGCCGTCAGGTGCTGGTGCTTGAAGCCGATGGCGCCTATCTGGTGGCAACGCCCGACCCCTTCGCCCCGGCCCTGCGCGACTGGCTGGAAGCCATCGTGCCGCTAGACCAGCCGCTGCACTGGTGCCTCGCGCCGGCCTCGGTGCTCAGTGCCTACCTGACGCGCGAGGAGGCCAAGGTCAGGGCGCTGGACGGCAGTCTGGGTGGTGCTGCAACCCAGATCGCCAACGGTTCGGTGGCCGAAGACCTCTCGCTGCAACGGATTTCCGAAGATGGCAGCGCCATCGTCCGCCTGTTGCGGTCGACCCTCCACGACGGGCTAAAAGCGGGCGCCAGCGACATCCATATCGAGGCCGACAATCGCGGCCTGGCGATCAAGTACCGGATCGACGGCGTGCTTAATTACGCCGGCGCCATCGACGGCAGCGAGAACGCCGAACAACTGATTTCGCGCATCAAGGTGCTCTCCGAACTCGACATTTCCGAACGCCGCGTGCCACAGGACGGGCGCTTCAAGGTGAGCTGGCAGGGCCGCGAGATCGACATCCGCGTCTCCATCATGCCCAGTATCTGGGGCGAGGATGCGGTGCTGCGCGTGCTCGACAAGCAGGCGCTGACCGATCACCTCAAGGGGCTGAGCCTCGACGCGATGGGTTTCGACCACGACATCATCGCCCGCGTCCGCCGGCTGGCCAGCGAGCCTTACGGCATGGTGCTGGTCACCGGGCCGACCGGCAGCGGCAAGACCACCACGCTGTACGCGGCGCTCAGCGAGATCAATCGCGGCGAAGACAAGATCGTCACCATCGAAGACCCGGTCGAATACCAGTTGGCGGGCGTCTTGCAGATTCCGGTCAACGAGAAAAAAGGCCTGACTTTCGCGCGCGGGCTGCGTTCCATCCTGCGCCACGACCCGGACAAGATCATGGTCGGCGAAATCCGCGATGCCGAAACGGCGCAGATCGCCGTGCAGGCCGCGTTGACCGGCCACCTGGTGTTCACCACGGTGCACGCCAACAACGTCTTCGACGTCATCGGGCGCTTCCTGCATATGGAAGTCGATCCGTACAACCTCGTTTCGGCGCTCAACGGCGTCGTCGCCCAGCGCCTGATCCGCACGCTGTGTCCGGCCTGCAAGGCCCCGGCGGAACCGGAACCCGAGGCGCTGGCACTGGCGGACATCGCAGGCGCCGTCGGCAGCGACTGGCATTTCCACCGCGCTGTCGGTTGCGGCACCTGTCGCGGCACCGGCTACCGGGGGCGGCGCGCAATTGCCGAACTGCTGGTGCTCAACGATGAGATCCGCGAGCTGATTATCGGCCGCGCACCGATTCGCCAGCTCAAGGAAGCCGCCCGTCGGGGCGGCACCCGCTCGCTACGCGAAAGCGCCATCGATCTGGTGCGCGCTGGCGTCACCAGCCTGGAGGAGGCCAACCGTGTCACCTTCGTGGCTTGAGCGCCTGACCCTGCTGATCCACCCCCGGCGCATCGTCGTCGAACGCCGGCCCCGGCGCGGCGAACCCGTGCGCAAAACGGTCGAGTTCGCCGCGCCGGCCGACACGCCGGCCTTGCTGGCGGCGATCCAGAAATTGCTGGCCAGCGAAGGCCGCTTTGGCGCTGAACTGCGCGTCGTCATCGCCGACCCGCTGGTGCGCTACGCCTTGCTGCCGTGGAGCCCGCTGGTGACGGGCAAGAAGGCGCGCAAGGAAATGGCCCGCGCGCTGCTGCAACACGCGTTGGGCGCCCGCGCCGAGGCGCTGGAAATCGCCCTCGACCGCCCGGTCTACGGCCACAACGGCATCGCCGCCGGCATCGACCGCGCGCTGCTCGACGGCCTGCGCAGCAGTGCCCGCCAGCAACGCCTGCGTCTTACCAGCGTGCAACCCGCATTGCTGGCCGAACTGGCGGCGCGCGGCAAGGAACTGGGCGATGGCTGGCTGGCCCTGATCGACGACGGCTGGCTGGCGCTGCTCGGCGTGCGCGGCGGCCAGCCTGGTTGCCTGCGCAACCACCGCATGGCGACGGCCGATGCCTCGACCTTGGCCGTTGAACTGGCCGGACTGCTCAACGCCGAGGCGGTTGCGGTCGACGGCAAAAAAGTGCTCATTTCCAGTTTTCAGAATTTGCCGGCCAGCCTGCCGGGCGACTGGTCATTGGCCGGCAGCCGGCCTTTGGCCTGGGGGGCCGGTCATGCGTGATCTCGGCCTCGACTTTCAGCCGCGCCGCCCCGGCCTGCTGGCGCTGGCACTGTTCGCCGCCGGGCTGCTGCTGGCGGCGGATGCCTGGCACGAAGCCGCCGCCTTGCGTGAGCAATTGACCGACGCCGAACTGCGCCTGGCCCAGGTCACGCGCCGCGCCGAACGGGGCGAGCAGAAGCGCCGCGACAACCGCCCGGAAAACCTGTTCAGCGGCGAAGACAACAAGTCGATCCAGAGCGCCATCGCCGCCATCCGGCGTGATTGGGAAGGGCTCTACCGCGCCATCGACCAGGCCGCCGGCAAGGATGTCGCGCTGCTCGCCGTGCGCCCGGACAGCGCCGGCAAGGCCGTGCAGATCAGCGGTGAGGCGCGCAATCTGGCCGCCGCGCTGGCCTTCGTCGACACCCTGCGTCAGGGGCCGCTCGGGCAGGCGGTGTTGCAGTCGCACCAGATCAAGCAGAACGACCCGGAGCGCCCCGTCGTGTTCGAGATTGCCGCCACATGGCCGGGCGCCTGATGAACGAGACATTGAGCAAACTGCGTTTTGCTGCCGCCAATGCCCCGCTGCTGCCGGTACTGGCGCTGATGCTGGTCTTGGCTGCCACGGCCGTGCACCTGTTGCTGCTGCCGGCGCGCGAGCGTGCGATTGCCGATGCCGAGCAACAGACCATCAAGCTGGAAAAGGAAGCCCGCCGCGCCGCGCTTGAACGCAAGCGGCCGGGCAATACGCCGGAAGACACCCGGGATGCCCTGTTGCAGCCCTTCCCCGGCGAAGCACAGCTCAATGAGCAACTGGGTCGGCTGATCGAGTTGGCCGCTGAAAACGGCGTGCAACTGCCGGGCGGCGACTATCGTCTGGTGCGCAGCAAGGCCGGGCTGTTCGACCGCTATGTGCTGAATCTGCCGGTGACTGGCGGCTACCGGGCGATCCGCGCCTTCGTGCAAGCCGCGCGCGCCGAGTTTCCGGGCCTTGCCGTCGAGGAAATGGCGTTTTCGCGCGAGTCGATCGACCACGCCGACGTTGCCGGCCAGTTGCGCTTCGTCATCTACAGCCGGAGAAACACGCCGTGACGCTGAATCCGCGCCAGCGCTGGCTGATTCTCGGCAGCCTGCTCGCCGCCACCGTCGGCGCCGGCCTGTGGCTGGACGACGAGGCGCCGGAAGCGGCAAACACCCCGCGCGCGCGGCGCGTGCCCAAACCGGCAGCCGAAGCCTCGACAGCGGCACTACCGGCCAGTCTGGCACTGGCGCCGCCGGATGCTGCTGAGCAAACGGACGAGAACGAGTCCGACGAAGACATTGACAAGGGCAAGGACGACGCCGATTCGCTGATCGACCCTTTCCGCCCGGCCACCTGGTACGTGGCGCCGCCCCCGCCGCCCCCGGAAAAACCGCGCGCCCCGCGCCTGCCGTTCAAGTATCTGGGCCGGCTGGTCGAAGACGGCAGCATCCGGGTTTTCCTCAGCGACCAGGACAGGCACCTGATCGTCAAATCCGGCGAGGTGGTCAACGGCAGCTACAAGGTCGAGAAGATCAGCGATGGGCAGATCGTCTTCGTCTATTTGCCGCTCAAGGAGCGCCAGATTCTGCCCACCGGCAGCGAATAGCAACTGTCATTTCCGCGACATGCCGTTGTAATCGACGCGCATTAGTCTGGCCGCCATCTCCACTTAATCCGGTAGCCAAAATGACCATTCTTGCCCGTTTTCCGCGTCGTCGCTTTATCCAGAAAATGATCGTCGGCGGCGCCGCCGCTTCGCTCGGCTCGCTGCCCTTGCGCGCCGTGGCCGAAGGCCAGGATCGGCTGATCGGCGACGATGAACGCGAGTCGCTGCTCGCCTCCGGGCAGCGCTTCAAGGCCAGCTTCGCGCATGGTGTGGCCAGCGGCGACCCGCTGGCACGCAAGGTCATTCTCTGGACGCGGGTGAGCACCGAGCGCGGCGGCAATGTGCCGGTGCTTTGGGAAATCGCGCACGACCCGCAGTTCCGCAGCCCGGTGCGTTTCGGAATCGCGCAGACCAGCAGCGCCCAGGATCACACGGTCAAGGTCGACGTCGGCGGTCTGCGTCCCGACACCATCTATTTCTACCGCTTCATGGTCGGCCGCGCCGTTTCGCCGGTCGGCCGCACGCGCACCCTGCCGCTGGGCAGCGTCGCCAAGGTCAAGCTGGCGGTGTTCACCTGTTCCAACTTCCCGGCTGGCTATTTCCACGCCTACCGCGAAGCCGCCAAGCGCGACGATCTGCATGCTGCCGTCCATCTCGGCGACTATATTTACGAATACGGGCGCGGCCAGTACGCCTCGGGCGACGCCGCCGCGCTCGGCCGCGAAGTCGAGCCGGCGCACGAGTGCCTGACGCTGGCCGACTATCGCCAGCGTTATGCGCAGTACCGGGGCGATGCCGACTTGCAGGCGGTGCATGCAGCGCTGCCCTTCATCAACGTCTGGGACGACCACGAAATCGCCAACGACACCTGGAAGGACGGCGCCGAGAATCACGATCCGGCCACCGAGGGCGATTTCACCACGCGCCGCGCCGCTGCCCTGCGCGCCTTCCAC
>WBZX01001510.1_pt1 | contig 17396 bp, 18 predicted proteins | sample 5204211 | NCBI WGS metagenome assembly WBZX01 (sample SAMN12344362, study PRJNA552823) | activated sludge metagenome | biome: Activated sludge suspended growth; feature: Nitrification reactor; material: Wastewater; isolation source: activated sludge from nitrification reactor of wastewater... | reverse complement strand
CCTCGGTCGCGATCTTGCGGAACGCCCGATCGATGTCGCGGTCGAACTCGGCTTCGTCGACGGTGAGCGAGAGCTTGACGAGGCGCTTGCCGGCAGCGTCCTCGAGGTTTTCGATCGTGCTTTTCACAGGCCGTGGAGCCTATCCAGCCGGTGACGCTTCCCGGCGGTTGCGTGCTCGGGGTGTCGGATCGTGCAAACTGGTGTCCTATGCCGACCTGGAAGCCGCACGCGCTGGCCAAGCCCCACGCCGATCAGCTCGCCCTTCGCGCCAACGACCGGGTGCGCAGCACCGTCGAGCTGCCCGGGGTGCCGCTCGGCACCGAGGGCAAGGTGCTGCTCGCCAACGGCTTCAACTGGTTGCGGTATCGCGTGCTGTTCGCGAACGGTGTCGAGATGGGCGACCTCGACGGCCGTCAGCTCGAGCCCGCCGGCCGCACAGCGAAGCGCCTGGCGAAGGCAGCCGGCAAGGCCCGCTGAGGCGGCCCTGCCCTCATGACGACCCCTTCCCTGAAGCACCGGTTCCCCGGCGTCGCCGACGGCTGGTCGCGCTTCGACGCGCCCGCCGGCACGCAGATGGTCGACGTCGCGATCGAGGCCACGTCGGCATGGATGCGCAGCACCACCACCGCCTGCAGCGGCGGCTGGTTCGAGGCGTCCGAGGCCACGGGCGAACTGGTGGGTCGGGCCCGGAGCACGGTCGGGCGGCTGTTCGGCGCCGATCCCGCCGGCGTGTGCTTCGGCGCCAACATGACCACGCTCACCTTCTCGTTCAGCCGCGCGGTCGCCGCCACCTTGCGGCCCGGCGACCGCGTCGTCGGCACCCGCCTCGACCACGAGGCCAACGTGTCGCCGTGGCGTCTCGCGTGCCAGCTCGCCGGCGCCGAGCACGTCCTGGCACCGATCGACACCGCCACCGGCACCTTGCCTCCCGAGCACGTGATCGGGCTCATCGACGAGCGCACCCGTTGGGTCACGCTGCCCGGCGCGTCGAACCTGCTCGGCACCGCACCCGATCTGGCGCCGATCGTCGAGGCCGCTCACGCGGTCGGTGCCCGGGTGTTCGTCGACGCGGTGGCCCTCGCGCCACACCTCGCCATCGACGTCGCCGCGCTCGGCTGCGACGCGCTCGTGTCGTCGCCGTACAAGTGGTACGGGCCGCACAGCGGCATGCTCTGGGTCGATCCCGATCTGCTCGAATCGTTGCCGGTCCAGAAGGTGCGACCTGCCCCCGATCACGGTCCCGGCCGCTTCGAGACCGGCATGCCGAACTACGAGGCGATCGCAGGGATCGACGCCGCGGCACGGTTCCTGCTCGAGGAGGGCATGGACCGCGTGGCGGCCTCGGAGCGCGAGGTGTTCGCACCGTTGCTCGCGGGCCTGCAGTCGATCCGCGGCGTCACCGTCTACGGCCCGTCCGGCCTCGAGGGTCGCACGCCCACCGCGGCGTTCCGGGTCGACGGCGTGGCTCCGGCCGACGTCGCGAAGGCGCTGGCCGCCGAACGCTGCGCCGTGTGGGACGGCCACAACTACGCGGTCGAGGTCGTCGACTCGCTCGGGCTCGCCGAGCAGGGCGGAGTCGTGCGCGCCGGGCTCGCCCGGTACCTCGAGGCCGACGACGTGCAGCGTCTGCTGAGCGTCGTCGAGCGACTCGCCGCCTGGAGCTGACTCGACCCGAACGGCCTACTCGTCCAGAACGGTGAGGATGAACGTATCGGAGGGTGTGGTCGAGCAGACACCCTCGAACACGCCGACCGTGCTGAACCGGTACGTGAGCGTGGTACCGGCCAGCACGTAGAACGTTCCGATCGTGTGGCTCTTGCGGTCGTCGTTGACGATCCGGATCGTGTCGCCGACGCGAGCGGTGATCTCGGTCGGCATGATCCTCGGATCCTGTCCGAGGGCGATCTTCGTCGCGGTGCCGTCGGGTATCAGGTAGTCGAACGTGAACGGACCAGCGATCGCGGTCACCGGAACCGCCTCGAGCTCGCCTCCAGAATCCGCCGAGCACGCGCCGGGCACGATCGAGGCGATCGCCAAGATCGCGAGCCCGCCGACTCGACCCATCGTCGAACGCATCATGAACCTCCCTCGTCGACTCGTTCGAGCAGGAGTCGCAAGTCGGCGGCCATGTCGGTCGCCGTCACGCCGAACTCCCAGTTCAACACGTACTGCCCTGCGTCGTCGACGACGTACATCGCGTGGCTGTGCGACGACTCGACGCCACCGGTGCCTCCGATCGCGACCTCGTTCTCGACACGTCCGACGGTGACGCTCGGCGACTCTTCAGTCGGGCTCCCCACCCCGGTGAGCATGAACTGCACGTCGAACAAGGCTGTCGATTCGCGTAGTACGGCGTCGTCATCGGTGCGCAACGCGTGTGCCCCGGGGATGAATTGTCGGACGTATGCAGACAGCACGTCGGCAGTATCCCGCGCAGGATCGATGGTCACCATGGCGACGTCCACACGCGACGAGTCGGACCCGAGGAGGTCGAGCGCTCCTGCCGCGACGGCGAGCGCCGTCGGACAGACGTCGGTGCAGTTGGTATAGCCGAAGAAGGTGAGCAGGAGCCCTCGTGGCCGGGCCTTGAGAACGAACGCCGCGTCGTCGTTCGAGCCGTCCTCGAACGAGAACCCGTCGACCTGTCGCACCGAATCGGGCCGAAATCCGACCAGGCGCTGCGGCGTCGCATCCTCACCGGCGCAGGAGACCCCCGACACAACGACCGCGAGGACACCGCAGAGGAGCGGGATACGGCCTGGCAGTCGACGTCGGAGTGTGTCGGTTCCCGACGCGCGGGAGCCGCAGCGGCGAGCGACATGCAGGATCGGCCGGAACACGACCCCCAGGCTACGTCGCCGGGCAGGCCGCTCCCCAGGGCCGAAGGACCCCGCCCCGCGCAACGCGGCCGAGGTTCGCCACTCGTCCTGACCTCGATCACCGGCGGTCGGACACGACGCCGGGCGGTTGTCCCTGATCGATCGCGATCACCGACTCGGGATTCACGGATCGACCGTGTCGAGCGAGTAGCCGCGCCGTCGGTCGAACGGACCCCGGCGCGACGGGTACGTCCCGCTTACCGGCAGCAGCCCTGGCGACGAGCCCCGAGGGTGTCAGGCGCTCAGATCCTGCTCGAGCGTGCGATCGTTGGTCGGCTGCACCGGTCGGTTGTTCGCCTCCGAGAACCGGCTCGTGAACGCCTGCATCTGCTCGGCGCTCATCGTGATCGAGGCCTGCAGCACCGACCACTTCACACCCTCCGAGCACGGCGGTGTGGTGAGCGATCCGTCGTAGTGGTACGCAGCGGTGAGGTCGGGCAGGAACGCGCTGACGTCGACGTCGCCGTACACGATGTCCTCGTGGCCCTCCTCGAGCGGGAGCGAGTCGATGATCGAGTCGAACGCCGGCCAGGCGGGCCCTTCCTGCACCAGCACGCCGATCACCGCGAGTTCGCCGTCCTCGGCCTGGTGGACGAAGTGCCACTCCATCGGCCAGTGGTCGCCCTCGATCGTGTGCTCGCTCGGCGCGTGGAAGTGGAACTGCAAGAAGTGGAACACCTTGCCGTCGAGCTCCATCGTGCCGGCCTCCGGCACGTTCACCTGGACGGTGTGGCCGTTGTCGACGATCGTGCCCTTGGCGGGCTGGTACTCCATCACGATGTTCGGCAGGTCGAGCCCGATCGCACCGGCGAGGTCGATCGGCGACTGTTCGGTCCCCGCACCGCACGCGCTGAACTCGCTCGCGAGTTCGCCCCAGCGGGCCGCCTCCTCGTAGGTCCAGTGGGGAGCGCCGCCCTCGTGTGCTTCGGTGTCCTCGGTCGACTCCTCGGGCGTCTCCCCCTCGGTGTTCAAGCCGGCGAGCACCTGCAGCCGGTCGACCTCGACCTCGAGCTCGAGCACCTGCAGTCGGAGTTCGTCGAACGCCGCCTTCGACACCGTGGCGCCCGACGAGCTCTCGCCGTGCCCGGCATCACCGGAGGTGCTGTGATCGCCCTCGGCGGCGACCTCCTCGACCTGGGTGCCCTCGGTGGCGGTCCCTTCGGTCGCGGTCTCCCCGGTCCCCTCGGTCGCGGTGGTCTCGGTGGCAGCGGCCTCGCCGCCGCCACCGCTGCACGCGACCAGGGTGAGCGAGCCGGCGGCGATCAGCGCGCCGAGCAGGCGCGCGCGACGGTGGACGTGAGCAGGACGATGGATCACGTCGGGGACGGTCCGGCCGACGGGACGCCCGTCAGCCAGGCTGCCCGACGATCAGTCGAGGGCGTGGTGGGCGCGGTCGTGCTCGCGCCGGGCGACGAACACGGCCGCCTCGGTGCGCCGCTCCATGCCCATCTTGGCCAACAGGCCGCTCACGTAGTTCTTCACCGTCTTCTCGGCGAGGAACATCTTCTCGCCGATCTGACGGTTGGTGAGGCCCTGGCCGATCAGCTCGAGCACCTCGCGCTCGCGAGCCGTGAGGCTGGCCAGCCGCTGGTCCTCGCTCGAGGGGTTGCTCAGCCGTTTCATCACCCGGCCGGTGACGGCCGGGTCGAGGAGGTGTTCGCCCGAGGCGACACGGCGGATGGCCGCGAGCAACTCGGTGCCGCGCACCTGCTTGAGCACGTAGCCGGACGCGCCGGCGATGATGGCCTCGAAGAGCGCCTCGTCGTCGGAGTACGAGGTGAGCATGAGGCACTTGACTTCGGGCATCCGGCTGCGGATCTCGCGGCAGAGTTCGACGCCGTTGCCGTCGGGCAGGCGGACGTCGAGGATCGCGACGTCCGGTTGCACGGCCAGCACACGGGACAGACCGGTCTCGACCGAATCCGCCTCACCCACCACTTCGAGGTCGCCGGACGCGTCGATGAGGGCGCGCACTCCTTGTCGGACGACCTCGTGGTCGTCGACGAGGAACACACGGACGCGAGGCTCGTCGTTCATAGTTCGCCCAGTCTGCCCGGTGAAGGGTGTCACAGCCAGGGACCTTCGGCCCTTGGAAACGCCCGAGCCCCCGCGAACAGGGGTCCGCGCACCCCGGGTGACTAAGGTGACGACGTGACCAACGATGCGGCACACCTGAACGCTGCTTCCGGCGAGATCCTGGACGACGTCGCCACCGACGTCCCGCGTCCTGCCACCCCCGGATTCGAGAACTGGATCGACGATCTGCCCGACGGCCTGGTCGTCAGCCGCCCCGACGGCACCATCCGCGTGGTCAACGCCCAGCTCGCGGCGATGAGCGGCTACGACAAGTGCGAGCTGATCGGCGCCAACATCGACATGCTGGTCCCCAACCGCTCGCGCGACCGGCACGCCGCGCTGCGCCACGGCTTCGTCGAAGCGGACCGGGCCCGGCCGATGGGACCGGGCATGCAGCTGTCGTTGCAGCGCAAGGACGGCTCCGAGCTCCCGGTCGAGATCAGCCTCTCGCCGCTCACGATGCCCGACCACCGCGGCGTCGTGGCGATCGTCCGCGACGTCACCGAACGCCTGCGCGCCGAGAGCGTCCTGCGCACCACCAGCGAACTGCTCACCCTGGCCGGCGAGCGTGAGCGCATCGCCCGCGACCTGCACGACACGGTGCTCCAGCGCCTGTTCGGACTCGGCCTCGAGCTGCAGGCCACCTCGATCCGGGCGCAGAACGACGCGATCACCGACCGCATCGAGCACGCGGTCGACGAGATCGACCTGATCATCCGCGAGATCCGCACCGCCGTGTTCACCTTCGGCTCGGCCGGTCGCGACGGATCGCTCGGCCAGGAGCTGAGCACGGTCACGGCTCAGGCCAAGCGGGTCCTCGGCTACTCGCCGCGCGTGCGCATGGACGGGCCGGTCGAGACCGCGACGACGCCGGAGATCCGCACCGAGCTGATGGCCAGCCTGCGCGAGGCACTCACCAACGTCGCTCGACACGCCGGCGCGTCCGAGGCCGAGATCGAGCTGGTGGCGACCGACGTGCTCACACTGCGGGTGCTCGACAACGGCCGCGGTGTCCCGGACGGCTTCGACACCGCCGGCGGCAACGGGGTGCGCAACATGGCCGAACGCGCCCGGCTGCTCGGCGGCGGCTGTTCGCTCGGGCCGCGGGCCGAGAAGGCCGGGTCCGAGCTGTGCTGGTGGGTGCCGCTCACCCACTGACCCGGCGATGCGCGAGGTCGCCCGACGGGGTGGCCCTGTCGCTCGATCGCGGCGTTCAGTTCCCGACGGCGACAGGTTTGGGACTTTGGTCCCGGTCCGGACCGCCCTGAGGCCCATGAACGTCCGAGCCGCCGTCCCGCAGAGTGGACAGCACTATGAGCAGAGCAGACCGTTCCGTCCTGGGTTGGGGTGCGTTCGTCGTGGCGATCGCATCCCTGGTGCTCGCCGTCTTCGGACTGCGAGACGACTCGTCCGCCACCGCGTCGTCGCCGGAAGGCGATGCCGGCGCCACCGTGCTCGACATCGAGCTGTCGGAGTGGCAGATCGGGCCCGTCGTCAGCGACATCCCGTCGGGGCCCGTCACGATCAACGTGACGAACAAGGGGACGATGGTGCACAACTTCTCGATCCCCGCACTCGGCGTCAAGACCCGTGACCTGCAGCCAGGCGAGAGCGAGACGCTCGACCTCGGAAACGTCGCGGACACGCAGCTCGACATGCTGTGCGAGATCGCAGGGCACGCGGCGAGCGGCATGACCGCGGCGATGATGGTCGGCACGGCGACGGAGATGAGCGGGACCGGGGCGATGGACTGGCAGGAGATGGACCGGGTGATGGAGGACGTCGCCCTCGAGTACCCGGCCAAGACCGAGGGACATGGCGGCGACATCCTCGAGCCGACCGAGGTCCTCGAGGACGGCACCAAGGTGTACGACATCACGGCGAAGCAGGTGCAATGGGAGGTGTCGCCGGGCAAGTTCGTCGAGGCCATGACGTACAACGGTGTCGTCCCTGCCCCCGAGGTCAAGCTCGAGGTGGGCGATCACATCAAGATCAACTTCAAGAACGAGATGGACGAGTCGACCGACATCCACTTCCACGGCGTCCGGGTCCCGAACGCGATGGACGGTGTCGACCCGTACACCCAGCCGGTCGTCCCTCCGGGCGGCGAGTTCGTCTACGAGTTCACCGCGCTCGAGCCTGCCGTCGGCATCTACCACTCGCACCACAACGCACAGGAGCAGATCCCGAACGGGCTGTTCGGCGCCTTCACGATCGGCGAGATGCCGATCCCGGACTACCTGAAGGACAAGGGCTACGAGAAGGTCGATCGCAAGATCAACATGGTCCTGAACGACGCCGGCACGATCGGCCTCAGCTTGAACGGCAAGAGCTTCCCGGCCACCGAGCCGTACACGGTGCGCCTCGGCGAGGTCATCGAGGTCACCTACTACAACGAGGGCCTCACCGCCCACCCGATGCACCTGCACCAGCCGATGGGCTGGATCACCGCCAAGGACGGTCATCCGCTCGAGACCCCCATGCCCGGCGACACGATCAACATCGCCCCGGGCGAGCGCTACACGGTGCTCTACAAGGCGACCGATCTGGGCGTCTGGGCCTGGCACTGCCACATCCTCACCCACGCCGAGAGTTCACAGGGCATGTTCGGCATGGTGACGGCGCTCATCGTCACCCAGTGATCACCACGGTCGTCTGACACGCTCTGCGCGAGCGCGATGCGGGCCCCGACCTCACGGTCGGGGTCCGCCGTCGTTTTCGCAGATAGCATCGCCGGACATTCGGGGCGTGGCGCAGTTCGGTAGCGCACCTGCTTTGGGAGCAGGGGGTCGGGAGTTCAAATCTCCCCGCCCCGACCACATACACCCGGTGTCGAACGGTCATCCGGCGGACCGCATCACGCCGGCGGGGAGCCCCTCGGGTCCAGGTGATCCGGCCACCGGTCCCGGTGGAGGTCGGAACGCGAGGCGGATGCCCTCCGATGCTGGGCTCGTCGCCGTCGAACCGCGCTGGTCGGGCAGGAACGTCACCCTAGCCGTTGCGGCCCGCGGGCCGGCGATCAGGTGAGCGTGGACGCACCCAGGTCGAGCAGGGCCTGTCGGAGGTCGCTGGTCGCACCGTCGAGCTCGATGGTCCAGCGGCCGAGCACCAGGGCCCGTTCGGCGGGCAATGCGTGGGCGGCCTCGTCGCGGTGCGAGCGAGTTGCGTACTCGCAAACCCGGATGGCGAGGTCCGGCTGGTTGTCGGCGCAACCGCCCGACTGGGCGCGGACCTCGAAGCCCCACACGAACCCGTGGGCGGATTCCTCACCGAGCCGGGTGACTGCGCAGACGCCGGCGCGCTCGGCGGCGAGCAGGTCGAACACCTGCTGGAATCGGCGAGGTTCGAAAGCCGCCGCAATGGCGGGGTCCTCCTGGCCGCCGCTCATGTCGATCGACTCCGGGTCGAACGGGAACGGGCAATCCGCGGCGAGCATCTCGTCGGCGAGGGCCGGATTCCACATCGCCATCGCCGAGTGGAAGGCGAGTTGGTCGCATCCCGGTTCTGCGGGGAGGTCCACATGGGCGGCGTCGGGCAGGAACGTCACCGGAACCGATGCGGCCCCGTCGGGGCTCGGCGCCGACGAACCGGCCGCACTCGGGGCCTCGTCCGCCACCTCGTCGCGCTCGCCGCTGGTGACCACGGCGAGCAGGAGGCCGATCGCCGCGGCACCGCTCATCGCGACGATCGCGATCGTCGTGGCCCGACGTCGGCCGGTCGGGCGTGCGCCGGCCGGGCCGTTCACCACGACAGCTCCGCACAGGCGTGAGACGAGACCGTCTCCACCTGGAGCGTCGCGTGGGCGATGTCGAAACGCTCGGCGAGCAGCGTACGTGCTGCGTCGAGCACTCGATCCGTCGAGCCGGTGGCGGTGACGAGATGTGCCGTGAGCACCGGCATGCCGCTGGTGAGCGTCCACAGGTGAAGGTCGTGCACATCGGTGACGTGGCGGAGGTCGCGCAAGCCGACGCGGATGGTCTCGATGTCGACACCTTTGGGCGCGGCCTGGATGAGGACGCGAACGGCCTCGCGGCCGAGGCGCCACGCCCGGGGCAGGATGAACAGACCGATGCCGGCGCCCACCACGGGGTCGACCCAGCCCCACCCGGTGATCGCCATCACGACAGCGGCGACGATCACGCCGATGCTGCCGAGCATGTCGGACATCACCTCGAGGTAGGCACCGCGGACGTTGAGGCTCTCGCTCGCCCCGTCACGCAGCAACAGAAAGGCCACGACGTTCACCGCGAGGCCGATCGCGCCGACGACGAGCACGAGCGTGGATGCGACCTCGGGCGGCTCGCCGAGACGGCGGATCGCCTCGAACAACACGTATCCCGCCACGGCGAACAGCAGCACGGCGTTCGCCAGTGCGGCGAGGATCTCGAGCCGGAAGAGGCCGAACGTGCGGTGCGACTTGTGCGCCGTGCGGCTGGCGGCCGAGATCGCTGCCAGTGCCATGCCGAGGCCCAGCGCATCGGTGGCCATGTGGCCCGAGTCCGACAGCAGGGCAAGCGAGTTGCCGACGACCCCGGCCACGACCTGCACGGCCAGGAAGGCGAGGATCAACGCGAAGGCGATGCGGAGCCGGCCGGCATGACGGGCACCGGCGCGCATCGCCCCGTGGTCGTGGTCGTGTCCCATCAGTGCTCCTTGGTCGAATCGGACATCATGTCGAGCCCTGGCGATGCCGGAGGTGCTCGCGGCCGAGGTCGAGCAGCAGGCGGACATGACTGTCGTCGAGGCGGTAGAACGTCATCCGGCCCGAACGGCGTGCTCGCACCACGTTGGCGGCGCGCAACCAGCGCAACGAGTGCGACACCGTCGACTCCACGACATCGATGGTTGCTGCGAGGTCGCACACGCACAGCTCGCCGGCCTCGAGCAACGCGTACAGGATCCGGGCGCGCGTGGGGTCGCCGAGCAGACCGAACCAGTCGGCGAGACGATCGATCTCCGATGCCGTCGGCAGTGACGCCCTCGCCGCAGCGACCCGATCGGCGTCGACGAACGTGACTTCGCACGTGTCGGCGCCGGACGTCGGCGTACGACCGGGCACGACGGCCTCCTCGACCGATGACGGGGACAGACCCTTCGACAGTGCGCTCACGGACGGTCCCTTTGCAGGCGAGCATCGCCGACGAAGTGTCGATCGTGTGCTTGACAACTGTACATATATGCACATGTTGCCTAGGCTTGCATCGTGCGTCAACCTGAAGGCAGCCCCGAGTCGTTCCCCTCGCTCCATGATCGCCTCACGCCGATCATGGACCGTCGGTCGTTCCTCACCGTGATCGCCGGCTCGGCGCTGCTCGCTGCATGCGGTGGCGGCGACCAGCAGACCGCCGCCACGACCGTGCCGGCCGACGGCCTCGCGACGATGCGGTTCATGGCCGAACCGAGCGTGCTCACCGGCCCTGATCGGCGGATCGTGTTCGGACTCGCGGATGTGGGAGGCGGAATCCGCGTCGATGGTCCCCCGACGATCGAGGGGATGCTGCTGGATCCGACGGGGCGCGAGCTCGGCGCCGTGGCGGCGGCACGACACGATGCGGGGCTGCCTCGCGCGTACTACCTCGCACGGCTCGATCTCCCGGTCGACGGCTCGTACACCCTTCGGATCACGGTCGACGGCGAGCAGGCGGACCTGTCGTTCTCCGCCACTCCGGCCGAAGCGATCCCGTTCCCGGGCGTCGGATCCATGATGCCGGGCTTCGACACGCCGACGTTGTTCGACAACCGTGGCGTCGATCCCGTGTGCACCCGCGATCCAGGATGCGGATTCCACTCGGCCTCCCTGAACGAGGCCTTGCGCGACGGCCAGCCGATCGCCTACCTCGTGGGGACGCCGGCCTTCTGTCAGACGGCGATCTGCGGCCCGATCCTCGACCTCATGATGCAGGTGGCGCCCGATTTTCCCGGCGTGCGCTTCCTGCACACCGAGGTGTACACCGACATGACCGCTTCCACCGTGGCCCCGGGGGTCGAGGCGCTGAACCTCAGCTTCGAACCGGTGGTCTTCCTCATCGACGCCGCCGGAATCGTGACCGAGCGGCTCGACGTGATCGTCGACGAGACCGAGCTGCGCTCGCACCTCGACTCCCTCTCGTCGTGATGCGCCGATCGTTGGCAGCGCCCAGCCTGCGCCGCTGGTCCGTCGTGGTGGCCGCGCTGGCCACCGAGGTCGTCGCGAGCCGGCCGACCATCGCCCTCGCACACATCGAGCCTGAGTCTCCCGCCGCCACGACGGCGATCGGTCTCACCGTCCCGCATGGCTGGGACGGATCGCCCATCGCGATGGCGGTCACGCCGTCGCCAGAGCCGTCCACCTCGACGTCCGGCACCGGTCCCACGACGACGGGGGATGGAACGGACACAGCGTCCGACGGCGACGGAACATCTGCGAGCGGATCGAACGGATCGAGCGGTGTGTGGGTCCTGCTCGGCACCATCGTCGCAGTCGCTGTCGTCGGCGTCCTCGCACGGCGGTCGTCGAGGGCCACCCGCCCTCGGGGTCGTGCGTGACGACGGCCGGACGTCGCGCGGCGATGGTGATCGCGGCGATCGTGGCCGGTGCCGCCGTCGCCGGACCGGCCTTCGCCCATGCGAGCCTCCGGTCGTCGGATCCCGCAGACGGTGCAGTGCTCGAGGCCGCGCCCACCGAGATCGTCCTGCGCTTCACCGAACCCGTGGATCTGGTGGACGACGCCATCCGCCTGCTCGACGGGTCGGGCACGCAGGTCGAGATTGGTGTTGTCGATCAAGCACTCGGATCCGACACGCTGCGCGCTGCGGTGCCCGAGCTGGCGAACGGCACGTACGCGGTGGGGTGGAGCGCTGTCTCGGCAGATTCCCACCCGATCGGAGGTGCCTTTGTCTTCAGCATCGGGGAGGCGTCGAGCAACCCCGGGGCGTTGCTGCTCGCGCAGGCGCGCGCGGACTCACCGTCGTCGGATGGCGGTGCCGTGATGCTGCTCGGACGATGGGCCTCGGCCACAGGGCTCGCGATGCTGGTCGGCGTCCTCGCTCTCATCGGATGGCTGGCACCTGCGTGCGTCGGCGGCCGTCGCACGGGAGTCGTCCTGGCCGTGGGAGCCGTGCTTGCAGCGGCCGGCACCATGGTCATGATCGCGTCCCAGTCCGCGCTCATCACCGGGTCGTGGACTTCGTCGGGATGGTCCGACGTGCTCGACACCCGATCCGGCCGCTGGTGGTTCACTCGGCTGGTCCCGGTCGCGCTCGCGCCGGCAACGATCGTGCTTCGCCGCCCCATCGTCGACTCACGCATCGGTCGGGTCGCGCTCGTCCTCACTGCGATCGCGACGGCCACCACCGTCGCTGCCGGGGGCCACGCGGTCAGCGGCAGGTGGACGATGTTGGGGTTCGTCGCGACCGTCGTCCACCTCGCGTCGATGGCGTCGTGGATCGCCGCGCTGGTGATCATCTCCCTCGTCGTCCCACCCTCCGACCTCCGCCGGGCAGCCCGGTCCTTCTCATCGGTGGCTCTGATGACGGTCGGCTTCCTCGCGCTCACGGGCACGATCAACGCCGTTCGCCAACTGTCGGCCGTCGCCGACCTCACCGACACGTCGTATGGTCGCTGGCTGCTCGCCAAGCTGGTGCTCGTGGTGGTCGTGCTCTCGATCGCAGCCGTGTCGCGCCAGGCCGCCGCCGTCCGCAGCGATCTCGTGGGCGTCGGCGTCTCGACGGCAGCGACGGCGGCGACGGCAGCGACGGCAGCGACGGCAGCGACGGCAGCGACGGTGCGCCGTGCGGTGATCGTCGAGATCGTCGGCATCGCGGCCATCCTCGTCGCGACCGCCGGGATGGCGGCCAGCACGCCACCGGCCGCCGCCGGTCCGCCGACACCGATCACGGCCACGGCGTCAGCCGTTCAGGGCGCTCGCGTGGCGCAGATCGAGTTGGTGCCTGCGCGCACGGGCGGCACGACGATGCACGTGAACGTCTTCAGCCCGGGGGGCACGCTCGACAAGGCCGACGAGATCACCGTCACGGCGGCGCTGCCGGATCGAGGTCTCGGCCCGATCGAGGTCGAGGTCCTGCCAGCGGGACCGAACCACGTGACGACCGACCGGGCCGTGTTCCCGGTGGCCGGCCGATGGACCATCGAGGTGACCGCGCGCTACGGCGAGGTCGACGTGGCCGTGTTCAGCATGCACATCGACGTCGTCTGACCAGGCGATGAGCGCCGGTGGCGCGTCGACGGATGCACGAGCGGGCCTCGTGGGCGAACGCCGTGCGCTGGGCTGCGGGAATGTTCGTCCGACCAGCTCGAAGGCGGACTCCTCGCACGATCAGGAGGCGTGACATGTGCTCGTCTGAGCTGCCGACACACCAGGACGCAGCGAGACTGCGAGTTGTGGCCTGCCGAAATCCACCCGAACGCCGAACCATGTGCCCCGCGAGCCGTCGGCCTCGGGTCGGGAACCTCCGCCGTCTCGCCCTCCGGGTGATCGCCGGGGGCGCTGTCACGGCGGCCACGTTCGCATCGACCCCATCGCCTGCCTTCGCTCACGGCAGCGGCCCCGACGCCACCAACTACGAGACGGTGATCACCGACAGCGGTCCGCCCGGCCTCCACTGGCAGGTGCTCGGCGGCGACGCCGGTCTCGGCCTCGCGAACCGGACCGGAGCCACGGTGACCGTGCAGGGCTACGAGGGCGAGCCGTACCTCCGCTTCGATCCGGACGGTTCGGTGTGGGAGAACGAGCGATCGCCTGCCACCTGGCTGAACCGGTCTCGCTTCGGGGCCGCGGTGCCGGACTCCGCCGATGCCGCCGCCGAGCCGGACTGGCGACGAGTCGCCGGTGACGGTCGGTTCGACTGGCACGACCATCGCGCCCATTGGATGTCGACATCGATGCCGGTCGTCGTCACCGACCCGGACCAGACGATGCTCGTGCAACGCTGGATCATCCCCCTCACCGTCGACGCCGGTGGCGGAGAGGTCGACGTGACCATCGCCGGAGAGCTCTGGTGGCGTCCTTCCGTCGCGTGGTGGCCACCGATGGTCGGGACGGTCTCGCTGTTCGCAGCGGTGATCGGCGTCGCAGGGATGCTCGGTCGCCGACGGTCTGCAGGCGACACGTTCGCCCGTCCGGCCGCCGTGTTGCTCTGGATCGTGATGGCGGCCAACGTGATCCGCACGGCCGACGACATCGCCGCGACCGACGCGACGCTTCAGCAGGATCTGTTCCTCGTGGGCGTCACGGGCTTCGCGGTCGCGAGTGTTTCCGCGCTCGCGGTGATCGCGTGGCGACGCCGCCGGCTCTGGTTCGGCGCAGCGCTCACAGCCGGAGTGCTCACCCTGTGGCTGTTCGGTGGGGAGGCCACCGACCAACTGTGGAAGCCACTCCTCGTGACCGAGCTCCCCGACTGGGTGCGGCGGTGGACGGTCGCGGCCAGCTTCACGGTGCTCGCTCCGATCGTCGTCGTCGGCTGGCTCGGTGGCCGCGACCTCGCGCGAGACCTCCGTGAGGGCGAGACCACGCAGCTGGGTGACCGCCAGGACCGGAGCGCCGGGACCGACGGAGCGCCGGGACCGAGGTGAGGTGGCGCTGACGGCGGGCACCGGGAACAGGACCTTCGCCTCGTGCAGCGGCGCACTCGTGGCCGCTAGCGTCGGCGGCGATGGTTCACGACTCGAAAACGGCTCGCATCGCAGGTTCGATCGGGGTGCTGTTCCTCGCAGCGGTCGCGATCGGGGCCTGCGGCGACGACGAACCCGCACGGTCGTTGATCGGCTATGCGCCCACCGGTCGGCAGTCGGTGGTGGAGGTCGCGATGCCCGATGCCTCGCACCCTGACGACGACTTCCGTTTCCGGGCCGAGCCGGGCGAGTTGTTGCTCGTGAACTTCGGCTACACCTCGTGCCCCGACGTCTGCCCGACCACGCTGTCGATCGTCAAATCGGCGAAGAACCAGCTCGGCGACGACGGCGACAGAGTCGATCTCGCGATGGTCTCCGTCGACCCGGCACGTGACACCGCCGAGATCATGCCCAAGTACGTCTCGAGCTTCGTGCCGGGCGGTCACGCGCTGCGCAGCGACGACCCGGCGCAGCTGGCCGCAGCAGCCAGCGCCTTCGGTGTCACATACAGCGTGACGACCGCCGCCGACGGCACCATCGAGGTCACCCACACCGGCGCCATGTTCGCCGTCGACGACGCCGGCGAGGTCGTGCTCACCTGGCCGTTCGGCGTCACCACCGACGACGTCCTCGGCGATCTCCGCATCCTCCTCGCTGCCCGCGGCTGACGGCTCGCGAGCCGTCGGCAGAGCAATCGCGCGACTCGATTCGTCGAGCAGGTCGTCCATCTGATCGACTGAACGCACATGACGATCGCAGCTGCGCGCTCCGGGTTCGTGCGGTGCTCGGTCGCGGCGGTGCTGTTCGGTGTCTCCGCACCGCTGGCGTCGCGGCTGACCGACGACATGGGAGCGTTCACGCTCGCCGGACTCCTCTACCTCGGTGCCGCTCTCGCCGTGGCTCCGGCGTCGATCCGACAGCGTCCGTCCGGCGCAGCGGTGCGCGCGTCGGTGCCACGGCTGGCGGGAGCGGTGGTGCTGGGCGGACTGATCGGTCCCGTCCTGTTGGCCCTCGGACTCGAGCGTGTGTCGGCTGCAACTTCGTCGCTGCTGTTGAACCTCGAGCTCGTCTTCACCACGCTCGTTGCCGGGCTGCTCTTCCATGAGCACATCGGCCGTCGCGTCGCCGCCGGCACCGCGCTGGTGGTCGTGGGCGGGCTGCTCCTCGGTTGGTCGGGCGATCCGACGTTGCGATGGGGTACCGTGCTGATCGCCGCTGCCTGTCTGTGTTGGGCGTTCGACAACAGCATCACGGCTGCGCTCGATCAGATCGCACCTGCACACATCACGCTGGCGAAGGGCGTGATCGCTGGGTCCGTGAACCTCGTGATCGGTCTCGTGTCGGCGGAGCCGCCGGCGGGCAAGGCGATCGTCTGGGCTCTGGTGGTCGGATCGTTCGGGTACGGGGCGTCGATCACCCTGTGGGTGGCGGGTGCTCGGGAGTTGGGCGCCGCCCGAGGCCAGCTCGTGTTCGCCACCGCGCCGTTCGTCGGTGCCGTGGTGTCGTGGGTCGTGCTCGCCGATCCGGTGGCACGGCGTGAGGCCACCGCATTCGCGATCGGTCGCCGGCGTCTCGTTCGTGATGCGCAGCGGACACGAACACGAACACGTGCACGAGTCGCTGTCACACGACCACGAACACGCGCACGACGACGGCCACCATCGCCATCACTCCGATGTCGCCGATCCGGGACGTCACACGCACCCTCACGCCCATGAGTCGCTCGTGCACGCGCACCCACATGTGCCCGATCTCCACCATCGCCACAGCCACGGCTGATCCCGCGTCGCCGCACCTCGAGACAGGGGGTCGGGAGTTCAAATCTCCCCGCCCCGACCACTGTGATGTCGCGAGACATCGGCAAGTCCCGAACCCTCATCAGGGTTCGGGATGTTTGCTTTTTCGGGGTCCTTTGGGGCCGCCTTTAGGGGCTCCGGTGCCGTGGTAGCGGCGGTTGGGGTCGATGGTGAGGGTGCGGATGATCTCGCCGGTGGTGGCGTGGATGATGCGGATGTCGTGGTCGTGGATGAGGGCGACGATGGGGGTTCCGTCGAGGGGCCGTCCGAGGCCGATGTGGTGGAGGTTGCCGTTGATGCGGACGCTGATCTTGCCGTCGTTGATGCGGTCGTGTCGGACGCGGAACTGGGGGTCGTCGTGGTGGTCGGGGGTGGCTTTGGGGCGGGTGTTGTAGATCGCGGCGGGGGTGGCTCTGTGTGGGAGTGAGCGGTGGGGCGGTGGTGGTTGTAGAGCTCGGTGAAGGTGTCGATCTGGTGTTGCAGGTCGGTGATGGTGGCGGCGGGTGGTTGGGCGCGGAGCCAGGTCTTCATCGTGTGTTGGAAGCGTTCGACTTTGCCGCAGGTGGTGGGGTGGTTGGGTCGCGAGTTCTTCTGGCGGACGTGGAGACGGGCGAGTTCGGTCTCGAAGCCGTTGCGGCTGGTGCGGCCGCCTTGGGCGAAGCGTGTGGTGAACACGAGACCGTTGTCGGTCAAGGTCGAGTAGGGGGTGCCGTGTCGTTCGATCGCTGCGCGGAAGGTGGCGATCACCGCAGGGCCGGTGACGGGTTGGTGGGCGGTGACCGAGAGGGCGTAGCGGGAGTGGTCGTCGAGCCAGGTGAGGATCTCGATGTCGGTGCCGTCGGCGAGGCGGTGGTGGGTGAAGTCGGCCTGCCAGGTCTCGTTCGGCTGTTCGGCCTGGAAGCGGATGTAGGAGGCCTTCGGCTTCTTCTTGGGTTGCGGGGTGATCGTGTTCGCGGCTCGCAGCGTGCGGTAGACGGTGGCTCTGGAGACGGTGATCTGGTGGTGGTGTTCGAGGTGCCAGACGATCGTGTCGGC
>WBZX01001509.1_pt1 | contig 17397 bp, 14 predicted proteins | sample 5204211 | NCBI WGS metagenome assembly WBZX01 (sample SAMN12344362, study PRJNA552823) | activated sludge metagenome | biome: Activated sludge suspended growth; feature: Nitrification reactor; material: Wastewater; isolation source: activated sludge from nitrification reactor of wastewater... | reverse complement strand
TGGGGCGTTGCAGCGACCGCCGCGGCAACCACGGTCACGGCGGCGAGCGTGACCGCCAACGAGCCGAACGCCAAGCCCACCAACGCCGCGATCACGAGCAGCGTCGAGCCGACCACGCGCCACAACGCGGTCGCGGTGCTGGCCGGTGCACGACCGGCCCACCACCACGCCAGCGCGGCCGTGAGCTGCGGGCCGTGCAGTCCCAGCGCGTGGGCCGGCACCAGGGCGCGGGCGGTCGCGATGCCGCCGGCGTCGCCGAGGGCCCGCATCGCGCTGCCCAGGCCGGCGATCGACACGCCGACGAGGAGCCCGACGTCGAGCAGCACCAGGCCACCGACGATCGCGACGCGCCGCGCCGGGTCGAGCGCGGGGTTGCGCCACGCGGCCCGCGTCCACGACACCACCGGCAGCGACGCGACCATGATCAACGCACCCATGGCGTTGAAGACCGCGGTATCGAAGGGCGTCGCGGTGTTGAAGTGCGACGCCACGCCGCGCCAGCGTTGCATCGTGATGAGCCCGATCTCCAGTGTCATCGCGACGCCGTAGATCCATGCGCCGCCCGTGCGCCCGCGCGAGGCCGGCACGCCGCCCAGTGCCCATGCCAGCGACGCGGTCGTGATGGCCCCCGAGAGCCCGAAGACGATGGGCTTTCGCCACGAGACGTCGCCCGCCCATGGACCGGGATCGAGCCACCACACGAGCACGTGTAGCAGGCCGGAGCAGGCATACAGCCCGGCCAGGACGAGCAACCATCGTTGCTCGCGGTCGAGCTGCGCGGGACGCAGGCGGAGGTGGTCGAGGAGTGCGGGGCGGATCGGCATGGCGGGGGTTCTCCGATAACGTTGTTATTCACGGTGCCCGGAAAGCGGTGCAGGCTGTACGGCTGCGGGCTGCTAGCCGCGGAGTCCGGCGACGATGAAGTCGAGCATGTGCTCGAAGGTCGCGTCGGCGCGCTCGGCCGGAATCACACCGGCGAGCTCGAGCTGGACGATGCCGTGGGTCGCGGCCCATACGTCGAGCGCGAAGGGCTCGATGTCGCGGGCCGGTCGGTCGAGCGCCGCCATCACCTTGGCGATCGCGACCGTGAGGGCTTCGAACGCACGCGCGGCCGAGCCCGGCACCGCGACGCTCGGTTCGCAGCGCTCGAACAGCAGCCGATAGGCGTCGGGGCGGGCGCTGGCGAAGCTGCGGTAGGCGTGGCCCAGCGCGCGAAGGTGCTGCCAGGGGTCCGCGACCTCGACCGCCGCGAGCGCGCCGGCGAAGCCCGCGAACGCGTGCTCGAGCACCGCGTCGACCAGGCCTTGCTTGTCGTGGAAGTGGGTGTACACGACCATCGTCGATGCGCCGACCTGCTCGGCCACGCGCCGCACCGACAGCGCCTCGGGGCCGCCCTGCGCGAGCAGCTTGGCGGCGGCGTCGAGGATCGCCAACCGCAGATCCACGCGGACGCGGGCGGTCGCGGGACGTCGGGCCGGCACGGGGTGACTATAACACTGTTATACTTCGAGTCAAGCGGGCGGCTGCGGCAGCGCGGCGAGCCAGCCGCGCAGCGCCGCTGCCCGGCTCGCGGTCGCAGGCGCGTACTCGAAGAGGTCGATCGCGATCTCGGCGGCCTCGCGCACGCGGGGGTCGGTGGGGTCGAGCTCGGCGCGCAGCTCGGCGAGCCGCTGCGCGAACGGTCCCAGGGTGTCGACGTCGACCTGTGACATCAGCAGGCCGGTCTCGAGATCGGCGATCGCAGCGGCGCGTCGCCCCTGCGCCGCCTCGATCATGCCACGCCAGCCGACGAACGCGATCGGGCTGCCGACCGCGAGCTCGCGCGCGCGCTGGAGCGCGGACGCGGCGCGCTCGATCTCACCCGCCTGCAACAGGAGGTCGACCTCGGTGAGCCGTGCCGCGTCGGCGACGTCGCTGCGGTCGTCGGCATTGGTGAGCCGTTCGCCCAGCAGTGCGAGCCCCGAGGCGCGACGACCCGCGGCGAACTCGACCCGGGCCAGCGCCGCCGTGATGCGGAGCTTCGGCCACGGCGCGGCGTCGTTGGCCAACATCGTGCGCAGGATCGTCGCGGCCGCGTCGTGCTGGCCGAGCGTGGTCAGCAGCGTGGCACGGTCGAGCTGCAGCGCGGCGGCGCGACGGGTGCGACCGGTGCGGGCGTAGTCGTCGGCGAGCACGGCCAGGCAGGCCTCCTCGACCGCGGGGCCCTGCGCGCCGCCGAGCACGATGCAACGGGCCGTGCGGGCCCGTAGCGTGCGACCGTGGTCGGCTCCGGCGGTCGCGCTCAACCGCTCGATCACCCCGTCGAGCGCTGCGATGGCGTCGTCGGAGCGGGCCGAGCCCGCGAGCGCCAGGGCGTGTTCGAGCTGCAGCTCGAGCACGCCGGGGTGAGCGTCGCCGTGGCGGAAGCGATGCAAGGCGATGGCGCGCGCGTAGGCCTCCTCGGCGTCGTGCCACCGTCGCGCCAATCCACTCGACGACGCGACCTCGCGCAGCAGCGCCAGCTCGGCCTCGAGGTCGGCCGGGTCGGTGTACTCGGCCGCCTTCGACAGCGCCGCTTCGGCGTCGGCGTGGCGATCGGTGGCGGACATCGCCCGTGCATGCGCGCGCCACAACGCCGCCCACAGCGGCGCGGGGTCGCCGGCGCGGTGCAGCAGTGCCTCGGCGAGCTCGAACCACGTCGCGGCCGCTGTGACACCTTCGCGCTCGGCCACCACCGCGTGGAGCAGCGCGGCCACCTGCACCGCGTCGGCGAGGTTGTCGGCGGCGATCGACGACCACAGCACCGCGCGCAGCTCGTCGGCAGCGATCGGTCGCGCCTCCTGCAGGCCGATGCGGCTCTCCAGCAGTCGCAGGCCCGCGTCGCGAAGGGCGACGGCGCTCGGGTCGAGCTCGGCCCGCAGGCGCTGGAGGCCGTCGAGCGCGGTCTCGGCGAACCCCGCGGCGGCCTGGGCGGACGCCACCTGCATGGCCCAGTCGATCGCCGCAACGCGCTCGCGCAGCTGCGGATCTTCGGGGCTCGCGGGCCGCAGTCGCAGCAGCGCCGGATCGTCGCACCGCGCCATCGTCTCGAGCCCGTCGAGCGCGTAGGGCCACACCAGCGGCGGCACGTCGTGGCTGAGCAGTGCCTCGCGGGTGACCGCGATCGCTTCGTCGACGCAGGTGCGTCGCGCCGACAACAGCTCGGGCCGCGCCTCGGGGGCCGCGTGCTCGGCGACGCACAGATCGGCGGCCAGCCCCCGCAGCTGCGCGAGGTGGGCGAGCATGCGGGGCTCGGCGTGGGCGGCCTCGTTCGGCAGGTCGAGCTCGATCGTGGCGCAGGGGTCCTCGGCGGGCGCGCGCAGCTGCAGCCCGAGCGCGAGTGCACCCGCCGCGACGGCGCCGGTGAGCAACACCTGCCGGATGCGGCTGCGACGGCCCCGCGCGAGCGCCTGCGCGAGCTCGTCGAGCGACGCAAAGCGATCGGCAGGCTCAGGCGCGGTGCCCCGCACGACGATGCGCTGCAACCACGGCGGCACGCGACCCTCGAACCGGGGGGGCCACGCGGTGGCGCGACGGCCTTGCAGGACCTCGTAGAGCGACGCACACAGGCCGTACTGATCGGCGCGGGCATCGACGGCGCGACCTTCGATCTGCTCCGGGGCCATGTACGGCGGGGTCCCGGCGGCCGCCTCGGTCTCCGACCCAGCGGCGGTCGAGCGCGCGATGCCGAAGTCGACCACGCGGGTCCGACCGTCGTCGCCGATGACGATGTTGTCGGGCTTCACGTCGCCGTGGCGGATTCCGGCGGCGTGGGCGGCCGCCAGGCCGTGTGCGGCGGCCAAGAACACGTCGACGACCTGCGGCCATGCGCGCCGCCCGTCCGCGCCGGCCTGCATCCACGCGCGTAGGTTCGGTCCGCGCAACAACTCCATCACGACGAAGCTGTGGCCGTCGTGGCTGCCGACCTCGTACACCGTGACGACGTTGGGGTGCATCAGCCGCGCGAGCGTGCGGCCCTCCTCGAGCAGCGCGTCACGGGTGTCGTCGTCGACCGAGCGCAGCAGCTTGATCGCGACCTTGCGCTCGAGCTGGGGGTCGTACGCTTCGTAGACCGTGCCCATGCCGCCGCGCCCGATCGGCGTCAGCAGGATGAACCGGCCCATGCGGACCGCGGCGTCGTCCTGCTCGAGCAGCTGCGCACGCAGCCGCGCCAGCCGCACCGCGTCCTCGACCTCGTCGACGTCCGGACGCAGCCGGCGGATGCCCGGCACGACCGACATGGCCGACTGCAGCGTGTCGTCGCCGCGGGCATCGGGCGGGCGACGCGTCTCGGGGCCCGGTGTTTGGTCCGGGCCCGAATCGGATGGCGTGCGACGCATACTCGAGGTCCGCGACCGGGCCGCCGGCAGCGTAGCGCAACCCCGCGGGCGCCGCCCTCGCGTCGCCGCCCTCTAGCCGTGCGCGCGGCAGAACGCGGCCATGGTCGCGTCTTCGTCGAAGTGATGGGCGAAGCCGGTCGCCTTCCGGAACGCGGTGCCGTCGATCACAATCGGATACTTCACGTGCTCGAGCGCACCGGGCGGGAGCTTGGGCAGGCCGAAGCGACCCAGCAGCGGGCGCAGCAGCGCCTGGGGCAGCGGCACCGCCTGCCGACCGGTCTCGCGAACGATCACCGACAGCGGCACCGGTGGCGGGCCCGCGACGTTGAAGACGCCGCGCAGCTTCGACTCGAGCGCGAGCACGATCGCATCGGCGGCGTCGTACTCGTGGACGAAGTGGAACAGTGGATCGAAGCCGAGGATGGTCGGCACCCGGGGCCCGCGCAGGAACGCCGCCAACGTGCCCTGCCGCAGCGGCCCGAGCGTGTAGCACAGTCGCAGCACCGAAGTGTCGATCGCCGGGTAGCGCCACAGCGCGCTGCCGGCGTAGAGATCCGACGCGACCAGATCCGACAGCTCCGGGAAGGTGTGCACCGCCATCGGCGGCTCGCTCTCGGTGTGGTAGAGCGCCGAGTCGGGCCCCGCGCCGTAGTAGGTGTGGCGGCCGACGAACACCGCCTGGCGCACGCCCCACGTCGCGCAGTGATCGAACACCGCCTGGGTGCCGCCGAGGTTGATGCGGTAGCGATCGCGGCTGCGATGGGTGAGGTGGGTGACGGTGGCCATGTGGATCATGGCCTCGGGCCGCATGGTGCGGAACACGTCCTCTGCCGGGCGCTTGCGGATGTCCGTCTGCACCACCTCCACGCCCTCGGGTGGGTGGTACCAGGGTCGTACGTCGATGCCGACCACGCTGTGACCGCGGTCGACCAGGCGGCGGGTGACCTCGCGGCCGAGTGCGCCGGAGATGCCGGTGACGAGCACTCTCATGACAGATCCAGCTCCTGCTCGCGTCGCTTGCCGTCGCGCAGCTCGCGACCCTGGCGGATGAGACCGGCGATGCGTTGTTTGATGCGCTCGACATGCTTGGCGATCACGTCGTCGGTGTCACCGGGGCTGCCCTCGAGCATCATCGGCTCGCCGTAGAGCAGCTGCAGCGTGACCGGCAGCGGCACCGCGACACCCCACGGGGTCACCGGCACGTAGGGCACGCCGAACAGCTTGCCGAGGCCGTACAGGTTGGTCACGGTGGGGATGGCCTCGCCGCCGCCGACGAAGGCAAACGGCACGATCGGCGAGCGGGTCTGCAGCGCCAGCCGCACGAAGCCGGTGCCGAAGCCGACCAGCGAGTCGCGCTCGCGGTAGAGCTTCGCGGTGCCGCGGGCACCCTCGGGGAACACCATCAGCAGGCGCTCGTCCTCGAGCAGGCGCACGGCGTGCTCGGGCAGGCCGGTGAGCTGGCCGATGCGGCTGGTGAACCATGCCAAGAACGGCATGTGTTGGATGAACTTCTCGGCCATGCCCTGGGCCAGTCGCGGGGGCTCGAGCGCAAAGAAGCTCGACGCGATCACCATCACCGCGTCGAGCGCCCAGCCGCCCGAGTGGTTGCCGACCAGCATCGCCCGTCCACGCGCGGGCACGTTGTGCGCGCCGTACACCTTCACGTCGAAGTAGCGGTGGTAGAAGAACGACAGCAGCGTGAACAGCCGCGCCAGCTCGCGCTGGTCGATGCCGTAGGGATCGACGCCGTGTCGATTCCACGGCAGCTCGATGCGACGCACGCGACGCAGGACGTCGTCGTTGGTCGGCAGCGGGATCAGGCTGGCAGGAATCATCGGGGCGAGCTTTCCCGATGCCCACGCCTCCGATCAAGTGCGCTCGCCAACCGGTGCGTGCCTGCGCGGCCGGGGCTCGCAGTGCAGGCGGGGCGAAGGCGGCCGCGAGGGTGTGGGCGCGGCGATGCTATGCTCTGACGCGGGTGCGGCCGCAGGCGCCGCCCCGCGCTTGGGCATGTGCGGCCGCTTCACCCTGACCACCGCCGACTACGAACACGTCGCGCAGGCGCTCGACGCCGACTTCGATCCCGAGGCGGCCGCGGCGTGGCGCCCACGGTTCAACGTCGCGCCAACCGACCGACACCCGGTGTTGGTGCGAGACGACGGCCGCCGCCGCCTCGCGCTGGCGACCTGGGGGCTGGTCGCACCCCGCGACGAGGGCCTGCCGCGGCCGCCGATCCACATCAACGCGCGGGCCGAGACCCTCGCGGGACGAGGGCTGTTCCGCGGGCCACTGCAGCGGCTGCGACTGGGCGTGGTCGCCGACGGCTTCTACGAGTGGACGGGACCCCGCCAGGCGCGGCAGCCGATTCGATTCCACCGCGGCGATGGCCGCCCGTTCGTGTTTGCGGCCGTGGCCACGCGACCGCGCACCGCCCAGGGCACGGTCGCACTGCCGCGCTTCGCGATCGTCACCACCGCGCCCAATGCCCGCGTCGCGGCGGTGCACGACCGCATGCCGGTGATCCTCGACGACGACGACATCGATGCCTGGCTGTCGCCGCCGCCCGACGACGCCGAGCCCGACGCGTGGCTGGCGGGGCTGACCGCGCTGCTGCACACGGCCCCGGATGACGCGCTGGTGGCCACGCCGGCGTCACCGCGGGTCAACGACGTGCGCAACGACGACCCGGCGTGTCTCGAGCCACCGTTGACGCTGTTCTGACCCCGCGCTACCGCGGCGGGTAACGAGCCTCGTCGAGCGGCGCGCCCAGGTGGGCGGCCAGGAGGTCATCGGCGACGCAGGTGATCTCGTCTGCCAACTCGAGCTGATCGAGCCAGCGTCGAGGGATTGCGTCCACGCCCCACGCGGCGCCGAGGATGTTCCCCACCAGCGATCCGGTGCTGTCGCTGTCACCACCGTGGTTGACCGCGAGCAGGACGCCGTCGCTGAAATCGCGGGCCGAGAGCGCGCAGTAGATCGCGATCGCCAGCGCCTCCTCGCCGCCAGCATCGCGGCATCGATCGCGGCTCCGACCTCGCCACCGAGCACGGCGCCGAGCTCGTCGCGCACACGCGCGACCGCCTGCGCGATGGGGGTGCCGCCGGTGACATAGGCGATGAGTGCCGCGAACGCGCCGCCGGCGAGGTAGCCCGCCGGATGACCGTGGGTGATCGCGCAGGCCTGGCAACCGATCTCGAACGGGCGCTCGCCCAGCAGTCCGACCGGCGCCACCCGCATCACGCCGCCGCAGCCCTTGGAGTCGTTGATGGGGTACTGCACGCTGCCGGCTTGCGCGAGCGTCAGCGCCGACAGGCAGGTGTTGCCCGGCGCGCGCTGGCTGTGCAGCGCGGGAACACGGATGAGCCAGCCGTCGAGCGCGTCGTCGTAGTTGGGGCTCGCCGAGCGCTGGGCCTGCGTGTGCAACCACCGGAGGTATGCGCGGTGCAACGCCTCGACCGGATCGAGCGCGACCCCGCGGGCCCGCGCGGCGCGGCAGCGGATGAGGCCCTCGGCGGTGAAGAGCGTCATCTGGGTGTCGTCGGTGATGGCGCCGCGACGACCGTAGACCTCGGCGTAGTCCTGCGTCCCCGCGGCGCCGAAGCGCGACTGGATCTCCGGCAGCCGCATGAACTCCACCGCGGCCCCCAACGCATCGCCGACGGCCCCGCCGAGCAGGCAGCCGCGGAAGCGCGGGGTGAGATCCGGGTGCGTCACCTGGGCGACATCGTAGCAGGGGACGCACCCCGCCACCGCGGCGAACCGCCGTCGCCCGGCCCATGGTAGACATCGTGTCCATGTCGCATCCGCGTGTCGCCCGTCGGACCCCGGCCCGTCACTCCCTCGCGGGGCTGATCTCGACCGCCGCCCTCGCGACGCTGGTGGGTTGGGGCTGCGCCGAGATGCGACAGAACATGCGCAACGAGTTCGTGTCGGTGCGCGGGGCATGGTTCTGCGCCAAGGCTGGCTGTGCGCCAGCGCAGATGCAGCGCTCGAGCAAGGCGCACCGCGAGGGCGACGTGACCGTCGCCCACGGCAAGATCGCCAACGGCGTCGCGGTGGTGTTCAACGCCGGCAAGCCACCCAAGAGCTTCAGCGCCCACGTCAGTGACTGCGCGGGGCATCAGGCCGAGGTGCCGGCCGACAAGGTGCTCGCCCCCGGTGGCCACGGCATCGCGGGACAGGCCGATTCATACGCGGTCGTGATCACCCGCGCCGACTACCCCGCGCTCGAGCTCGGCGGTGCGTGCAAGCGCTGGACGGTGACCACCGACGCGACGTGGGACAAGGGCGCGTGGCAACAGAAGGCCGGCCTGCAGGACGGTTGAGCACGCCGGCGGGCGCGCGGCTCGATCGCCGCATCGCCTTGCTGACGCTGCTCTACTTCTGCCAGGGGCTGCCGGGGGGGTTCCTCGCGGTCGCGCTGCCGGTGATCCTGCTGCAGCAGGGCGTCGATCTCACGCGGGTGGGCTTCGTGTCGGCGCTGTCGTTGCCGTGGGCGCTCAAGCTGCTGTGGGCGCCGTGGGTCGATCGTCGCTACAGCCGCCGCATCGGCCGTCGGCGCAGCTGGATGCTGCCCGCAATGCTGGTGATGCTGCTGTGCACCGCCAGCATCGGCGCGCTCGACCCGAGCGACTCGCTGGTGCCGATCCTCGCGCTGTTCGGCCTGCTCAACCTCGCCGCCGCGACGCAGGACATCGCGGTCGACGGCTACGCGGTCTCGCTGCTGCGGGATCGCGAGCTCGCGACCGGCAACGCGGCGCAGGTCGGCGGCTTCAAGCTGGGCAACCTGGTCGGCGGCGGGGTCCTGCTGGCGGCCTCGGGGTGGCTGGGCTGGGGCGGCGTGTTCGCGATCATGTCCGGCTGCATCGCCGCCGCCTTCGTCGCGGTGCTGGTGCTGCGCGAGCCCAGCGACGACCGCGTCCCCAGCGGTGACACCTGGGCGCTGGTCCGCAGCAGCGTGCGGACGCTGCTGCGCCGCCCCGCGTTCGTGGCGTTCCTGGTGGCGGCGAAGTTCGGCGAGAGCACCGGCGGCGTGTTGGTCAAGCCGGCGATGGTGCAGCACGGGTTCACGCGCGAGCTCATCGGCACCCTCGACGGTGTGCTCGGCAGCATCGCGACCATCGCCGGCGCCGGGCTCGGTGGCGTGCTGGCGCGGCGGCTCGGCTGGGCGCGCTGCTTCGTGTCGGCGTCGTGCCTGCAAGGCGCCGCGCTGGTGGTGCTCGCGTTCTACCAGGCCGGCGAGGTCACGCCGCTGGGCTTCGGGCTGCGGGCGGCGCTCGAGCACCTCGGCGGTGGCGCGGTCGCGGTCGCGGTGTTCATGCTGGCGATGTCGCGCTGCAGCCCCGAGGCCGGCGGGGTCGACTTCACCGCCGCGCAGGTGACCTACATGCTGGGCGCTGCGCTGGCGGGTCCGATCGCGTCGGCGCTCGCGGACGCGGTCGGGATCACGCCGGTGATGGCCGCGGGCGGCATCCTGACCGTCGCGATCGCGTGGCTCGGGTTCGTGGGCCGCGAACGGATCGCCGCGCCGCTCACAGCGGACCCAGGCGCCGATAGTCGCTCGGGGTGAGCCCCATCGCGCGCGCGAAGGCGCGGCTGAAGCTGGGATGATCGGCGAAGCCGATCGACACCGCGATGTCGACGATCGGGGTGTCGCTGGTGCGGAGCATGCGGGCGGCGTGGCACAGCCGAAGCGTGCGCAGGAACGCTCCCGGCGTCATGCCGACGACCTGGTCGAACTGCCGCACGAAGTGGAACTTCGACAGCTCCGCGATCTCGGCCAGCCGATCGAGGCTGACTCGATCCGCGGCCGCGCCGGGTGGCAGCTCGCGCATGTACTCGAGCGCGCGCGCGATCTTGCGGTGCGGCACCCGGCTGCTCGAGCGCTGCATCGGCGTGCGCAGGTTCGAGAACTCCTCGAACGCGTGCACGACCACGCGGGTGAGCGCAGCCTCGATCGCGAAGGGATCACCGGCGGTCGGCTCGCGCACCCGGGTGGGCGCGAGCTGTGGTGGCGCCAGTCGTCGCGGCACGTCGAGCTCGGGGTCGTCGGCGGTGCCCTCGGCGGGGAACAACACCGCGGCGTCGTGGTGCTGGACCGCGGCCAGGAGACCGCACATCTCTTCGACCAGCGCGGGCTGGTTCGCGATGCGCACCACCGTGAACTCGGGCTGTCGAACCGGCGTGTCGAGCTGGGACGCGAGCCGCTGCACCCACGCCGCGTCGACGTACAGGCTGATGTACTCGATCTCTTCGCCCTCGGTGTTGCCGGTGTGCACCTGCAGCGGGTTGATGAGCGCGACGTCGCCGGCGCGGAACTCATGCAGCTTGCCGGCCACGTGGCACTGCTCGTCACCGCGCAGCTGCGCACAGATGAGGTACTCGTCGTGGAAGTGCGGCGCGAGTGGGACGCGGCTCGCGCTGCCGCACGCGTGATACAGCGAGAATCCCGGTCCGCCGTAGAACGCCGCGGTGAGTCGAGGCCGCATCGGCTTCGCACTCTACACCAACGCGAGGCGTCGGCCATGCGGAGCGGCGTCGGTCGTGAGAAGCTCGCATGGCGCCGGTGGACCACCGGCTGGATCCCGGCGTGGGAACCCACGCGGGGCGCGATCGCACTGCCCATGACGCACCCACTCGAGCCGGTCTGTTTCGATCACGACGACGCTGCCGCGCGCGGCCGCGCGCACGGCGAGCTGTGGCGCGCCGAGATCCACGAGCTGGCCGAGATCCGTTGTCGGCTGATGCTTCACGACGCGGCAGCGGTCGGGGTTCGGCTCGACCGCGCCGGGCTCGAAGCCCTCGCCGGCGCCCATCTGCCGCTGCTCGCCCGCGAGGAGCCCGAGGCCCACGCAGAGCTGCTCGGCATCGCGACCGGTTCCGATCTGTCGCCCGAGCGGATCGTGGTGCTCAACCACTACACCGATCTGCGCGACGTGCTGTTCTCGCCCGGCGCGCTCGCGCGCGAGCCCGATGGCTGCACGGCGATCTACCTCCACGGACGCGAGGGGCCCACGCTGGGACAGACCTGGGACATGCATGCCAGCGCGGCGCCGTATGTCCGCATGATGCGGATCGCCCCCCGCCACGGTGGCACCGAGGTGTTGTGCCTGACGCTGGTCGGCTGCCTCGCGCTCGCGGGCATCGGTCAGCACGGCGTCGCGGTGACCATCAACAACCTCTGCAGCACCGATGCCCGCGTGGGCCTGGTGTGGCCGGCGTTGGTACGCTCGCTGCTCGCGTGCCCCGACGCGCCGGCGGCGTACGCACGGCTGCGCCGCGCTCCGCTGGGCTCGGGGCACCACTACATGATCGCCGATGGCCATGCCTTCTACGGCGTCGAGTGCAGCGGCGCACACAAGGTGCTCACCCAGAGCGGGCCCAAGGCCGCGCACCTGCACACCAACCACTGCTTCGATCCGGTGCTACGCACGAGCGAGGCGGTGCCGCGCGTGACGACCACGTTCGCACGGCTGAACATGGCCACGACCCTCTACGCCCAGCAGCGGCCGCGCGACCTCGAGGGCCTGTGGTCGCTGCTCGGCAGCCACGACGGCGAGCCGCGGAGCATCTGCACCCACGTCGACGGCGACGATCCCTCGGCGTCACGCACCTGTGCACGCATCGCGATGCTGCCGGCGCAGGGACGCATGCGCGTGGCGCTGGGCTGCAGCCGCGAGGGCGAGCCGCTCGAGCTGCGGCTCGACCGATTCGAGGCCGAGGCCGCGCCGCTCGACGCCTGATCCGCCGGTCTTGGCCGCGCTACACTGCCGCCGCAACCGTGGCTGCCCAGGACAACGAACCGGATCGATGGGGTGAGCGCCTCCCGCGGCGCCTCGGCCCGTGGAGCGCCGGCGCCGTCGTCATCGGCTCGACCATCGGCAGCGGCATCTTCCGCACGCCGGCGGTGATCGCCGAGCGGGTCGAGAGTCTCGCGATGTTCTCCTTGGTGTGGATCGCGGGCGCCGTGATCGCGCTGTGCGGCGCGCTGACCTACGCGGAGCTGTCGAGCATGATGCCGCGGACGGGCGGCATCTACGTCTACCTGCGCGAGGCGTTCGGGCGACTGCCGGCGTTCCTGTTCGGCTGGGCCGAGCTGTTGGTGCTGCGACCTGCGGCCTACGGTGCGATCGCGATCACGTGTGCGGACTACACCTGGCGCTTGCTCGGTGCCGACGGCGAGGCCGCGGCGTTGCTCGGGCTCACGCGTACGCAGCTGACGGCCGCGGGCCTCATCCTGGTGGTCGGGGTCGCCAACATGCGCGGGGTCACGCTCGGCGCAGCGATTCAGAACGTCAGCACCGTGCTCAAGATCGCCGCGCTGCTGGCCCTGTGTGGGCTCGGGGCCCGCTACGCGTTCGACGTCGGGCCCGCGGTCGGCGGCAGCACGCGCACGCTCGAGACGCCGACGGCCGCGTTCGGGCTCGCGATGGTGTCGGTGCTCTGGGCCTACGACGGCTGGAGCGACGTCGGCTTCGTCAGCGGCGAGGTCCGCGATCCCCAGCGAACGCTTCCGCGGGCGTTCTTGCTCGGCACGCTCGCGGTCGCGGTGCTCTACCTCGCGGTGAACGTGGCGTACCTGGCCGTCATCCCGCTGGCCGAGATGCCGCAGCGGGAGCTGGTGGCGGCCGACGTCGCTGCGATCGCGATCGGGCAGGGTGGGGTCGCGTTCGTCTCGGCCGCGGTCGCGGTGAGCACCTTCGGCACCCTCAACGGGTCGCTGATGACCGGCCCGCGGGTGTTCTACGCCATGGCCGAGGATGGCTTGTTCTTCCGCGCGCTCGCCCACGTCGATCCGCGCCACGGCACGCCCAGTCGCGCGATCGGGATGTCGGTCGTGCTCGGCATCGTGTTCGTGTCGATCCGCGGCTTCGCGGAGCTGGCCGATCAGTTCGTGATCGGCATCTGGCCGTTCTACGCCGCCGGTGTGCTCGCGGTGTTCGTGCTGCGGCGGCGCGAGCCCACACGCGAACGGCCGTACCGCACCTGGGGCTATCCGTGGGTGCCGGGGGTGTTCCTGCTGGCGACGCTCTACCTGCTGGGCTCGTACCTCGTGACCCAGCCGCTGATGTTCCTGGCGTCGTTCGGGGTGATCGGGCTGGGCGTGCCGGTCTATCGGGCCTGGATCGCGCGCAGGTCGACGTCGTCGGCATAGTCGCGCTCGACGCGGCGCCGCAGCGCGCTCTTCTCGAGCTTGCCCATGCCGTTGCGCGGCAGCTCGTCGAGCAGCAGCCACTGCCGCGGGCACTTGTAGTCAGCCAGGTGTGCCCGCGCGAACGCGGTCAGCACGGCGCGGAGCTCCGCCAGGGCGGGGCACCCCGGCGCCGGCACGATCGCGGCCGTCACGTGCTCGCCCCACGTCGCGTCGGCGACGGCAAAGACGGCAATGTCCGCGACCCAGGCGTGATCGCGCAGCACGTCCTCGACCTCGCGGGCCGAGAGCTTGAAGCCGCCACTCTTGATGATGTCGGTGCTGCTGCGCCCGACGATGCGCAGGTGGCCGCACGCATCGATGGTCACCACGTCGCCGGTGCGAAACCACGGCCCGTCGAAGGCCGCCGCGGTGGCCGCGTCGTCGCGCCAGTAGCCCTGCATCAGCGAGCTTCCTCGAACCTGCAGCTCGCCCATGCGGCCGTCGACGGCGTGCTGTGGTCGACCATCGTCGTCGACGACGCGGATCTCCACGCCCTGCACCGGGATCCCAACGGTGCCGACCCGTCGCGGCCCTTGGTAGGGGTTCGACAGCGTGATCAGCGTCTCCGTCATGCCGTAGCGCTCGAGGATCGCGTGGCCGGTCGCGGCCTCGAAGCGGTGGAACACATCCGGGGCCAGTGCGGCGCTGCCGGCCGTGAACAGGCGCGCGCGTGCCAGCACGGCCGCGTCGTCCGGCTCGCGCGCGAGGTGGGCCAACAGCTGCACGTACATCGTTGGCACACCCATGAACACGCTCGCGCCGTGGTCGGCGACGTCGCCCACCACCTGCGCGGGGTCGAAGCGCGGATGCAGGCGCACGGCCACGCCGTGGAGCATCGCGGCGAAGATCCCGATCGCCAAGCCGTGCACGTGGAAGAGCGGCAGCGCCAGCGAGAGCACGTCGTCGGGGCCGAAGTGCCACGCGCGGCCGAGCGCCGCCATGTTGCCGATCAGCGCCCGCCACGGCAGCGCGACACCCTTGCTGCGGCCGGTCGTGCCCGAGGTGTAGATGAGCAGCGCAATCGCCTCGTCCTCCAGCGCGACCGGCTCGAGCGGGGCCGCGTCGACGCGCGCGAGCTCGTCGAGCCCCACGCGGCGTCGCTCGGGGCCGATCGAGACCAGGCGCGGGTCCTGCGTCGACTCCAGTACCAGCACACACGGGTCACTGTCGGACACCACGTGCACCAGCTCGCCCTCGGTGTGCCGTGGCGACATCGGCACCGCGATGGCGCCGATCGCCTGCGCCGCGAGCACGGCGACCACGAACTCGACGCTGGGCGCCCCGAGCAACGCGACGCGATCGCCCGGCGCGACCCCGAGCGAGCGCAGCATCGATGCGGCGCCGCCGATGCGGGTGACCAGCGCGGCTGCATCGAGGCTGTGCTGGGCATCCTCGAGCGCGCGCGACCGTGGTCGCGCCAGCGCGGCGAACCAGCGCGCGCGCGCCGGGCCCATGGTCGTCGTCGTCATCGGCACGCGTCCCCCAGCGCGCTCGGAGCTCCACGCCGCGTCGCCGCGGCGGCCGAGCACGGGGTCATGGCGACGCCGGATCCCACGACGGCTAGCCCAGCGTGACCGCGAGGCCACCGAGGATCGCGAGATAGACCACGAAGCCCATGACCTGACCGCGCTTCACGAGCAGCAGCAGCGCACGCAGTGCCAACAACCCGACCACCAGCGAGGCCGCGAACCCGGCGGCGGCCGGCCCGGCGCCGAGCGAGCCCTGCGCGCCGTGCCGCACCAGATCGAGCCCCTCCTTCGCGACCGCGCCGCCGACGGCGATGACGCTGATGAGGAAGGAGAAGCGCGCCGCCGCCACGCGATCGATGCCCAGCAGCAGCGCCGAGGAGATCGTCGTGCCGCTGCGCGAGACCCCCGGGAGGATCGCCGTCACCTGCGCCAGCCCGATGAGCAGGGCCTGCAGCGCCGAAGGCATGCGGCCGGGGTGCGGCGGCGGGTGGCGTCGCTCGTGGCGGAAGCCCAGCCACAGCGCGGCGCCGGTGATCCACAGGAACACGCCGATCCACGGGATGCTCGACTCGAACGCGATCACGGCATCCTCCACGCCCGGCAGCAGGACCAGCCCCAGCGGAGCACTGGCGACGATCATGCCCACCAACAATCGGCGCTCGTCGTCGCTTGGCCGCGCCCGCAGCAGCGCGTGGGTGAGCTGCCACAGATCGGTGCGGTAGGTCCAGATCACCGCCAGCAGCGTGCCGGCGTGCACGATGATCGTGAACTGGTGCCCGCCGCCGCCGGCGTCGATGTGCAGCAGCCGCTGTCCCAGCGCGAGGTGGCCGTCCGAGCTGATCGGCAGGAACTCGGTGATGCCCTGCAGTACCCCCAGCGCGATCGCCCACGGCACCGACAGCGCCTGGCCGGGCGCTGCATCGGCCGCCCACGCCAGGGCGCTGCACGCGAACACGCAGATCGCGGCCGCGAGCAGCGGTGCGATACCATGGCGACGGTGGGCTACCTGCTGCTGACCGCGGGGATCGTCGCGACGCTGCAGGGTGCTGCCTGGCTGGGCCGAGGGCGGCGTGGGCTCGGGGCCGTCGTCGCGATCGGCGGCGTCGTCGGGTTGATTTCGGGTGTGGTCCACGTGCGTGTGCCCGGCTTCTTCGACGGCTAGCCCTCACCGACGCGGTGGCGTGGCAGCTCCTGGGTCGATTCGTGATCGAACTCGAACTCGCCGGCGACCTCCGAGTAGTCGCGGTCGCGTCGATCCACGCGGCCGCGCGCCCACAGCGTGTCCTCGATCGCATGCATCAGCGGCCGGGTGCTGCGGCGGTCGAGCGCGCTCACGAGGAAGCTGCGCACGACGTCGAGGTCGCGCCGTTCGGCGTGGCGTTGCAGCGCCGCCAGTGAGGTGGGGTCGAGCGTGTCGACCTTGTTGAACACCATCAGCCGCGGGACCTTGGCGGCACCGAGGTCGTGCAGGATGTGCTCGACGCTCGCGATCTGCTGCTCCTGGTCGGTGTCGCCGGCGTCCACCACGTGCAGCAGCAGATCCGCGTCGGCGAGCTCCTCCAGGGTCGCGGAGAACGCCTGCAGCAGCGCCGGCGGCAGATCGCGGATGAAACCCACGGTGTCGAGCAGCACGATCTCGTGATCGTGCGGGAAGCGAACGCGCCGCACCGTCGGATCGAGCGTCGCGAACAGCTTGTCCTCGGCGTCGACGCTGCTGTTGGTGACGGCGTTCAGCAGCGTGCTCTTGCCGGCGTTGGTGTAGCCGACGATGGCGACGACCGGTACCGCGGTGCGTCGACGCTCTGCGCGCTGCTGCTCGCGGCGCTTGCGGAGCGTCGAGAGCCGCCGCTCGAGATCGACGATGCGGTCCTTCGCGCGGCGACGGTCGACCTCGAGCTTGGTCTCGCCCGGGCCGCGCCCGCCGATGCCGCCGGCCAGGCGCGACATCATCGTGCCCTTGCCGACCATCTTCGGCAGGTTGTAGCGCAGCTGCGCCAGCTCGACCTGCAGTTTGCCGTCGGAGCTCTTGGCGTGACGCGCGAAGATGTCGAGGATCAGCATCGTGCGGTCGATGACCTTGAGGTCGGTCTCGTCGGCGATGGTGCGGGCCTGCGACGCGGTGAGCTCGGGGTCGCACACTAGCACCTCGACGTCCTGCTCGAGCGCTCGCACCAGCACCTCGCGCAGCTTGCCCTGGCCGAAGAACGTCCGCGGGTCGGGGTGGGGCCGACGCTGCTCGACCAGCTCGACGAGCGCGAGCGAGTCCGTGCGGCACAGCTCGCGCAGCTCGGCCTTGCGCGCGGCGACGTTGGGGCCGCCGTCGTGGACGAGCAGCGCCATCGCGCGCGTGCCCTGCTGCAGCGCGCGCGCGCGGGCC
>WBZX01001503.1_pt1 | contig 17428 bp, 12 predicted proteins | sample 5204211 | NCBI WGS metagenome assembly WBZX01 (sample SAMN12344362, study PRJNA552823) | activated sludge metagenome | biome: Activated sludge suspended growth; feature: Nitrification reactor; material: Wastewater; isolation source: activated sludge from nitrification reactor of wastewater... | reverse complement strand
CGGCGGCGCGGCTGCGGGCGCGGCGGGGGCGGAGGACGCGCCGGGGACGGCGGGCGTGGCGGGGACGGCGGCCGGCGGCGCTGCGGGGTTTCCGGCGCCTGCGGGCGTCGCCGAGACGGGGCGCGGCGAGGCGGCGGGCGGTTGCGGCGCGGTGTCCGGCGGCGTCTGCGCGCTCGCAGTGGACGGCAGCGCGAGCAGCGCCAGCGTCATCGCCGCGCCGAGGAGTTCGCGAAGCGAATTGGGGTTTGGGCGGAGCCCAACGAGACAAAGCGAGCGCGTCGATCCTCGGCGCAGCCGAGGACGCGTAGCGTCCCGTCGCTTCGACGGAATCGACGCACGAGAGGCAGATTTCAACACGGCGGGGATTTGGCGCGGGGAGGGGGCGCCCGTCAACGAGGATCGGGGCGCGGCGGCGGGTGTTTTGTTGCTGGCCGCGGCGGGCGCGTCCCCGCGGGTGGAAAACCCGCCGTGAGCCGCCTGAAGAGCGGGAGGGGCTCCCGTCGTCCGGGAGCCCGCGCGCTACCGCCCGCGCATGAAGGGCGGCTTGGACCGAGCGCGCGCGCCCGGCGTTCGACCGACGGCTTCCATCTGCGTCTGCGACATCGTCCGCGGGGGCGGGGCGCCCGCGGGCGCGCGGGCGCGCATCGCGCCGCCCTCGATCTCGATCTCGACGCCGAGCGCGCGGCACCGGCGAACGAGCCGATCCGTGTCGACCTCGGCCGCGACGAGCAGGCCCGCGGGCGGCGAGGGATCGACGAACAGCTCCGACACGGGGCGCCGCGTCCGCAGCATCTCCCGGACCTCGGTGTCCTCGATCCACAGGAACCCGGACGACGCGACGTACGTGCCGCGGCCGATCACGACGCTCGCCTGCATCAGCGTCCGCGCGAGCGAGTCCGTGAGCGGCGCGACCGCCTCGATGCGCGTGCGCGCCATGTCGGCGTCGAGGCCCGCCGTGAGCGCCTTCGACAGCGCGGGCGGCGTGATCAGCAGGTGCAGCCCGTCGTCGACGCGCCCGATCTCGGCGAAGGCGCCGAGCGCGAGCACGGCGGCCACGGGCGCCGTCGGCCCCGCGCGGAGATCGTGCGCGTCGACGAACTTGCTCGGCGACGTGTCGTACGAGGGCGCGGAGCCCGCGAGCAGGGCGCGCCCGCGCGGCGTGAGGCGCAGCGCCACGCCGGACGACTCGTTGCCGTCGCCGTCCGCGCCGCCGAGGTCCACGATCCCGAGCGCGGGCAGCGTCTCCAGCGCGATCCGGTGCGTCACGTCGAGCACGCTCGGGGGCTCGACGCCCGCGCGCTCCGCCCACCGGCGCAGGAGCCGCTCGACGCCCGGCACGCGCGCGTCGGCCGCGAGGTAGCCGGAGAGCGCCTTCCACGGCACCCAGCGGCCCTCGCCGAGATCCTGGAGAGCGTCGAGCACCGTCTCGCGCAGCACGCCGGACGGGCTCGCGTCGCGGTTCGCCTCGGGGACGCGGAGCGCCTCGCGCTCGGGGCGCGCCTCGTCCCACGCGCCGCCGCGGCGCCACGTCTGGAAGAGCAGCGGCGTCAGCGCGTGCACGGCGAGCGAGCCCGGGGGCGTCGCCGTGAGCGCCGCGGACGGCTCCCACAGCCCGATCGCGCGGGACAGCGCGGCGAGCAGCCCCACCGTCTCCGGATCGCGCCCGAACCGCTGCGAGAGCCGTACGAGGAGCGAGCGCGGCGTCCCGACGCCGGGCCGGACCTCGCTGCCCGGCTCGCGCACGGCGAGCGCCATCGCCATCGCGAGCATCGCCGGATCCGCCGTGAAGCGGGCCCTGCGCGGCGCGTGATCCTCCTCGATGACGAACGACCGGATCTCCGCGCGCCGCGTCTCGCGGAGGCGCTGCCGATCCGCGCCGACGATGCGCGCGACCTCCGTCGGGATGACGTGGCGGTTCGGGTGGATGGGGATCAGGAAGGCGCGCCGCTCCAGCGAGAAGCCCGCGCCGCGCCGGCTCGCGGTGATGCCGCCGGCCCCGCGCAGGCGCATCGGCTCGCGCTCCAGATCGAGCAGCTCCTGCGTGTCGACCTCGCCGCCCACGGCCTCGATCGACTCCAGCAGCCGGCGCTCGAGCGGGGGCAGCCGCTCCAGCTCCGCCGCGATCTTCGCGGGATCGCAGAGCGCGTCCCAGGCCGACTCCAGGCACAGCGCGATCGGCGGCGTCGCCGGCCGGCCGAGGTAGTGCGAGGCGATGGCGCTCACCGTCTCGAGCGGCGCCTGCGCGACGAGCGCGCGGATCGTCCGAGGATCCTCGCCCTCCCAGCTCTTGAGCTGGAGGAGGAACGCGATCGGGAGGACGAGCTCGAACCCCTTCGAGCTCTTGCGGCCGAACACCATGCCGCGGTGGATGAGCGTCTCGAGCCCGGCCGGGAGCGACGGCACCTGGAGCAGCCCGCCGGCCTCCGCGATGCGGTAGAGCAGCTCGCGGCTGGCCGCCGGGAGCCGCCCCGGATCGCGCACGTCGGGCAGCGCGACGAGCGCCCGCGCGACCTGCGCCGGCGGATCGATGCGCTTGCTCGCGTCGATGCGGACGCCCATGCGCGAGATGAGCGACTCGAGCTCGCGCTGCGGGAGCGCCTGCAAGATGTCGGTCAGCCGGCGGAGCGAGGTCCCCGACCTCGACTCGGGACCGTCGTCGTCATGAGATTCTGCCGCCGAGGAGTGCCGGCCGTCGGGCTCGCTGCCGGCCTGTCGAGCGATGCTGGATGACATGGTTTGTCCTGTGTACCGCCCCCCGTTTGTCCACGGAGATACAATGTCCGACCGTAGCCGAGAGAGCTTGACGAAGCACGCGTTTTCTCGGGTCATCCGGCCCGTTTGCGCGCTCTCTTCGCGCTCTCTTCGCGCTCTCTTCGCGCTCTCTTTGCGCTCTCTTTGCGCTCTCGTGCCCTCCCTTCTTGCGCACGTCCTCGGGCCCCCGCCGGCGGCGCGATCGCTTGATGTCGTACGATGATCTCGGACGACGCTCGCGAGTCTTCGAGGGACTACGGCTAGGATGCCGCCCGTGATCCTCCGCGACCCCGTCCATGGCCTCGTCGCCTTCGAGGCAGAAGAGGAAGCCGTCCTCACGCGCCTCTTCGCCGCGCGCGAGGTGCAAAGGCTCCGCCGCATCCGGCAGCTCGGCCTCGCGTCCCTCGCGTTCCCCGGCGCCGAGCACACCCGCTTCGCCCACGCGATCGGCGCGGCGACCGTCATGCAGCGCCTGCTCGCGCGCCTCCGCCAGATCGATCACGAGCTCCCCTTCTGGCAGCGCGTGACGAGCGAGCGCGCGCGCGACGCCCTCGCGGCGGCCTTCCTCCACGACGTCGGCCACGGCCCGCTGTCCCACCTCTTCGAGGAGGCCCTCCCGGACGCGCAGCCCCACGAGGCCTGGACCGATCGGATCCTACTCGATCCCTCGACGGACGTTCACAAGGTCCTCGTCGCGCAGGACGCGCACCTCCCGCGCCGCGTCGCGGACCTCGTGCACGGCCGCCACGATCTGCCGTACCTGTCCAAGGCCGTGAGCGGCACGGTCGACGTCGATCGGTGCGACTACCTCCTCCGCGACGCCCACGCGACCGGCGTCCGCTACGGCGAGTACGATCTCCCGTGGCTCCTCCGCAGCCTCCGCTTCTCCGAGGTCGTCACCTCGGGCGGCGAGCCCGCGCCGACGCTCGCGATCGACGGCATCAAGGGCGTGAGCGCGCTCGAGTCCTTCGTGCTGGCCCGCTACTTCATGTTCCAGCAGGTCTACTTCCACAAATCGGGGCGCGCCTCCGAGCTGATGGTCAAGCGCATCCTCGGCCGCGCGATCGCGCTCGTCCGCGACGGCGTCCGCCTCCCGTCGCTGCCGCCGGCGTTCGCGTCGGTGGCGGCCGGCGAGCAGCCGTCGCTCGGCGAGTACCTGGAGCTCGACGATCAGGTGCTGCTCCTCGCGATCCACGCGTGGGAGCAGGCGCCGGATCCGGGCCTCGCCGATCTCTGCCGCCGACTCCGCGCGCGCGACCTCTTCAAGTCGATCGATCTGCACGACGCCGACGAGGTCTCCAAGGCGGAGGCGCTCGGGAGGGCCCGCGACATCGCGCGCGCGGCCGGCCTCGATCCCGATCTCTACGTCGCGATGGATGTCGCCGTCGACACGCCGTACGCCGACGACGGCTCGCTCGCCGTCGTCTTCCAGCGCGGCAAGAAGCGCCGCCCCACGGAGGTCAGCGTCGTCCTCGAGCGCTTGAACGGCGCCACCTGCGCGCGCACCCGCATCCTCTTTCCCCCGGAGCTGCGCGCACAGATCGAGGAAGCCCTCCTCCCATGATCGCGATCGCCGGATCTGGGGGCGCGCTCGGCGTCGCGCTTCGCGGGAGCGCCCCCAACGCGTCTCCGTGGCCTCCCCCCCGCGCGCGTCGTGGCCTCGTCGCGGCGGTCACCTTCGCGCTGTCGGCCCTGGCTCTCCCCCGGAGCGCCCTGGCCGGAGGCGGCACCGACGGTCGGCTCGACGGCGACCTGGATCTGTCCGCAGGAGCGGGCGCCGCGATCACGGCGACGGCGCCCGCGCTCGCGCTCCGCGTGGCCGCGACGTACGTCTCGATGGCCGGCGTCTACGCGGGCTACGCCGACACGCTCGGCGCCGGAGGCGCCCCGTTCTCCCGCGCGATCGCGGCGGGCATCACGCTGAAGCCGGTGTTCTGGGCGCGCTTCGCGTACGTGGTGGAGACCGGCTCGCCGCGGCTCGATCTCTTCCTGGACTCGTTCGTCTTCGAGATCGGCCCCGTGTGGGCCGCGCCGCCGGGGAGGGCGATCGAGGGCGCGCCGGGGCTGGAGATCGCGGCGGGCGTCGGCTTCCCGATCCTCGCGAGCGCGACGGGCCCGTTCCTGGAGCTGCGCGGCGCGCTGCGGTACCGCCGCGAGGACCTCGACGGCAGCGTCCGCTCCGACGTCGGCGAGCGCGGCGCGCTGGTGTCGCTCGCGCTCTCCTGGCACCACATCGTGAACGCCCACATCGCCGACGCCGGCGATCGCGTGGTGCGATGAGCGACGGAGACGAGGCCGTGCGTCCATCGCGCGCGCCCACAGCGCACCGGCGCGTGGAAGGGGCGCCGCGCCGGTGCCCGCCGTGACGCCGCAGGACAGCACCGTCGCGCTCCGGGACCTCGAAGCCGTCCTGCGGCGCGCGTTCGACGACGCGGTGCGCGGGGCGTCGCTGCGCGCGCTCGTCTTCGAGGCGCTCCCGCCCCTGCCGCCCAAGCGCGCCGTCGTCCGCGTGATCGCGATCGGCAAGGCGGCGGTGCCCATGATGGAGGGCGCGCTCGATCGCTGGCCCGATCGCATCGATCGCGGCCTCGTCGTGACGGTGGAGCCCTCCTCCCCGCCCGCGTTGCCGGATCGCGTGGAGGTGCGGATCGCCTCGCACCCGATCCCCGACGCGCGCAGCGTCGCCGCAGCGGAGCGCGCCCTCGGGCTCGTGCGCGGCCTCGGGACCGCGGATCTGGTCGTCGCGCTCGTGTCGGGCGGCGCCTCGTCGCTCGTGTCGGCCCCGCCGGACGGCGCGACCCTCGAGGACAAGCGCGCGCTGGTACGCGATCTGCTGGAGTCCGGCGCGACGATCCGCGACGTGAACCTCGTGCGGCGGCACGCCTCGCGGATCAAGGGAGGGCGCCTCGCGGCGGCGGCGGCGCCGGCGCGCGTCCTCACGCTCGCCGTGAGCGACGTGATCGACGGCGCGGCGCACGACATCGGCTCCGGCCCCACCGTCCCGGATCCGACGAGCCTCGACGAGGCGCGCGCGGTGCTGCGCCGCCACGCCCCCGCGTGGGTCGATCGCTTCCCGCTCGCCGAGAGCCTGAAGCCCGACGCGTCGCCCCGCTGGCGCGCGCGCGTGATCGCGGGCCCGGAGCTCTTCGCGGATCGCCTGTGCGACCAGCTGAAGCGGGCCGGCGTCGCGGCCGCGCGCGTGATCGCCCCCGACGAAGGCGACGCGGAGCTCATCGCGGCGCGCCGCGTCGAGCAGGCGCGCGCGCTCGCGCCGGGGGAGGCGATCGTGATCCCCTGCGAGCCGACGCTGCGCCTCCCCGCGCAGCACGGTCGCGGCGGTCGCGCGGGCTGGATCGCGCTTCGTGTGCTCGCGGATCTCCCCGACGGCGTCGCGCTGCTCTGCGGCGCCACCGACGGCACCGACGGCTCCTCGGGATCGGGCGGCGCGGTCGTCTCCTCGGCGCGTCGCTCCGACGGCGATCCGGCGGTGATCGCGGCGGCGCTCGCGGCGTTCGACGACGGCCCGCTCCACGCCGCGCTCGGCACGCGCATCGAGGGCCGCGCGACGGGCGTCAACTTCGCCGACGTCCACGTGCTCGCGCGCGTGCGCTGACCCTCGGCGCGCGCCGGGGGCCCGAATCTGTCTCTTTTTGGAGGGGGAGGCCGAGAGGAGCGGGAGAGAAGCGGCTACTTCTTTTTTCCGCTGATGACCATCAGGTGGTACTTGCCGAACTCGCTCTGACCGAGGGTGAAGAGCACCTCGATGAGCAGGCGGTACGGCGTCGTGGCGTCGGCGACGATGACGGCCTCGGACGTGGCCGTGTCGAGGCCCTTCGCGGCGCGCACGCGCTTGTCGGTCTCGCGCGCGGAGCTCAGGGCGTTCGCCAGCGGGACGATGTAGAGGTCGTTCGGGCCGCTGCGCTTGTAGCGCGCGTCGACGCCGGACTGGGCGAGCTGGTCGCGGCTGGAGAGCAGCACGACGGGCTCCGGGTTCTCACCGACGAGGATCTGCGACTTCGAGATGATGACCACGACGCCCTCCTCGGAGGGCTCGCTCGTCATCACGCTCGCGGGCAGCGTGAGGTCGTCGGACTGCGGGATGGACGCAGACGACGCCGCCATGCTCTTGAGCAAGAAGACGAGGATGATCGTCATCAGGTCGAGCATCGCGGTGATGTTGAGAAAGTCGATCTCCGGTTCCTTCGCGTTCTTCCGGATCGACTTGCGGAGCGCCGCCTTGTAGCGGACGACGCTCGCCTGTTGCTTGGGCTTGGCTGCTTCGGTCATCGCGCGACCCCGAAGTGGACGTCCGGGAACAGCTCGTCTTGGCCGTCGCTCCGGAGGGCGTCCATCACGTCGATGATGGTCTTGTAGTCGACGCCGGGGTTCGCCGTGAGCGTCACCTGGGTCTCCGACTTGAACTCTTCACGCGCGTTCTTGAGGCGCTTCGCGCACGCGGTGATGTTCGGGTAGTCCGGCGTCTCGCCCTTCTTGGGGACGGTGACGCCGGAGCCGATGTCGTTGCAGCCCGTCGCGACGTTGCCGTTCGAGGTCTTGAACGAAACGCCCTCGGTCGTGATCCAGATGGAGAGGTTGAGCGCGCGGCTCGCCAGCTCCGTCCGAACCTTGCCCCCGCCGATGGACGGGGGCGTGGTGTCGATCGACGCCACGAACGTGACCGACACGCTCGCGAGCACGAACATCAAGATGTTCGTGATGATGTCGAGGTACGGGATGACGTTCAGCTCGCCGGCTTCCTCGCCCGCGTCCGGCTCCTTCGGCACCGAGAGCCGTCGGATCCTGGAGCGCTGTGCTGGGCTCAGAGGAAAGTCGTCTTGCGTCTCGGCCATGATTCAACTCAGCTCAGTAGCCGGGCTTGTTGCTGATCGTGAGGAGGTTGAACACGCGCTCGGTCGTTCCCTCGAGATCGTGCTGGATGTTCTTCGATCGCGTGTGCAGGAGCACGTGCGCGATCATGCACACGACGGCGATGCTGAGGCCGAACGCCGTGTTGTACATGGCCTCTGCGATGCCGTTCGACAGCATGCGCTGCTTGTCCGCCTGCGACAGGCCCGGGATGGCGATCGACGAGAACGTCGTGATCAGACCAGCGACCGTGCCGATGAGGCCGACGAGGGTGGCGATGTTCGCGAGCGACCAGAGCGCCGCGACACGCTTCTCCACCTGGGGCTTGAGCTCCGACAGCTTCTCGCTCAGAGCGGCGTCGATCTCATCCGCGCCCTTGTTGGCGTGGGTGAGGCCGCTCTTGACGAGCTGCAAGATCGGGTAGTCGCTGGCATCGCACAGCTTGATCGCGCGGTCGATGTTTCCCGCGGCGACGAGCTTCTTGATCTGGGCGAAGAACTCTCTGGAGTTCACGCGGTAGCGACCGAGCTGAAACGCGGCGCGTTCAATGATGATTGTGACGACGACCGCTGAGACGACGAGGTTGATGATGAGGAAGGTGGGGTTGTGCTTGATGGCCCCCCACAACATGCTTTCCCCACCGCCTTCGGCCGCCAGCATCAAGAGATGACGCATCGATGGGTCCTTTCCTTACGGCGCGAGATCGGTACGAAGCGCTAGCGCCGCGAATATATCCGCCGATCTTTCCAAATCGCAAGCGCGCGGATCGAGCGTCGCGACGAACTTGAAGGCGGGCGCGCGCTCGCGGCTCCGCCGTCGTCGGAGAGGAGCCGCGCGACGGCGAGCGCGGGTCACTTCGTTCGCGCCCTCGCGAAGATCACGAGACGGCGAGGCAGCTCCGCGAGTAGACATAAGCGCGCTCACGCTCCCTATGCACGCGTGCGCGATCTCGCGTGCGCGCGATCTGCTTTGTTGCCCCGGCCGCTCCGGAGCTGCTCCGCTTCACGGGCGAGCGGCGCCGGGGAGACGCGGATCTCCGACGAAGCCCGCGCCCGCTCGGGCGCGCCGCGCGTTCGCCCCGAGCGTGCGCCCGAGCTGGATCTTTTCACCTAAGAAAGACCTTGTTTCACAGGCCAAATCTTCTTGACGGGGCGAGGTCTGACTCGCGAATATGCGGGACCGCGACGAGTGCGCGGTCCCGCTCCCGAATTGCAGCTGACGAGCTTCGCTCGCAGCTGAATCCGGGTCGGACAAACAGCATGGTGAGCTTGCAGCTTCGGTCGACGGGCTCGCTCGGCGCCGGATGCGGGTTCCACGGAAGAGCCCGCCGAAACTTAGAACGGCTCCACTTCACGAAGGATCACGCCACACGCTCGCGACTGAAAGTCACATCGAGCCGCGGCATTTGGAGGACATGAACGATGCATTGGATGTTTGAGCACTTCAAAGAGGGCGGTTGGGGTATGTGGCCCATCCTCTTCTGGTCGATCCTCACAATCGGCATCATCGTCGAGCGCGCCCTCTACCTCTTCGGCTCGTCCATCAACAAGGAAGTCTTCCTCGCCACGATGCAGAAGTGCATCCTCGCCGGCGACGTGGCGAAAGCCGTGAAGATGTGCTCCGCCGCGAACGCGCCCCTCGCGCGCATCGTGCAGTCGGGCCTCGTGAAGGTGAACCGCCCCGACGAAGAGGTCCAGGCCGCGATGGACGAGGCCGCTCTCCGCGAGCTGCCGAAGCTCAGCGCGCGCACCAGCTACCTCGCCCTCCTCGCGAACCTCGCGATGCTCTCCGGCCTCCTCGGCACGGTGACGGGCCTCATCACCTCCTTCGGCGCCGTCGCCGGCGAGTCCGTCGACCCCAGCCAGAAGGCGCGCGTGCTCGCGCAGGGCATCTCGGAAGCCATGAACTGCACCGCGTTCGGCCTGGCCGTCGCGATCATCGGCCTCATCGGCTTCGCCATCCTCAACGGCAAGACGCAGCAGCTCGAGGACGACATCAACGAGGCGTCGGTCCAGATCCTCAACCTCGTCGTCGCGAACCGCCAGAAGGTGAACGTCGCGGCGGTCGGGCAGGCTACCTGACGCGGGAAGGGGGCTCGCCCCCTTCCCCCCGCCTTCGGCGGGACCCCCCATCCAAAAAGGCGATGTCCCGGGATGGAGTTTGAACAGCAAGTGAATTGTGGAACCTGGCGCGCTCGGGGTTGTCCTAACGGAAGCCCCGGGCGCTCCTCGCGCCCGAAGTTGAAACAAGAACCCTTGAAGCAGGTGACCCCATGGGCGGCGTAGACGTTGGCGAAGGCGGGGGAAAGAAGCGCGCGACGAACAGCGACATCAACATGATCCCGTTCATCGATCTGTTGTTCGTCACCATCGCGTTCCTCCTCATCACGGCCGTCTGGACCACCAACAGCCGACTCAACGCGGACGCTCAGGTGCCTGGCCCGCCGGACCCCAACAAGGAGCTGACGCCGCAGACACCGGAGAAGGTGCTCAACCTCCACATCGGGGACAACGAGTTCTCGCTGGTGTGGAAGAGCGGAGCGACCGTCGTCAGCGAGATCAAGGTCCCGAAGAACCCGGTCGAGATCGGCGGCGACACGAAGATCGTCCGCTACCCGGACCTCGCGAAGAAGATCGAAGAAGAGTGGAAGACGCAGGGCGGCCACCGCGATCCGACCGATCGCAAGCTCGACCAGTGCATCCTCTTCAGCGACAACCGCACGCCGTTCAAGGAGATCGTCGCCGTGCTGGACGCGCTCTACTCGCCCAAGCGCGAGATGAAGTTCGCGGACGGCTCGAGCAAGAAGCTCCCCGTCTTCAACATGACGTTCTCCGTCCGCTAGAGGGCCACCCGAATGGATCGTTTTCAGCGCAGGCACCACGACCCTCACGCCCACGTCATCCATGCGCCGCACAGCCGGCTCATGTCGCACGTCCCGCTGAAGTTCGTGTGGAACAAGGTGAGCGGCCACGGGCGCAAGTCGCCGAACGCCGGCCTCAACCTCGTCAGCTTCATCGACTTCCTCCTGGTGACCGTCATCTTCCTCCTGATGTCCTTCTCGGCGTCGGGCGAGATGACCGTCGACAAGAACGTCAAGCTCCCCAAGGCCGAGAACGTCGAGGACATCATCGACGCCCCGGTCGTCGCGGTGAACGGCAACCAGATCCTCGTGGACGGCACGCTCGCCGGGTCGACGCGCGCCATCGAGGAGCTCGGCCGCATGCAGAAGATCGATGAGCTCTTCGCGCTCCTCAAGAACAAGCGCGAGCTGTGGAAGCAGCTCCAGCCGAACAAGCCGTTCCCGGGCGTCTGCATCCTGCAGGTCGACCAGAACGTGCCGGCGCTCGTCGTGAAGAGCGTCTTCCAGACGGCGGCGTTCGCGGGTTACCCGAACGTCTCCTTCATGGTCGGGAAGATCCCTCGGCGTCGCCGCAGTAACGACACCTCCCCAAGCTCCATCACGAGCGAGGCCGCCGGGAACGAAGTATCCTCGGCGGCCTCCGTGTTTTCGAGGGGCCCCCATCCGGGAGGCCCTCCCTTCGATCCCCCCGAGACAAGCGAACGATCACGCCATGGCTGACAAGGAAGAACGTCTCCGCGGCCTCAAGTCCGTTCAAACGCACCGCGAGAGTCGCAGCAAGATGCGGTTCCCTCCGGCGAAGTACTGGGGCTACGCCGGCATCATCCTGCTCGTGATGGCGATCTTCCACTACAAGCGATCGCTCAGCGAGCTCGACAGGATGCGCGCCGCGCTGCTCGGCAAGCAGCGGTACGCGAAGACCGAGATCGAGCCGCGCTGGGGGCCGATGCGCGACAAGATGGAGAAGTGGACGCAGGACCTCGCGAAGGGATCGGCGGACGATCTCGTCGACAAGGAGGCGCTCGCCGGGTGGACGTTCCGCGACAAGAAGGGCGTGTACCTTCGCCTCCGATCCGAGGACGCCGAGACGCCGGAGACGATCCGCAAGGCCGCGAAGGACTCGCTGCGCGACGCCTTCACCTCGTGCCTGACGCTCGTCCCGAACCAGGATCCTCTGTCGGGCCACGCCTGCAAGCACTCGAGCGACTGCGCGCAGGGCGAGCACTGCAACGAGCAGGATCACTGCGCGAAGCCGGCGCAGCCCTTCAACCTCCGCATCGCCTACCGCGCCTTCTCGGTGCTGAGCGACGACTGGGTCCGCGAGGTGCAAGAGGGCGGCGAGATGACCGTGCGCGCGCTGAACGGCACCTTCGACGATCTGTTGAAGGACGACATGCCGCTGGCGACGCAGCTCATCAACGACGGGCAGTACTTCCTCGTCGTCGTCGACGAGAAGGCGCCGGACGAGCCGCCCCCCGCGCCCGCCGGCTCCACGACGGCGAGCTCGAACCCGTCGGAGATCCGGCAGGCGCTCCAGCACTTCGCGCGCATCGGCGTGTGGCGCCTCTCGGACGGCAAGCCGGTGATCCGCGTGCGCCGCGAGACGGCCGGCACGCTCATCGGCAACCCCGGCAACGTCGACCCCTCCGTCGCGGACGCGCGCCAGCGCCAGGCGAACAGCTGCTCCCTCGCGCTCGCGGTGCGTCAGGCCATGGGCGACACGAACGCGGCGAGCGCTCCTCCGGGCGAATGAGCTTCAGGCGCCTGAAGATGGACCTTCAGGCGAGCGCTACCGCTCTCCGCCGGCGACGGGGGGAGACAGAGGCGCGCCGGAGGGGGCCGGCGTGGGAGGACCTCTCCCGCGGGCCCCTTGGATTGGCTGCAAATCGGGTTACGGGTTCGCGCGGCAGCGCGCGTCACTCCACCGCGAAGAGCTCTTCGAGATCGGCCTTGGTGAGCTTCTTCGCGCCGCCGGCGTCCTCGCTGAGGACCTGGGCCACGAGCTCGCGCTTCTTCGCCTTGAGCTGGAGGATCTTCTCCTCGATGGTGCCGGCCGCCACGAGGCGGTAGGCCGTGACGACCTTGGTCTGGCCGATGCGGTGCGCGCGGTCGGTCGCCTGCTGCTCGACCGCCGGGTTCCACCACGGATCGAAGTGGACGACCGTGTCGGCGGCCGTGAGGTTGAGGCCCGTGCCGCCGGCCTTGAGGCTGATGAGGAAGACGGGGCAGCTCGGATCCGTCTGGAAGCGCTCCACGCGCTCCTGCCGGTCCTTGGTCGAGCCGTCGAGGTACTCGTAGGTGACGCCGTCCTCCTTGAGCGCCTTCTCGATGATCCGGAGCATCATCACGAACTGGCTGAAGACGAGCAGCTTGTGGCCGCCTTCGACCGCCTCGGAGACGAGCTCGCGCAGCGCCATGAGCTTGCCGGAGTCCTCGTCCGTCAGCTCCCGCGGGAGGCCGAGGAGGCGCGGATCGCAGGCGGCCTGGCGGAGGCGCGTGAGGCCCGCGAGGATCTGGAGCTGGCTCTTCGCGAGGCCGACGCGCTCCACCTCGCCGAGCACCTGCGCGCGGACCTCGCGCGCGACGTTCATGTAGATCTGCCGCTGTTCGCCGCTGAGATCGCAGATCTGATCCATCTCGATCTTCTCGGGGAGATCCTTCGCGACCTCCTGCTTCGTGCGGCGCAGGATGAAGGGGTGGATCGCCGCGCGGAGACGCTGCGCGGCCTTGTAGTCGCCGGCCTCGATGGGCCGGGAGAAGCGCTGCTCGAAGCGGTCCAGCGGGCCGAGGAGGCCGGGCGAGACGAAGTCGAAGATCGACCAGATCTCGGAGAGGCGGTTCTCGATCGGGGTGCCGGTGAGCGCGAGGCGGCGCTTGGGCTTGAGGCGCTTCGCCGCGGCGGCGGTGGCGCTCATCGGGTTCTTGATGTGCTGCGCCTCGTCGAGGATCGCGTACGTGAGGTCGAGGTCGGCGAGGAACTCCTCGTCGCGGCGCAGGAGCGCGTAGCTCGTGATGATCACGTCCGCGTCGTTGATGTCCTCGATCTGCTCCTTGCGGGCCGTGCCGTGCCAGAGCGCGACCTTGAGCGTCGGCGAGAACCGCGCGAGCTCGCGCTCCCAGTTGGTCACGACGCTGGTGGGCGCCACGATGAGGGCGCGCACCTTCTTCTCGTCCTGCTTCACGGCGAGGAGCAGCGCGATGGTCTGCACCGTCTTGCCGAGGCCCATGTCGTCCGCGAGGACGCCGCCGGAGCCGAGATCGTGGATGAACTTGAGCCAGGAGAGGCCCGACTCCTGGTAGGGGCGGAGCGTCGCCTTGAGGGCGCGCGGCTTCTTCGTCGCCTCGATCTCGTCGATGCTGCCGAGCTTCTGGAAGAGGGCCCGCGCCGCGCCGGAGACGCTGGCGCCCTGCGTGTGCTGGAGCAGCTCCTGGATGCGGCCGGCGTGCGCGAGGCCGAGCTTGCCGCCCTTGCCGGCGGCCGTGATCAGCTCGATCTCGCGATCGAGCACGGCGCGGATCTGCTCCGCGTCGATCGGGGCGAACGAGCCGTCCTCGAGGCGCACGTACTTGCGGCCCTCGACGAGGCAGCGGCGCAGCTCGTCGCGATCCACGCTGACGCCCTCGGCCTCGAAGTTGAGCTTCACGTTGAGCCAGTCCATGCCGCTCGTGACCTTCGCGAAGGCGCGGATGGAGGACTGGCGGACCTGCGTGTCGACGAGATCGTCCGGGACGAAGAGATCCCAGGTGTCCGGCAGCTCCGCGAGGCCCTCGGTCCAGAAGCGGATCGCCGCGTCGCCGCGGGCCACGAACATCTGGCCGGCCTCGTCGGGCGACAGGCCGAGCGCCGCGAGCGCTCCCGCGGCCTCCTGCTGGGCGGCGATGTCGACGCGGATGCAGCGCGCGCGCTTCGAGCCTTCCTCGGGCGGGCGCACGATGATGGGGAGCGTGATCCCGTCGGCGCGCACGGGCATCTCCACGTCGCCGTAGGCGGCGAAGAGCGAGACCTCGGCGTGGACGAGCGAGCCCCCGGCCCGCATGCGGAAGGTCGGCAAGAGATCGACCACGTCCGCGATTTGCGCCAGATCCGGCAGCTCGGCGCCGACCTCGAGGGCGACGCGCGGGAGGCCCTGCATGATGAGCTGCGGCAGCTCGCTCATGGGCTCGCCGATCGTCGGCGAACGGAGCAGGCGGCGCATCGCCGCCGGGGAGACGCGCTTGTCGATGCGGCGCGCGATGCCCTCCTGCGTGTCGATGTGCCAGCCGGGCCAGCCCTCGAACCACCCGCCCTGGAGGAGCGAGAAGCGGCGTTTGTCGGTGACGCGCTCGAAGCTCGTCTTGACGATGATCGTGTCGCCGCCGACCGTCTCGAGGTCGAAGCGGGGGCGCAGCGGCTCCTCGCCGAAGCGGAGCTGCATCAGCGCGGGCTCGAGGAGGACCTTCTGCCCGTCGAGCAAGGGGAGGAGCTCCGCGACGTCCTCGCCGCGGACGTCCACGGCGGGGTGCCTGGGATTGCCGCTCTCGAACCGCGCGAGGAGGCGCAGGGCGTCCCGGTCGGGCGTCGGGTACATGGCCTGCCAGGCCATGGCGGTGGAGGGGAGGATCGGCACGCGCGCCTCGGCGTCGAGGACCGTGACGGTGAGGGCGCCCTGCCGGACGTGGAGGCGGAACTCGACGCGGCGCTGGCCCGCGAAGCCGTCGGGCGGGAGCCACGCGCCGATGCCGGTCTGGCGAGCCGTCGCGTCGTGGGCCGGGGGGGCGAGCGTCACGGGCGACCCGGGGGGCCCGTGGTTCTGTCCGTGGTTCTGCCCGTGGCCCTGGCCGTGGCCTTGCGTCATCGGGACCGGCATCGGCGGCGCGCTGGGTCGGAGCGGCGTCACGCGGCGCTGCTGCTGCTCGCGGCGGCGGATGCGGTTGGCGACGGCGCCTCCCCCGGCGTGCGCCGTCTGCGGCACGATGGGCGCGATCGGCGGCGGATCGCGGCGCGGCTGCGTCCCGCGGGCCTGATCGCGGACGGCGATCAGCAGCGCGCCCACGTGCTTGCAGTGCTGTCCGCTCTTTGAATAGGCGGGGCAGGTGCAGCGGCTCTTGATGCCGTCGGGCGTCAGCTCCACCGACACGGGGTACGACTCGCCGTCGTTGCCGCGCACCGAGCCGCTGGCGGTCATTTCGCTGGCGACCACGTCGTCGACGACCCGCCGCCGGAAGTATTCGAGCCCGCGAAGGAAGGTGCGGGCGCCGAGGAGGCGACGGAGACCGCGGTCACTCAGCGTCGAGAGAGCGTCGGAGATCGGAGACACTTCGAAGTCCACCTGGGGAGTTGTTCGTGCGCCGGGGCGCGCGGTGTTTGGGGCCGCGTGCGGCCCCATGGAGAGGGAGGCGTCTTGGGGTTGCTAGCGGCCCCATCGAGAGGAAGCGCAGCGCGCGTTGCGGGCGCGCCGTGGGAGTACGCCGGAGAACCATGCGAGCGCGGAACCTCCCCCGAGTTACGCCCGGCCCCAGCGACGGACCCCGTTGGTCAGCAGGCACGGGAGGCGATGATCACGCCCACCGCGCGTAGCGCAATCTCTTGCCCATCAGGCGAGGAACGGCAAGAAAATAAGCGTCAGGAGGGGTAGCAATTGCACGACCAAGTGCACCACCGGACACACCGCGTCCTTGAGCGCGTCACCGACGGTGTCGCCGACGATGGCCGCCGTGTACGTCGGGTTGTCCGCCCGCCCGCCGAGCTCGTCGACGAGGTACCGTCCGCCGTGCGCGCCCGTGGCGATGTACTTCTTGGCGTTGTCCCAGGCTCCACCCGCGTGCGCCAAGAGGAGCGAGGAGAGCACGCCCGCTGTCGTCGCCGCGAGGAGGAAGGCCGCCACGGCGTCGGTAGCGAGCGAAGGATAGCCCTCCACTTTCGCAAAGCGCAAGGCGAGTCCGACCGCGACCGGGGCCGCCGCTGAAACCATTGCGGGCACGAACATTTGCCGGAGCGACGCGCGCGCCAGCATCTCGATCACCGCCTCGTGATCCGGCGTCGCGCCGGCCGGGCGGCCGCGCATCTGCCGCCGCGCCTCGTCGACGACGCGCCTCGCGGACCGCACCGTGCTCGCGATGCTGCGCGAGCTCACCCACAGGATCAGGAGCACCCCGAGGAGCCCCGCGACGATGACCTCCGGCCGATCGATCCGGAACGCGATCCCCTTCATCCGGGCCAGCTCCGCGGCCGACAGCACGCGCCTGTGCGCGGCGTCGAGGAACGCGGGCACCAGCATCAGCGCCGCGAGCGCCGCGCTCGCGCCAGCGTAGCCCTTCGTCCACGTCTTGACCGTGTTGCCCACCGCGTCGAGGACGAGCGTCCGCCCGCGCACGTCCGGCCGCTCCCGCGCGATCGCCATCTGCACGATGCCGCTCGCGCCGTCGATGATCGGGCCAAAGCCGTCGACCGACAGGACGTACCCGGCGGCCCCGAGGAGCCCCATCGAGCACGCGGCGATCCCGAACAGACCGCCGTCCGCGAGGCCGGAGCGGCGCCCGAGCTCGTACGCGCCGATGGCCGCGAACGAGAGCACGACAGCCGGCGGGAGCAGGCTGTCCATGCCGAGCGAGCTGCCTCGGAGGAGCGCCAGCGTCGGGCCTCCGCGCGACGCCTCCGCGAGCTCGCGCACCGGCGCGTACCGGTGCTCCGTGAAGTACTGCGCGATGAACAGGAGCACGATCGCCGCGATCGCGCCGACGATGCTCGCGCCGAAGAACAGCCACCACGCCGGGCCGAGGAGCCATTTCGACAGCCCCATCAGGCTGACGGCGTGGAGCACCGTCGTGACGTAGAGGCCGCGCGCCAGCGCGTGCAGCGGATCCTCGCGGTCGTCCGTGCGGACCACCATCACGCCGAAGGCGGACGCGAGGAGGCCGAACGCCCGCGCCACGAGCGGGAAGAGCACCACGCCGACGGCGCTCACGACGGCC
>WBZX01001502.1_pt1 | contig 17428 bp, 15 predicted proteins | sample 5204211 | NCBI WGS metagenome assembly WBZX01 (sample SAMN12344362, study PRJNA552823) | activated sludge metagenome | biome: Activated sludge suspended growth; feature: Nitrification reactor; material: Wastewater; isolation source: activated sludge from nitrification reactor of wastewater... | reverse complement strand
CCCTGACTTTATATCCTGGTGTAAAATTGCTGACATTGAATTCAATGAGTTGCACCTGCCCTGTCGATGATGCGGTAAATGTCTGAGCGAGATAATTCACATTTGATCCATCATCTTCAAGGGTATAGGTATCTGATCCAACTTCACTTGTAGCAAAATTGGTGGCTGCTCCAGCTGCATAGCCCTGGAATTTGCCGATGTCTGAATTGTAGATCATCAGTCCTTCCGGCGCATTCAGTGCATCCCGTTGTTGAGTGGAAAGTCGAGGCAACAGCAAACCACCATTGGATGATTTTATTTCCAAAGCCGCGTTTGGATTAATACTGGATGCTCCAATGGTCATGTGATTGGATGTCTTTTCGAATAAGAAATCAGCATCAGCACCTGCCTGTCCGAAGTCATTGAAGTTGATCTGTGTATTGACACCAGCTATCGGGCCAGGGATACCTTGCGGACCTTGCGGACCTACCGGGCCGGGAATACCCTGGTCGCCCTTGTCACCTTTGTCTCCTTTGTCTCCCTTATCTCCTTTCAGCCCTTTATCGCCTTTATCTCCCTTGTCCCCCTTATCTCCCTGGTCGCCTTTGGGCCCTTCATCACCAACATCTCCGATATCGCCCTTATCACCTTTATCACCCTTCAATCCGGTTGGACCGGCAGGTCCGGCGGGACCAATAGGTCCCTGGTCACCTTCAGGGCCTGTAGGACCGGCAACTCCAGACACTCCTTGTGGTCCGGCAGGACCTGCAGGGCCCGTGGGTCCGGCTGGCCCTTGCGGGCCTGGTGCACCACCATTTGCGGCAAACAATGCATAAGGTACACTCAGCAATTCGCTGGTTGCCGAAATGGTATAGTTGTTACCTCCATTGGGGTCTGTTTCTGTCTTGATAAAATACGGACCTGTACCCCAGTTGATCGTACTCATATTACCACTTACTACAGAACCACCACCGATTTGAAGTGTGGCAAGCCCATTAGTGTTTGTTGTCAATGAATGTGTTTCAGCATATACGACTGTACCTCCGGCAGATCCTTTGAGAATACTTGCCTTTACGCGGATACTCTTGTTGACCATCAAATCATTTGATGCGTCTCTCATGACCGCCTGGTAACTGAGTTTGAGTGGCGACTGCGCAGTCACCGAAGAAATAAAGCCTGTCGACAGGATCAACAGGACTAAAGCGATGGGATATATATGTTTCATGTATTAGTTTGTTTTAAAAATTTTAAAAGATCTTATTTCGATGTTCTTTCGGGTGACTTGTAGCAAATAGACTCCTTCAGTCAGTTTGTCCATTGGAATCGTTGTCAATGTTGATTGAATGGATTGTTGGGTGATAAGCTTACCATTTAGATCAAATAACCTATAGGCAAGACCGTCTTCAACCGCTGAGGCATTCTGGCCTTCCAGTTTCAAGGAAGTTGACGAATTGGCCGGGTTAGGAAATACACTAGCGGATAAGGAAATATCCAGATCTCCTGTACCTACGGTAAGAAACAAGTTAGGTTGCTGGACACCAAGGCTTACACTTCCACCTTCTGTTGAAAAGTTAGTGTAGGTCACCTGCCCGATAGTATACGATGCGCTGCCACCTGCTCCTGCGGCATTACCTCCTGATGCACCGACAGCAATCTGGGCAAGGAGGCTGCCAGTTGGTGACAGCATGATCAGTACTCCTGAGACAAAACCGGCACATCGGATGAGCACCAATCTGATGTCCATTCTTTTCTTCTTTTTCATATTAAATATATTTATATGTGAAATAATGTCTAGCACAGAGGATTAACCGCAACGATCAAGCCAAATAACGCTGTGGATCAAAAAATTAAAGGGAGAGTTGGTTTCCGGAATAATAAAGGAATGAGGTTGTCCCTATATCCGGTGAGTGATTGCAGAGGGAAATACAAATATAGGGAAAAAACCAATATGAGCTGAAATTGCACACTGCCCTGGCTTCGAAAAGCTATACTTATCAATAAATATGGGAGGTTTAGCGAAAAAGGGGTAACCGGATAGAGGACCTTCCCGGAGTAGATTAGAAGCCCAGGAGAAGTTTAATCTTGTCGTAAATGGCTGTGTTTTCAAAGATACCGGTAAATTCCTCTGCACCTGGGCCGTGGGCAAAAACCGGTACCATCTGGGAACTGTGCACCTTGGTATTGAATTCAACCTTGGGTGATTTCTTGCCTTTGAGGCTCATATAGCTGCATTCGTGGTCAGCGGTAATGATCAGGAGCGTGTTTTCATCTTCATTGACCAGGTCTATCAGATTATCCATCATCGAATAGGCATCCTGCATTTCCAGCGCCAGCCATTCTTTATCATTGGCATGTGCAGCCCAGTCAACCTGGGATGCTTCCACCATGAGGAAATAGCCTTTATCCGCCCGCTTTTCAAGGGCATACACAGCTTCAGGCGCCATAAAGGGAAGATAGGTACGGCCCATTGTGGCACGAATAGGGTCTTCAAAGGCGGTAAAACACGCGATGCGTTTTTCCTTTCGTATACCTTCCAGTTTAACCCGTCCTCTTGGATCATCCAGATGAACGATCTCGTATTGTTTCCTTTCCAGGGTCTTGACCAGATTATCATGATCGGAGTGGCGATCAAAAAAGTATTTTTCACCTCCGCCAACAAATACATCCACGTTGGCTGATACTAATTGGAGGGCAATCTCCTCATAGGATCCCCTGGAAGTCACATGCGCGTAAAAACTGGCGGGTGTGGCATGTACGATAGAAGATGTAACCACCAGCCCGGTCTTCATCCCATGGTCCCTGGCCAATTCAAGTATTGATTTGACAGGTACACTGTCCGCATCCACACCAATAGCCGCATTAAATGTCTTCACGCCACAACTCATGGCTGTTCCGGCTGCGCCGCTATCTGTCTCGAGATGAGTTGCTGAATGGGTCTTCTGCAGTCCTATGACATCCATCCGGGATACAGGGGAAGGTGGTTTATAAAGATATTCTGCCAGGGCTATCTGAGCCAACCCCATGCCGTCACCTATGACCAGGATTACATTGATAGGTTTCTCAGGAGCCGTGGCTTGAGGAACAATCGGTGAAAACAAAAGCCACCAGCTAAGAAGCATTCCGGGTAACATTACACAAAACTACCTTCGGATTTTGATCTGGTTACTATAATTTTACCTGGCTCCCGTTATTTCTTCCCAATTTTGAGCCTTTCAACCCTGATTTATGCGTTTGTTTCAGTTGCTTCCATTTATATTCTTTGCCTTTTGCACTGGGCTTACGGGTCAATCCACACTATCCCTCTTTGAGACACTCTATGGACTTGAAGGCGTAAGGCTGACACTCACCTATCCGTTTGACTCCCTGTACCGGACCAACCAGGATGAAATTGATGCGGTCATCCGTATTGAAAGCCAGGGAGGAATATTGATGAAAGATGAACGCATGACTTTAAATCTTCGTGGTAAATTCAGGAGGATGAAATGCAACATGCCGCCTTTGTTGCTCAATTTTAAAAAATCAACCCTTCGTGATCTCGGCCTCAAAGACACAGATGAGATGAAACTCGTCACCCATTGCCTCGATACGCCTGAAGGTAAGAGCAACCTGGAAGAAGAACGCCTCTGCTATCAGATATACGAGACGTTGACTCCCTATGCGTACCGCACTATCTGGATTACAGTGGACTACATAGACCAATTGAATCCGGGAAACCACATCCTGTCAACAGGTTTTCTGCTTGAACCTGACAAAGACATCAATGCGAGGCTCGGAGTGGAAGAGCGGAAATTATTTAATGTAGCAGAAGATTCCCTGCATTATGAATCTTATGGACTTGCTGCCGCTTTTAATTTCCTGATAGGCAACAGGGATTGGAGTATAGTCATGTCGCGAAATGCAAAACTTTTCTTTGACAAGGCTCAGGGAAAGTACATTGTCATCCCGTATGACTTTGATTACTCCAATGTGGTCAGTGCCAGCTACCGCAGGGAAACCCGGCCGGCAGAAATGGTCAATCCCTATGACAGGTTGTACCAGGGGGAATATTTCAAATCAAAGTCAGGCGAAATACTAAAATCATTTGCCGGCAACAAGTCAACCGTTTTGTCCAGGGTCAATACTGCTCCCAATTCTATGAATGAAACCCGGCGCAAGAGCATTTACAAATACTTTGAATTTTGGTTTGACGAAGTGGAAAAGAGATCACTGCGTGAGCTGAAATATGGAATGGTGATTCCGTATAAGGGAAACCTATAAATATCAGTGATCTGTGATCGGTGATCCGTGAGCAGTGCACGACATGATAAATTCCTGCTCAGCTTACGTTTTGGGTTCGAGATGCTTTTTGTAGGCGGCCATTACTTTCAGGATTTCATCTGCTTCATTCATTTCCTTTACTAGTACCTCAAAAGGCAGAAATCCAGCTTCGACAACCATTTCAAGCCAGAAGACAGTTTCGTCAGCTTCCTCAACTACTGTGCATAACTTGGAAAATTTCTCTCGTTCAGATCGTGACCGACATACTGCCCTGAAGTTTGATGCGACAGAAGTGCATGCCCGAAACTCCTGTTTACGTTTGACTCCCAGAGCATCAGAATATTTAATTTCTGAAAGTTTACGAATAATGTCCAAGGCTAATTGTTTTGTCCTGCGCCTGAACTGCTCATTAAAATCTTCTTGTTTCATGTTTTCAATAACTGGTGAACAAGAAAATTAGGGAATCTCTAAATAAAACACAATAATTTGTACATCTTTTTCACCGATCACCGATCACCGATCACTGATCACCGATCTCATGCGTCTGCAAGTGACTTTAAGGCAATGATCAATCTATCCAGATCGGCTGTCACTGTATAGACATGAGGAGTGACCCTGACGCCCATGACATTCTCGTATTCGATGGCTGTGGTGTGTATCTTGAATTTGTTTTGAAGCGCTTCACCCAATTCACTTGGCTTGTAGCCATCCATATTGACAATGCAGAGCGCACAGCTCCTGTCAGGGTGCGGGTCTGTATTGATGTGGATTTTGGGATGATCCTTGACCGCATCGGTCCAGTATTTCTTGAGATACTGTAGTCTTTCCTGCTTGAGTTGGTTGCCTATGGAATATTGAAAATCCAATGCCTGGCCTATGGCTTGCTCGATAGCAAAAGATCGTGTACCCAATGATTCGAACTTTCGTATGTCGGTGCTTTCGGGGTCCGGACTGGCAAGGTGGGGATAGAGCATGGAGATATGTTCCTTCTTGACATAGAGTAAACCTGAACCAAATGGTGCGCAGAGCCACTTGTGCAGGCTGGTGCCAAAGTAGTCGGCACCAAGCTCTGGAATCGTATACTGAATATGTGCAAAGGAATGGGCACCATCCACGATGGTTTGGGCACCGGCTTTATGGGCAAGATCAGCTATTCGCTTAGATGGGATGATATGACCGTTCCAGTTGATGAGGTGTGTGATATGGACGACCTTTACATCTGGGGTAATCTGTGCGGCATACGCATCAACGATTTCGTCATTGGTCATTCGGGGCAGATCCAGTTCAACCCACTTTAGGACTATGCCATCCCTGTGCTCGCGCTGTTTCCAGGCATTCATCATATTGGGATAGTCGAGTTTTGAAACGACCACCTTGTCTCCCCTGTTGAGTCGCAAACCAAAGATTACAGTTTCCAGTGCTTCGCTGGCATTGCGTACAACAGCCAGTTCTTCCGCAGAGGTGCCTGCAAATTCTGCGAGGCGTTGGCGTAGAGGTTCACGACCCTGGTCCAGGATGCGCCACATATAGTAGGACGGTGCTTCGTTGCACAATTTATTATAGCGTTCAAAAGCTTCCTGGACGATGATAGGTTGAGGACTCACGCCGCCATTGTTCAGGTTGAGCACGCCCGGGGAGGAAGAGTACATGTTCTTGATGCGATACCAGAAGGTTTCGTCCTTTACGAGATCGCTGTTATAACTGAAGTCCCCTTCAGTGGATTTAGGGGCAAAAGAGGATAAGGAAGCTTTGTAATCGCCGATCCAGTCCAGGTTGGCTTCCGGCTTGAGGAATGAAGGTACCAATGGGATAGCACTGGCGATGGCCAGTTTGCCGAGGAAGGAGCGTCGTTGGTTGGACATGATGGCGATTTAAAGTTATGGTTGTGTTAAACCGGTGGATGAAGTTAGAAAAACGATTGATATTGCGCCCGAATTTATCGTGAGACGTGAGACGTGAGACGTGAGACGTGAGACGTGAGACGTGAGACGTGAGACGTGAGACGTGAGACGTGAGTGGGTGTGGGTGTGCTATTAGTACATTGTATCTCACGATTGACGACTCACGATTGACGACTCACGATTGACGACTCGCGATTTATAAATATCCTGAATAATGAAAACATTCAATCTCCTTCGAATCATATCCATCGTAATGATGTGTTATTTTAACACCACAGCTCAGGATTCCTTTTTGTCTGATTACAAGATCAAGTGGAAAAATGCGGCAGCCTATACCCTTGAATTTGCGCGTGCGATGCCGGAGGATTATTATACTTACACACCGACGCCGGTGGAGATGAACTTCCTGGAGCAGATGAAGCATATAGGAGGCAACATGGTGTGGCTATGCTCTTCCTATCTCAATGGATCGAAGACGCATATAGATCCATCCAAGGCGGGCAGCAGTAAGAAGGAAATCATCGCCATGCTGGATCAGTCCTTTGCGTATGCGACACAGACCATCAATGCACTGACCGAAAAGGAACTCAACGAAAATGTTGACTTCATATCCGGCCGGATGACCCGCAGGCGAATACTCTTGTTGATGACCGACCATGTCACCCATCATCGCGGGCAGTTGGTCGTATATCTTCGGATGAAGGGGGTTGAGCCTCCAAAGTATGTGGGGTGGTAGGGATCAGTGATCGGTAATCAGTGATCAGTGATCGGTGAACTGTGATCACATATTAGTTTTATCTTTAACATGAAATTTAACTTCTATGTCCGAAGACAAAACCGCTATCCGCATCCTCAGCCTGATCAGTCTGCTCCACAGGGACGTCTTTTGGTCTATCGACCGCCTGGCCCAGCGATTTGGCACTACCAAACGCACGATTGAGGGGTACCTGAAAGACCTCGAGTCGATGAACTATACCCTCATCAGTGATGAAAAGAAGCGCTATAAAATAGCTTCCGGGGGCACAATCCACCTGCTGCCTGAATTTGATCCTGATGAATATCTGTTTCTACGGGAAGCCGTCGCGTCTGTCCGTGCTGATCACCCATTGCGAAATGCCATACTCGAAAAAATCAATGACAATCTCAAGCTGCCGGTCATTGGCAATCTGGCAACACAGCAAGTGACCACTAATATGTTGACCATACTGCAGGAAGCGATGGACGAAGGCGTTTGTGTAAAACTTAAAGACTACTACTCACTCAGATCTGATACCGTAAGTGACCGCACCATCGAACCCATCCGCATGTTGCGTGGGATGCGCTATGTCCTGGGTATCGACCGGAAATCAAATGAAGTACGGCAATATAAAGTTGACCGGATGAGCGGTGTTGAGAAATTGAAGATCAAGGCTACAAACCTTCCTGATTTTGCTGAATGGGGAATTGATGACTTCCTGATGAATGGGCATAAAGGGGTAACCGTCAAGCTAGGCCTTACCAATAAAGCTGCCAGCCTGCTGTGTGAAGAGTATGGTGTCAAACAGGAATCCCTTATAGAACAGATCAGCAAGGAATTTCCCTATCGCTATGAAGCCACCGTATATGGCATGGAGGGCGTGGGGCGTTATGTCATGGGGCTGATCGACCAGGTCAAGGTATACAGCCCAGAGCGGCTTAAGACCTATATCAGAAAGAAAATAGAAAACCAACCAATCGTATAGTCACTGTGTTCGGGCAATGTAGACAATACGAACATTTCGACCCCATTCACCAGTAAGCATAAATGCAACTATGGAAAAACAAAACATTATCAAATGCCCAAACTGCTCAACCGTAATCGATGTGCAGGATCTGCTGGCCCATCAGCTCGAAGAGGAATACAAGGCTCAATACCTTGCCCTGAGGGCGGAGGACCTGAAGAAACTGGCTGAAAACGAAGCACTCCTTGCGCAAGCCAAGCAACAATTTGAAGAGACAAAGAAGCGGGAAAATGAACTTTTCCAGGAGCGGCTCGAACGCCAGATCAAGGAAGAGCGACGCAATATCGAAGAGAAACTGAAAGTAAAAATGCAGGAAGAATCCGCTGAGCAGTTTGCCTCCCTGCAAAAAGAACTCAATGAAAAATCAGAACAGGTCAAGGAACTCAACCGCAGCAAGGCTGAAATTGAAAAACTGAAACGCGAGAAAGGTGAGTTAAAAGAAGCTGCCGAAGCTGAAGCGCAGAAGAATCTCAATGAGATCCTGATTGCTGAGAAGGACAAAATCCGCAAGGCAGAGGAGGAGAAGAATGAACTACGCTTTCGTGAAATGCAGAAGCAACTTGAAGACCAGAAGAAACTGACGGAAGAGATGAAACGCAAGCAGGATCAGGGTTCGATGCAACTCCAGGGCGAAGTGCAGGAACTGGCGATCGAAGAATGGCTCGCGACACAGTTTCCCTTAGATACGATCGAAGAAATCAAGAAAGGAGCTCGAGGAGGTGATTGTATACAAATCGTCAATACCCACTCGAGGCAGAATTGCGGCAAGATCTATTACGAAAGCAAACGGACCAAGGACTTTCAATCCGGGTGGATTGAAAAGTTCAAGGCAGATATCCGAATCAAAGGTGCTGACATTGGTGTCCTGGTGACAGATGCAATGCCGGCAGGATTTGAACGCATGGGCATGAAGGAAGGAATCTGGATTTGCAATTATGAGGAATTTAAAGGCCTGTGTGCTGTGCTCCGTGAGTCCATCATCCAAATCAACCTTGCGGTGGCATCCCAGGAAAACAAGGGGGACAAGATGCACCTGCTCTATAACTTCCTTACCAGCAATACATTCCGGCTCAATGTAGAAGCCATCGTGGAAGGCTTTACAGCCATGAAGGCGGCATTGGATAGTGAGAAGCGTTCGATGCAACGGATCTGGAAAGAGCGGGAGAAACAAATCGAAAAAGTCATCACCAATACTATTGATATGCATGCTTCGATAAGGGGCATCGCCGGAGATGCGATTCAAAGTGTTCGCGCATTAGAACTGCAAAGTGAAACCGAAGACACAGACATTATCTCAGAAGTAGAATAGGGACAATAACCTTAAAAAGGTATCTTAACCATCCTATTCTTTTTTGATCAGGCCCATATTAATGGCATCTTGATAAAGTATTAGATCTCCATTGTCCATTTGATAGAACTTTATTCCCTCATCCTTTTGTGTGCCTATTGGGTCAACAACTTCTACTTTTTCGGCCCGGATAACCACGCCTCCTGTGTAAACCCTGCTCATATCAATTGCCTGTAGATCATCACAAGGAACTATCAGTGTGAACGGCTTTAATGGCCGATTCCCTGGGTTCTGTTTATATTGATCACATTGCAGACCGATCTTCGATTGAAGAATATTTTCCTGTTTATCCATAGTATTTGGAAATCCACCATACACACACTGAAATAAAAGACACTGATTACAGACTTCTCCTAAAGGAACGGCCGGAGAGGCCAATAAGAAGGGAATGAACCACAAATTATTCTTGGTATCAGAAACTTTAACGTATGAATCATACATCCCTACATGGTCAGGTTGTGCTTCGAAAAATAAAATATTATCGGGATATTGCCCGTTAAGCAAACCTTGAGATCTGTGAATCACCACCTTATTCTTATTTCTGGAAATTATCATTGTGAAGCTTGCCCCAAAGGCGGGCATATTGGAGGAGTAAGATTTTTCCCGATCCAACAATACTGCCAAATCTTGATTCATGAATGGACAATATGAAAGTGCTTGAACCATCCATGCTGCAAAAATTAGAATATTCATAAGCGTAGGCATTCAGCTCTGTTCGTTAAGCTATGAACGTAGAAATATTCTGATTATTTTTACCTTAAACAGCATTAAGCTATGCGTTATCCAACTTCACAAGTTTCCGAAAAAGTAAAATAAAAAAGGCCGGTTCCTTAGGCCGGCCTTTTAAACTATGAAAATCTATTACCCTTTTCCTTTTATTCATTCTTTGCGGTTCCCTTGATCACGAAACGCAATTTACGTTTGCCTGATTCAGGGACGACCTGTTGATTCCTGACATAAGTTAGGTTGTATACATTGGCAATGGAGCTGCTGAATTTCAGGAACACCCTGCCCAGTTCATCAATATTCTTTGGAAATGCTGCACTGCCACCGTTGGTTGCTAATGCCTGAAGGACTGGCTTGTCAACTCCACCCTTACCTTCAAGGCCAATCGCAAAGCTCGTCGTTTTAACATCAGAAACTGTATTGTTCAATTTGTCGAGGAGAAAAGCAGGCGTGTACTCCGGATCTGAATTGTTGTCTGTACCATCTGTAAAGATCAACAGCACCTTTGCTTCCGCATCCATATTTTCAAGCATGGTGATGCCCATATTGACTGACTCATAGAGTGAAGTAAACGGGCCCTGTGTCAGGCTTGCAATATAGTTTTGCAAAGCTGCTTTGTTGTTGGTTGGCGGAAAGCTGTGTATTTGATCAGCGAAATCCACGATACCTATCCTTGCATTTGGAATTTCATCCAGTACATTGGTGATAAAGCTGCTCGCATATTGCTTCACCTTGTCAAAGTCCTGTCCAAGAGATGCACTTTCATCCAGTACCATGATCACAGAAAGATCTTGCACCTGGGTATAATCCATCGTAAATTCTACGTCTTCCTTCCAGTCATCCAGTTCTTCACGCCATTCGTAGGCGGTGATACCGTCGATCTGGTAGTTGATATCATTAGCGTCAATGATCCTGACATTGTCAATGATCACATTTGTAAAATTGGGAGGCACGGCTACTCCGGCAAAGGTTTGCGAAAAGTCAATTTTCACCTCCGGAGATGAATTGACTCCATCAAAAGTGATCTGGGGATTATTGCCCAGTGGATTCCAGTAGTCAATATACAATTCAAACTCCTTGCTCTTTGGATTCTTTGGATCTACACCACCTCCACCGCAGGAAGTAAGGGAAAGGAGAAGAGCGAGAAATGATAATGGCTTGAATATCTTCATGATATATAATTGATTTTTATAATGTTATTTGTGCGTACTTGTTGTAATCAACCTGGGAATGAATATGGTCCCACAATGCTGATTGACCTTGATGAGCACTAATTGCTTTGACATAGGAGGGCATTTTTATATTATAAATAATCATAATGCAATAATGATGCCAAAAGGGGGCTTATGAGGTTATGACCAGGCATTCAGGGTTTACACCCATTTTTCAGAGGTGGCTCTCACCATTGGAGACTATCCCCTACTTTGGTCTTGTCTTACCTGATTACCCACTCCTTTAGAAAGTTACATTTCCGGCTATTTCTATCCCGCCCCACCGGGGACCTGCTTCATGGCAGAGAAGGGAGAAAGAGGCAAACTATCTGTATTTCTTTCTACATTGGCGTGATCATGCGCAGCCTCCAACGACAGCGAAAGATTTACATAGATGGATTTGCCGGCAGGAAACCGTCAACACCGGTTTCGTATGCGGGACTTGAAGAAAGGGCCAGGCAGCTATTGCCTCCTGAAGCCTTTGCTTATCTCGCCGGCGGTGCAGGTAGTGAGACCACTATCGATGCTAACCGCCGTGCGCTGGACCAGGTCAAAATCCATCCAAGAATGCTTGGTGGTGTGCAGGAGGTCAGTATGCAACAACCTTGGAGGGTGCATACGCTTCCTGCACCTTTTATGCTCGCTCCAATCGGTGTCCTTGAAATAGCACATCGCGAAGGTGACCTGGCAGAAGCAAGGGCATGCGCGACGCTCAATGTACCCATGATCATCAGTAGCCAGGCTTCACATCCAATGGAAGCTATCGCAAAGCAGCTAGGGTCCACACCCAGGCTGTTTCAACTCTATTACAGTAAATCAAAAGAACTCTCCAGGAGCTTTATCCGTCGTGCTGAGGCTATTGATTGCAGTGCCATAGTCATCACACTCGATACTACCCTGCTTGGCTGGCGGCTCCGTGACTTGTCCCTTGGATACAATCCATTTATCATGGGCAAGGGTATCGCCCAGTACTATTCCGATCCGGTCTTCAATGCGCTGCCTGATCCGGTCATTACTGATGCCCCTAAGCCACCATTGACTCTTGACCTCATCCGAAATCTCATAAGCCTCAACCAACGTATTCCTGGTGGCTTCCTGCACAACTTTACCAGTGGCAGTGCGATGAAAGCTGCCCGGAAGTTTACCGCGATCTTCAACAATCCTGGCATCAACTGGGAGGACATCAAACTGATCAGGGAATGGACATCTCTTCCGATATATCTAAAAGGAATCCTTCGACCTGACGATGCCCTCAAAGCAGCCTCCATTGGTGTAGACGGAATCATCGTCTCCAACCACGGTGGAAGACAAATCGATGGCTCGATCCCGAGCATCGAAGCGCTGCCATCCATTCTTGCTGTCGTCAGAGACAAAATGGAAGTATGGATGGATAGTGGTATCCGATCCGGCAGTGATGTCTATAAATGTATAGCCATGGGAGCAAAGGGCGTCTTGATCGGACGACCATATGCTATGGCCCTGGCCTGTAATGGGGAGCAAGGTGTAATAGACTGCCTGACCAACATCATGTCCGAACTCGAACTGAATATGGCCCTGTCAGGATGCCATACTATAGAAGATATCCATCAAGACCTTATCTCACATCCATGGAAGACCATATAAGCTATATCCTCAATGACCTTGGCGAACATCGTGAAAAATATTTCAACGCCATGTCCCCGCCCATCATCCAGACCAGCAATTTTGTTTTTCCCGGGGTCGATGATTTCCGCCAGGCGATACTTGATGAACTCAACTCGCATATCTATACCAAAGGAAATAACCCCACTGTAGAAATTCTCCGCAAGAAGATTTCAGCTCTTGAAGGCACTGAAGATGCACTAATGTTTGCCAGTGGTACAGCGGCTATCTCCATGACCATCATGAGCTGCGTGGGCCAGGGTGATCACGTGATCTGTGTGCGACATCCATACAGTTGGACCGCCACGGTATTGAGCCGGTACCTGGTCAGATTCGGAGTGACCTATGACTTTGTAGATGGTAGTGACATCAATGCCATCAAGGCATTAATCCGGCCCAATACAAAACTCTTGTTTCTCGAAAGTCCAAACACCTTCACCTTTGAACTGCAGGATATTCATGCCTGCGTTGCACTTGCCAAAAAGCATGGCATCCTCACTGCAATTGACAACAGCCATGCAAGTCCGATATTCCAACAACCCGCAAAAATGGGCGTGGATATCGTCATACATTCCGTGACCAAATATATCAATGGGCACAGTGATGTAGTAGCGGGTGTCGTGTGCAGCAGCCATGAGATCATCAAGAAAATGTTTATTGATGAATTTATGGTACTCGGTGGCATACTCTCCCCAAATGATGCTTCGCTCATCATCCGTGGATTGAGGACGCTGCCTATCCGTATGCAACGTGTCCAGGAATCCACGGAAACTATTATCAAGGCATTGAAAGGCCACAAGAAAATCAAGCGTCTCCTCTACCCCTTTGATCCGGACTTTCCACAATACGAATTGGCGCGCAAACAGATGAGTGGATGTGGAGGATTATTTACGGTCGAATTTGATTTACCTGATATAGATTCGCTTCTCCATGTCATCGCCAAAGTAAAACGCTGGAAGATCGCCGTCTCCTGGGGCGGCCATGAGGCGTTGATGCTCCCTATGGCGGCGTTGTACAATCTTCCCGGAAGGGACAATCCGCATATTCCATGGAGCTATGTCCGTTTTTATGTCGGCCTCGAGGAGCCGGAGTATTTGCTGGAAGATCTGTTAGCTGCACTGGAGGCGTAGGGCGAAGTGCATAGGGCATAGAGCATAGAGCATAGGGCATAGAGCATAGGGCATAGGGCATAGAGCATAGGGCATAGAGCAGTTAGTAAAATCCGCTATTTCAATAAATAAGGGGAATAAAATCTTTTTATTTGCCTTATTCCGCCTACATGATCCGGATCATTTGATCTTATGACCATGCTCATCAGCCAGGTCATGATTTGAAAATAAATTTCGGCCGAGTTTGTATGCCTTTCAACATGAGAGGTTACTTCAGGTTTAAACTTTTTCAAATCAATATCATATGCCTGTATATCAGCAACATGGAAAAATCCCCCATAAAAGACATGTGCAGTTTCGCAGACCAACCGGTGAACTCTACCATGAAGAGCTTGTAGGTACGCAAGGCTTTGCTGGCGCTTCTGCGCTGGTGTACCATCTGCACCCGCCAACCATTGTCAGTAAGAAAGAAAAACCTTACAGTGTGCTCCCTGAAATAGCCGTTGACAAGAATCTCTCCGCGCTGAGTTTCCAGGGATTTCAATTGCGACCAGATGAAGACTACCTGGACAGCAGGGTCGTCTTGTTTATGAACAATGACCTGCGTATCGGGCTCGCTGCTCCAAGGCAATCCATGACCGATTACTTTTTTAAAAACGCAGATGCTGATGAGATGATCTTCGTTCATGAAGGCAGTGGCCTGGTCAAGACGATGTATGGCGAGCTGCCATTTGAATACGGCGACTATGTGGTTATCCCAAGAGGCACCATCTACCAGATCCAGTTTGATACGCATGAAAACCGACTGCTGATCGTAGAGTCATCCAGCCCGATTCGCACGCCTCGCCGCTACAGTAATGACTCCGGACAATTACTTGAGCATTCCCCCTTCTGTGAGCGTGACTTTAAGTTGCCCAAGAACCTGGAGACCCATGATGAAGCGGGCGAATTTAGAGTGCTGATCAAGAAGCAGGACATGATGTATCCGTACACCTATGCTACACATCCTTTTGATATCGTAGGCTGGGACGGGTATCACTATCCATACGGGATATCAATCCATGACTTTGAGCCGCTGACAGGGCGCATCCACATGCCTCCGCCAATTCACCAGCAGTTTGAAGCGGATGGTTTTGTGGTGTGTTCGTTTGTGCCCAGGCTATATGACTATCATCCGGATGCGATCCCTGCACCATACCATCACAGCAATATCGATTCGGACGAAATCCTTTACTATGTAGATGGTGACTTTATGAGCCGCAATGATATCCGTAAAGGCCAGCTTACACTGCATCCAGGAGGCATACCTCACGGACCACATCCTGGTGCAATCGAGAGGAGCCTGGGAAAGAAGGGAACCAATGAACTAGCTGTCATGATTGACCCATTCCGTCCTGTCAAGATCACTAAAGCTGCCCTAGACCTCGAAGTAGATGATTACTATAAATCATGGCTAGGCTATACCAAGGAAGTAGAAGCCTGAACAAGAATCCAAACACGACTTTAAATAGCAACTATCATGGCCAATCTAACCGGAATTTCAAACTATGATTACTCCCTGGAAAAGATCTTCAATGAAGCTGAAGATTTCCTTCCACTATTAGGCACAGATTATGTGGAACTCTATGTAGGCAATGCAAAGCAAGCTGCGTATTACTACAAGACTGCCTTTGGATTTCAATCCCTGGCCTATGCCGGGCTGGAGACAGGGGTGAGAGACCGCACATCCTATGTCTTGCAGCAAGGTAAGATCCGACTGGTACTCACTACCCCGCTGCATTCCGATCACCCGATAGCTGAGCATATCCGCAACCACGGTGACGCTGTTAGGGTGATTGCGCTTGAAGTACCTGATGCTGTTGATGCCTTTGAGCAAACCGTGAGCCGCGGAGCACAACCATACTTCGAACCTAAAGAAGAAATAGATGCGCATGGCCGTGTGATCCGTTCCGGGATCCACACCTATGGCGATACTGTACACATCTTTGTTGAGCGCAAGGATTATACAGGTGTATTTCTTCCAGGATTTGAACCTTATGAAACAAGCTATGCTCCTGAATCCACAGGCCTGAAATTTATTGACCACATGGTAGGTAATGTAGGTTGGGGTGAAATGAACAAATGGGCATCCTTTTACAATCAGGTGATGGGATTTGCCAACCTGATCTCCTTTGATGACAAGGATATCAGTACAGAATATTCTGCGCTCATGTCCAAGGTGATGACCAATGGGAATGGCCGTATCAAGTTTCCGATCAACGAACCAGCGCACGGCAAGAAAAAATCGCAAATCGAAGAGTTTATTGAATTCTTTGAGAGCCCGGGCTGCCAGCATATAGCTGTAGCTACGGATGACATCGTTTTTACCGTTAGTGAAATGCGTCGACGCGGCGTAGAATTCCTTCATGTTCCTGGCACTTATTATGATACCGTAGGAGACCGTGTAGGCGAGATCCAGGAAGACCTCAAGCGTCTGAAAGAACTCGGCATCATGGTCGATCGTGATGATGAAGGATACCTGCTGCAGATTTTCACCAAACCTGTTGAGGATCGTCCAACGATGTTTTTCGAGATCATCCAGCGCAAAGGAGCGAAGTCGTTTGGAAAGGGCAATTTCCAGGCGCTGTTTGAATCAATTGAAGAGGAGCAGCGGAAACGCGGAACGCTATAGCATAGAGCATAGAGCATAGGGCATAGAGCATAGAGCAGCAAAGAGCAAGGGGCAAGGAGTAAAATATTCCGCTGTGTACTCCGTGATCTCCGTGCGAAATATTATTGGAGAAGAAGCCCGGGCATTTGTCATGGGCTTCTCTTTTTGTGATTAACAGTCCTGTAACGAGGCTGCTTGCTGTTAAGATGGTATCTTTGTGACAGGAAGATTCCTATTTAATACAGATCATACAAGTATCCTCTCATGAAACAATCACCATTCAAATTTCAAGGTAATAATTCAAAGCAAGTAAAAAAGGCCAATCCTGCTGCTGGGCATGAAGAAGGAAAAGGTAAACTTGCCCCATTGCCTAATGACCTGAAGAAAGCACAGCCAAAAGCTAAGATGAATACCACTGTGCGAACCGGCAGACCGGTGAATGCGCAAAGGCCTAAAGGGAAAGGGTAAGTTAGAAGCGAGTAGTTAGAAGTGAGTAGTGAATAGTGACTAGTTTCTAACTTATAACTTATAGTTTCTAGTTTTTAACTTAGTTTCTAGTTTCTAACTTAGTTTCTAGTTTCTAACTTATAGTTTCTAACTTATTATCTTCCTTTAAACTGGCTCATCATGCGCTGCATATTGTCTCCTTTGCTGAGGGTATGCATCATCTTGCGCATCTGATCAAACTGCTTGATAAACATATTGACTTCGTGGATATCGCGGCCGCAGCCCTTCGCGATGCGGGTCTTGCGGGCCATGTTGAGTAGCTCAGGGTTTTCCCGCTCTGTAGGTGTCATGGATTGAATGATTGATTCGATCTTGACAAATGCCTTGTCATCGATCTCA
>WBZX01001501.1_pt1 | contig 17428 bp, 14 predicted proteins | sample 5204211 | NCBI WGS metagenome assembly WBZX01 (sample SAMN12344362, study PRJNA552823) | activated sludge metagenome | biome: Activated sludge suspended growth; feature: Nitrification reactor; material: Wastewater; isolation source: activated sludge from nitrification reactor of wastewater... | reverse complement strand
CCATGCGGCCCATCGGCACGCGGGCCGAGTAGCGCCGGTCGAACTCCTCGTTCTGGCCGGACGCCACGCCGCCGGGGGTCAGGCAGTTGCAGCGCACACCCTGCGGCCCCCAGTAGGTGGCGAGGTAGCGGGTCATCGCGACAACGGCGCCCTTGGTCGCGGAGTAGATCATCGGGGTGTTGATCGCGCCGCCGAGGTCGGCGTACCACGAGCCTTCGTAGATGCGCTGGTCGGGGGCGACCACGCCGTAGATCGACGACACGTTGATGATGCTGCCGCCGCCGCGTTCGGCCATGCCGGGGCCGAGTTCGCGCACGGCCAGGAAGAGCGCATTGACGTTCACCGCCATGACCTCGTTCCAGGTCTGCAACGAATAGTTTTCGAGGGGGGCGAAGAAACCGTCGGCTTTGGCGGCGGCGTTGTTCATCAGCACATCGACGCGGCCGTGGGTGTCGAGGATGGCCTTGGCCCACGCCACGATGGAGGCTTCGGACGACAGGTCGACGGCCACGCCGCGCACCGCAGCGCCGGTTTCGGCGGTGAGCTGGGCGGCCAGGGTGTCGCAGGCGGCCTGGTTGATGTCGGCGACGACCACCGTGGCGCCGCGCTCGGCCAGCGCGCGGCAATAGCCGCGGCCGAGGATGCCGGCGCCGCCGGTGACGACGGCGACCTTGCCGTCGAGGCGGAACAGGTCGTCGTAACGGTGTTGCGTGGTTTCAGTCATGATCGATGCCCGGGAGTCGGTGGGACATGACCGGGAAGCCGGCACGCAGCGCGTGCAGCTGGGCCGGGTCGATTTCCGCGGTGACGGTGGTGCGCGACTCGCCGGCTTCGGCGAGCGGGCCGAGCGGCCCGAAGAGGCCCGAGCCGCCGCAGAAGTTGTTGCCCTGGCCGTCGGGTCCGAGCCGGTTGGCGAGGACCACGACGGTCTGGTTTTCGATGGCGCGCGCCTCGGCCATCACGCGCAGCGCATGGTGACGCGGGAAGGGCCATTCGCTGGAGACGAGGAAGACGTCGACGCCCTGCAGCGCGAGGCGCCGGAACATCTCCGGGAAGCGCAGGTCGTAGCAGATCGCCGGCGCCAGGCGCAGCCCTTCCGCCTCGACGATCGGCGGCAGGGTGCTGCCGGCGCGCAGGAAGATGTCTTCCTGCAGCGGGCGGAAGAGGTGCGCCTTGTCGTATTGGCAGGCCAGCCGGCCCTGGCGGTCGAAGAGCACGAAACGGTTGGCCAGCGCGCCGTCCGCATCGGCGGCGATCAGCGAGCCGCCGAGCCACACGCCGCGCCGCCGCGCCTCGGCGGCCATCCACGCGAGGCTGGCCGGCGTGTCCTCGGCGGCGAGCCGGGCCCACTGCGACTGGACGTAGCCGCAGGTCCACAGCTCGGGTGCCAGGTACAGGTCGGCGCCCGGGTGGTTGTCGAGCTGATCGGCCAAGGCCTGGCGGTTGGCCGCCGGCTGTCCGTCGGCGACTTCCATTTGTACCGCGGCGATGTGCATGGCTGCGGCCCTCAGTTGAACTTGCGGAACACCGGCTTGACGACCGGGCCGACCAGCAGGCCGTCGACGCTGCCGCGTTCCATGGCCTGGGCGACGACCTTCAGCGCTTTGTCCACGGCGTCCAGCGTGCGGGCCACTTCGGCCTGACGGTGCGAGGCGGAGATCGCGATGTACGGAATCAGCACGCCGTGGCGGATGGTTTCCTGCAGGAACAGCGTGCGCAGGCCCATGTCAACCTTGCCGTCGGCGTCGTAGAAGGCGTACCAGGGCGAGATGTCGACGCCCTGCATGCGGGCCCGTTCGCCGATGCCGTGGCGGGCGGCCAGTGCGTTGAAGCCTTCGCGCAGCTGACGGCCGACCTGCCAGTTCTCGTCGATCACCGGGGTGTCGCGCAGGATCTGGATGGTGCGCAGCGAGGCAGCCAGGCAGTGAGTCTCGGTGCCGTTGGTGGTGGACAGCAGGAAAACCCGCGGGTGGTCGTGGTCAAGGCCGCCGCGTTCCATGATGTCGCGCTTGCCGACCAGCGCCGACAGCGAAAAACCGTTGGCCATCGCCTTGCCGAAAGTCGCCAGATCGGGCGTCACGCCGTAGTAGTGCTGCGCCCCGCGGACGTTCCAGCGGAAGCCGCTGATGATCTCGTCGAAGACCAGTACCGCGCCGTGCTGGGTCGCCAGTTCGCGGACGCGCTCGAGGAAGCCCGGTGCCGGGGCGGCGGTGGCGGCGGCCTCGAGGATGATGCAGGCCACCTGACCGCGGTTCGCGTCGAGCAGACGTTCGAGGGCGGCGGCGTCGTTGAACGGGAAGTTCTTGGTCAGATCCTTGCTGCTCTGGGGGATGCCGGCGTCCATCGCGGTGTCGCCGATGAACCAGTCGTCCACGCTGAAGAAGGGGTGGTCGAGGCAGCGGATCACCATGTCGCGCCCGGTGTAGGCGCGGGCCAAGCGCACCGCCGCGGTGGTCACGTCGGAGCCGTTCTTGGCGAACTTGACCATCTCGGCGGCGGGGACGAGTTCGACCAGCAGCTCGGCCAGATCGGCCTCGAGCAGCGAGGGCCGGGTGAAGTTCACGCCCTTCTCGATCTGCGCCCGCACCACTTCGAGCACCGGTTCGTAAGCATGGCCGAGGCACACCGAGCGCAGGCCCATGCCCCAGTCGAGGAACTCGTTGCCGTCCGGATCCCAGGCCAGCGCGCCCTTGGCGTGGGTGATGAAGCCCGGCGAGAGTTGCGGAAACTGGTCGTCGCCCTTGCTGTAGGTGTGGGCCCCGCCGGGGATCAGTCGCTTGGCCCGTTCGCGGAGCCGGTTGCTTTCGTCAAACTGCATGGCAATTCCTTTGGATCGTAAGTCGGATCAGCCGACCACGGCGCGCTGGCCGTTGTTGTCGGCCGTCTCGGCGGCGTACAGCAGGTCGAGGATCTTGACGTCGTCGCGCAGCGTGTAGGCCGGCTGCGTGCCGCTGCGGGCGCATTCGAGGAAGGTCCGGATCTCCTCGATGTAGGGTTCTTCCGGGTTGATGTAGCGGGATTCGACGGTGCCGCCGCCGACGCTCTCGTCCTCCCACTGGCCGCTGGCCACGCGGAACACGCGGATGCGTTTGGCGCCGTCGTCCCATTCGAGGGTGCCTTCGGAGCCGGTCACGCGCAGGTGACGGATCGCGGTGCGCCCCAGCACGTCGACGATCAGCTGGCCGAGCACGCCGCCTTCGTGGCGCATCTGCAGCATGTAGATGTCGTCGATGGCGGCCGGCATGTCGGACAGCTTGGCGTGACGGCCGTCGATGTCGCGGACCTTGCCGAAGACCGGTTCGAGCCACACCATTTCGAAGGGCACGATCTCGCGGCAGCCGCCGGTGGGCGGGTTGGAGACGTAGAAGTCGGTGATCGGCTCCCACGGATGCCAGTCGGGCAGGTACTGGCCGCTCTGGTACTGCCAGGCCAGCACCTTGCCGATGGCGCCGTCGCCGATGAGTTGGGCGACCCGGCGCGGGCCGGCGAAGAAGCGCATCGTGCACGACGGGAAGGCCACCAGCCCGCGCGCCTCGACTTCGGCGGCGAGTTCCGGCAGGCCGTCGGCGAGCACGCTGGCTTCGATGAACATGTGCTTGCGGTGTTCGGCGGCGAGCTGGGCGTAGGGCAGGTGCTGGTCGGGCGAGGTCGAGATGACCAGCGCGCTGACCGCTGCCAGGTCGGCGGGCTGCACCTCGCCGCGGGTCGCGATGCCGTACTTGTCGGCCGCTTCGGCGATGCGGTCGGCGCGGCGGTCGACGCCGATGATGTTTTCCTTGGGGATGCCGTTGGCCAGCAGGTTGCGCACCCGGCGCTTGCCCATCGAGCCGAGGCCGACCACCATCACCTTGTAGTCGCCGGCGTCCTTGAACTTCACCGGCGCGCATTTCTGCAGGTGGCTCTCGTAGCGCTTCTGGGCTTCGAGGTTGAGGGTGGCGAGCTGCGGCTGGCGGTTCACCAGCAGCTCCATGAGTTCGCGGCTGGTGAAGTCGGTGCGCTGGCCGAAGGCCTCGACGACCCGGGTGACCAGTTCGTAGTCTTCCTGATAGTCGAGGGTCAGGCGGATTTCCGGGTGGTTGAGCAGCGGCTCGTCGACGCGGATCTCGCGGCTCTTGAAACGGCCGGAGCCGATGAAGTAGCCGCCCCACACTTCGGTGTCGCTCTCGTCCTTCAGTTCCAGCACCCGGCGCAGCGCGTCGGTGGTGAGGCCGGTGGAGGCGGCGCCGAGCGGCAGGCCCGACAGGTAGACGCAGTCGGCGTCGCCCTCGCGCAGCGCTGCGGCGACCAGATCGATGCCCTCGGGGAAGCAGAAGGGATCGTCGCCATCGACGATGACCACCGCGTCCAGGCCGTAGTGCAGCGCGGTCTGGTAGTAGCGGTCGAGCTTGTCGTCCTCGCTGCCGCGGAAGGCCGCGAAACCTTCGGCGGCGGCCAGGTCGGCGAGCACCGCGTCGTCGGCGTGGACCGAGGTGGACAGGATCACCTGATCCACCCCTTTGGCCATCGCCAGGCGTTCGAGCAGGCGCGCGGTGAGCGGCTTGCCGGCGACGTCGAGGAGAACTTTCTTGGGCAGCCGCGTGGCTTTTTCGCGGACGGACAGCAGGCAGCCGATTTTCAAAGCAGATCCTCCAGCGTGATGCCGTCGTTCTCGACCAGGTCGGCCTTGGCGGTGCGGCCGACGATGCTGTCGAGCAGGGCCGGGCTGATGCCCACGTCGGCGCGCTTGAAGGCCAGGTCGGCGCGGGTCAGCACGGTGCCGGACTTGATGCTGCGGGCGGCCACCATGCGTTTGCGGGAGACGCCGCGGTAGCGTTCGGCGGCCGGCGACAGCGGGCCCCAGGTGCGTTCGCCGAGGGCGATCTCGCCGGCGCGCACGTAGGCGACGAATTCCTTGAAATCCTGCGGGTCGAGGGCGGCTTCGAAATCCTCGCCCTTTTCGGCGCGGTTCCAGGTGATGTGCTTTTCGATGCAGCTGGCGCCGAGGGCCAGGGCCAGCATCGGCACGGCCTTGGCGATGGGGTCGCCGCCGTCGATGTGGTCGGCGAGGCCGACCGGCACGCCGAACATCTCGTGCAGCGACTGCATCTGGCGGATGTTGGTGTCTTCGAGCTTGGTCGGATAGTTCTGGAAGCCGTGCAGCAGGGTGATCTCGCCGCCGCCGTTGGCGCGGAAGAGGTTGAGGCCGGCCTCGATTTCGCCGATGGTGGCGCCGCCGATGCGGAAGATGGTCGGACGGCCCGTTTTGGCCACGGCGACGATGAACTCGGACTCGACGAAGGCGGCCGCGGTCAGCACGTAGAACTCGGGCTGGATGGCGCTTTCGCAGAAGGCGAGGCTGGCCTGGTCGTTGGGCATCACGCACAGCGCGATGCCGGCGCTGCGCGCCGCGGCGGCGAACTTGATCCAGTCGTCGGTGGACAGGTTGATGTCCTGGAGGTACTGGAACACCTTCATGTGTTCCTTGCCGGCCGACACGCGGCCTTCGCCGCTGCCGTAGTGGGGCACCATGTAGGTCGGCAGATCGGTGATGTGGATGCCGATCGCGTCGGCGCCGGCGTCCTTGGCGGCCTGCATGATCTGGATTGCCTTGTCGACGGAGCCGTCGTGGGCCCAGGCCATTTCTGCAACGATGGTGACGTGCTTGCTGCTCATGAAGATTCCTTTGCTCGGAGGCGAATCAGGGGGGATGTCACTGGAAGACCAAGCCGAAATCGGCGTTGGCCTTCTGGTAGTCGGGAATGCGGCCGATGTCCAGCCAATAGCCGTGGACCTTGTAGGTGCGGGATTTGAGCCCCTTGGCGATCAGCGTTTCGAACAGGCTCGGCATGTCGAAGAAGACGTTTTCGGGCACGTGGTTGAGTGCCGCCGGGGACAGCACGTTGACGCCCGCGCTGACCAGCGATTTGTGGATCGGCTTTTCTTCGATGCGCTGGATGTAGCCGTTTTCCTCGCGCACCACGCCGTAGGGAATCTGGAATTCGTACTCGCTGACGCCCATCGTCGCTGCGACGCCGGCATCCACGTGCGAGTCGAGCATGTGGGCGTAATCGATGTTGGCGAGCAGATCGCCGTTGGCGACGATCAGCGGCTCGGCCGGCATTTCGGGGAGCAGGCTCAGCGCGCCGGCGGTGCCCATGCGCTTGCTTTCGCGCACGTAGCGGATGTTGGCGCCGAAGCACTCGCCGTTGCCGAAGTGGGCCTCGATGATCTCGGCCATGTAATTGACCGAGAAATAGAAATTGCGGAAGCCCTGGTCGATGAAGTTGCGCAGGATGGTTTCCAGCAGCGGCTTGTCGCCGACGTGGAGCATCGGCTTGGGCATCGACTTGGTGAGTTCGCCCAGACGCGTGCCGAGGCCGCCGGCCATCAGCACGACCCAGTTTTCGCGGGTGGTGGGCAGCAGGTAGTCGTCGAGGATCTCCATGCCGACGACCTTGCCGTCGGCGTCGAGAACCGGCATCTGGTGCAGTTTTTCGCGGCGCATGATGGCCAGCACCAGGTCGGGGCAGTCGTCGGCATGGGCCGAGTGGGGATTGCGGCACATGCATTTTTCGACCGCGTCGGAAAGGGGCTGGCCCTTCAGCAGGCCGCGCCGGATGTCGCCGTCGGACACGGTGCCGAGCAGCCGGCGCTGTTCGTCCACGACCAGCGCCATTTGCGCGCCCGCGGCGTCGATCTTGAGGAGCGCTTCGCGAATGGATCTGTGCGGAGCGATCAGGATGTCTTCCCAGTTCTTCATTGCGTTCCTATCCTCTTTGCCGGTACGCCGACGAGGCGTGACGCGGCTGCGTGGTTACGGATTACAACCGCCCCGGCGCCAACCACGCATTGCTCGCCGAGCTGTATTCCCTGAATGATCACTGCGCCGGTTCCGATGTGGCTGTCGTCGCCGACCGACACGCCGCCCGACAGCACCGCCCCCGGTGCCACATGGCAGTGCGCGCCGATCACGCAGTCGTGATCGACGATCGCACCGGTATTGACGATGACGTTGTCCCCGATGCGGGCGCCGGTCTGAATGACCGCGCCGGCCATGACCTGCACGCCATGACCCAGTTCGACGTCGGGCGAAACGATGGCGCGCGGATGAATGACCGACGGGAAATTGTAACCCCTGGCCCGTTGCGCCCCGAAGATGCGCCGCCGCAGCGCGGGGAGCCCGACCGATCCGATGCCGTTGGCGAGCTGCACCTGCCCCGGCGGGAAGTCGGCGAGCCGCTCGTCGTTGCCGAACACCGGCAGATCGAGACAGCGGCTGCCCCAGGTCGACTCCGCGGCGTCGAGGAAGCCGATGACGCGGTATCCGCCCAGCAGCAGCGCGCTGGCCAGAACCCGGCCATGACCGCCGGCGCCGAGGATCAGGATCGCTTGCTCAGGCATCCAGCAGCTCGTCGGTGGTGTAGGCGCGGCGGGCCGGTTGGCCGGCCCGATCCCACAGTTCGAGCGGCGCGACGCCCGAGCCCGGCCGCTTGCAGGCCAGTTCGAGCGCTTCGCCGGCGGCGGTGTCGCGTGCCAGCACGAGACTCTTGCGGGCGATCGGACGGTTCTTCCACTCGCTCGGCATCGGGCGCTTGATACCGTCGCCGAGGGCGCGCTCGACATCGCGGATCGCCGCGATCATGGCGGTGAGTTCGGCCGGCTCGAGCGAGGCCTTGTGGTCCGGGCCCGGCAGCGTCCGGTCGAGGGTGAAGTGCTTTTCGATCACCGTCGCGCCGCGCGCCACCGCCGCGATCGGGATGTGGATGCCCGGCGTGTGGTCGGAGTAGCCCGTGCGGGCGCCGAACGCGGCGGCGATCGTGTCCACCGCGCGCAGGTTGACCTCGCTCATCGGCGCCGGGTATTCGGTCGTGCAGTGCAGGATGGTGACGCGGCTGCGCACTGCCTGCTGGCCGGCATCCGACACATAGGCCGCCTCGAAGGCTTCCCGCCCGGGCCGGGCGTCGGCCGGCGCGGTGAATCCGAAGGCCAGCACGCCCAGCGCGGTTTCGATCTCGGCCAGCGTCGACATGCCGGTGGAGATGATCACGTGCCGTGCGATACGGGCGATGTCGAGGAGGAAGGGGGCGTTGGTCAGATCGCCCGACGACACCTTGATGGTCGTCATGCCGAAGCGCCCGGTGAGCATGTGCAGGCTGTCGACGTCGAAGGGCGTGGACAGGAACTCGATGGCCTTGTCGCGGGCGTAGGCGGCCAGTTCGAGGTGGTCCGCCTCTGACAGTTCGAGCTTGCGGATCATCTCGTACTGGCTTTCGCCGGCATCGGTGGTCCGGGTCTGGTAGTCGGCTTTCGGGGCCTGCCGGGTGACCAGGCTGTCGGCCCGGAACGACTGGAATTTGACCGCGTCGGCACCCGCCGCCGCGGCGACGTCGATGAGCTGGCGGGCCAGATCCAGCGAACCGTTGTGATTGACGCCGGCTTCGGCGATGACATAAACGTGACGGTCGTTCACTGCCGCGGCTCCAGATCGTGAAAGTGTTTGGTCAGGGTGTCCGGCAGGTTCTCGAGGATCTGCATGATCCGCGGCGAGGCGTTGCCCTGCCCGTAGGGATTGACGGCCTGCCGGCAGACGGCGGCAAAATCGGGCGACAGGGCGGTCTGGATGGTCTGCCGGATGGCCTCGCGGTCGGCGCTGCAATGCAATACCGACGCAGCGGCCAGACGACCCGCCTGACGCGCGCCGATATTGACGGTGGGAACGTGGAAGGCCGGCGCTTCGATGATGCCGCTCGACGAGTTGCCGATCACCGCGGCGGCCTTTTGCAGCGCGCCCTGATAGCGCCGGAAGCCGAGCGACGGAATCGCCAGCACCCGGCCGGGCTGCCGTCTGGCGCAGGCTTCCAGCATCGGGATGATCGCCCGTCCGCCGTTGTCGGCATTCGGATAGGTCAGGATCACCTGATGGTCCGGAAAGGCGTCGAGCGCGTCGAGCAGCGCGCCGAAACTCGTCTCCGGGTCTTCGTCGGCAAGCGTGACCGGGTGGTAGGTGACCAGGAAGTAGGGCTCGCGCAGTGGAAAACCGAGGCTCGCGGCGAGCGCGTCGAGACCCATCGGCGGGCTGCGGAACAGGTGGTCGAGCCCCACCGCGCCGACGTTGAAGACCCGCTCCGGCGCTTCGCCCATCTGGATGACGCGCTGGCGGTAGGGTTCGGCGGCGGTGAAGTGCAGGCTGGCCATCTTGGTGATGGCGTGGCGGATCGCGTCGTCGTAGGCGCCTTCGGTGATCTCGCCGCCGTGCAGATGGAGCACCGGGATGCGCATGATCATCGCCGCCTGGACGATCGCCAGCGCCTCGAAGCGGTCGCCCAGCACGACCAGCGCGTCGGGCTTGAGGCGCTCGAGGGCATCGGCGAAGCCGATCGTCCCCAGGCCCATCGACTTGACGATGCCGACCCGGCTGTCGGAGGACAGCAGCATCTCGACCTTGGCGTCGATGGAAAAGCCGTCGGCCTCGATCTGCTTCCACGTTTCGCCGAACTCGGGCGACAGGTGCATGCCGCTGACGATGACCTGCAGCGCCAGCTGCGGGCTGGCTTCGATATCCTTCATCAGCCAGTACAGCAGGCCGTATTCGGCCCGCGTCCCGGTGAACACCGCAATCCGGCGCGTCATGCCAGCAGCTCGGGCAACACGCTGCTGGGCAGGTTGACGACCCGCGCTTCCAGCCATTCGGAGGTGGACAGATCGCCCTTCCGGCAGTGGGCAAAAATGGGCAGATGATTCATCAGGGTCCAGATCGGGCGCGTCATCACCCCTTTTTCATTGGTCGCCGCCAGCAGCGCGTCCCGCTGGGTGCGACTGTCGCAAATCACGGCGTTCAGCCAGTAGTTCGACCGGCATTGCGGGGGTTCGCTGACGAATTGCAGATCGCCGCCCCGCAGCAGCGCCGCGTAACGGTCGGCCAGGACCCGCTTGGACGCGATGAAGGCTTCCAGCTTTTCGAGCTGGGCGCAGCCGAGGGCTGCGTTCAGATTGGGAAGCCGATAATTGTAGCCCACTTCGTCGTGCACGAACTCGTAGGGGTGGGGGATCTTGGCGGTGGTGGTCAGGTGCTTGGCGCGCATGCCGAGTTCTTCGCCGGCCAGGATCATGCCGCCGCCGCCGGTGGTGATGATCTTGTTGCCGTTGAAGCTCAGCGTGCCCAGCTTGCCGAAGGTGCCGGTGTGTCGTCCCTTGTAGAAACTGCCGAGCGATTCGGCGGCATCTTCGACCAGGGGCAGATTCCATTGCTCGCAAACCGCGACGAGCCCGTCGAGGTCGGCCGGGTGGCCGAAGGTGTGCATCGGCAGGCAGGCGCCGATCCGGCGGCCGTCGGTGCTGCGGCATGTTCCTTCGTCGTCGATGCGGGCGTTGTCGGCGAGCCAGGTTGCCAGCGCCGTCGCCGACATGCCGAGCGTGTGCCGATCGACGTCGACGAACACCGGTTCGGCCCGGCAATAGGCGATCGCGTTGCAGGTTGCGACGAAGGTGAGCGCCTGGGTCACGACCAGATCGCCTTCGCCGACGCCGGCGAGGAGCAGCGCGGCATGCAGTGCCGCAGTGCCGTTGACGGTGGCCACCGCGCGCGGGCTGCCGGTGTAGGCGGCCGTGTCGCTTTCGAAGCGATTGACGAATTCACCGACGCTCGAGACGTAGGTCGAATCGATGGTGGCGGTGAGGTACTCCCGTTCGTGCCCGACGAACAGCGGCGCGTGAAGGGGGATGAAATCGTTGCTGCGGTACTGTTCCCGCACGAAGCGGATCAGGGAGTCGAACATGAATTCTCAGACGTTGTAGATATTGGCCTTGTACTTGGCCAGATTGTGCGGCTGGGTGAACCATTCGATGGTGGCCTGGAGTCCGTCGCGAATGCTGTAGATCGGCTTGAAACCGGTCAGGTCGTGAATCCGCGTGTTGTCGCACCACAGCCGGAAGACCTCCGACTTGCCGGGGCGCAGGCGCTGCTCGTCGACGAGGAACTCGACGTCGCTGTCCATCAGTTCGCGGATCAGCTTGAGCGTGTCGCCGACCGAGATTTCGAAGTTGGAGCCGATGTTCACCGTCTCGCCGATCGCCGCCTCGCACTGCGCGAGGGCCAGGAATCCCCGGCAGGTGTCGGCGACGTAGTTGAAATCCCGCGTCGGGCTGACGTCGCCGAGCTTGATCTGTTTCTGGCCGCTGGCGATCTGGCTGATGATCGTCGGGATCACCGCGCGGGCCGACTGACGGGGGCCGTAGGTGTTGAAGGGGCGCGCGATGGTGACCGGAAGGTCGAAGGCGTTGAAGAAACTCATGGCCATCGCATCGGCGCCGATCTTCGATGCGCTGTACGGCGACTGCGGCTGCAGCGGGTGCTTCTCGTCGATCGGAACGTACTGGGCGGTGCCGTAGACTTCGCTGGTCGAGGTGTGGATGACCCGCTTCACGCCGTTGTCCAGCGCGGCCTGGCAGATGTTCAGCGTTCCCTTGACGTTGGTGTCGACGTAGCTGTCGGGCGCGACGTAGGAGTAGGGGATGGCGATCAGCGCGGCAAGGTGGAAGACGACGTCCACATCCTTGGTGATGTGCTTGCAGTAATGCGGGTCGCGCACGTCGCCATTGAGGACCTCGATGGCGTCCCGGCACGCGACATCCTCCAGCCAGCCCCAGTAGTTGAACGAGTTGTATTGCGACAAGGCCTTTACCGCGTAGCCTTCGCGTACCAGGAGTTCCGTCAGGTGCGAGCCGATGAAACCGTCGGCGCCAGTGACCAGTGCTTTCAAAATCTGTCTCCAAAAAACCGGATTTATTGTCGGGAACAAAGAGGGTTGCTGAGTGATGTCACGGTAGTCAGGTTTGCCGACCCCGCCGCGAGATATTTCGGGGCCGGTCGATGGCCGGTGTAGTCCGGCTTCCGGGGGTGTTCGGCAGGTGGCCGGATTGCATCATGGCCGCGTGCTTTGAGTCGATGACACGGATCAATAAGCCTGCTTCCAGTGCTTTCAGATCCGCTTGAGAATGGAGCCGGCCAGCAGGCCGATCCGTCCCGCGGCATCCTGGCGGACCACCCGCGCACCGATGACGCCGGTCACCCGGGGCACGAGCCACTTCCGCCGTGACTGGCTGAACTTGTCGAAGACGTTCCGGTTCTCCCTTGTCAGGCTCCCGCGCAGCGGCGCGAGCCCGTCCAGATTTGCATCGTTCCATGCCTTGTAGCGGCCGCCGAGAATCCGTCGCAGTCGGGCGAGCCGGTGGCGCAGGCCGCTTTTTACACCGATTGCGTTTCCGGCGTGTTGCCTGTAGCGGACCGACGGCTCCGGATCGTAAAAAACCCGCCCGCCGCAGCCGCTGACGACGAGGTAGGTCCACCAGTCGTGGGCCGCCACATTCACATCGGCGCCGGCCTCGGACAGCAGGCGCCGCGCCGCGGCGTTGAACACCATCGTGTTTCCGCTGCCGATGTTCTGGACGAGCGCATGCCGGAAGCCCGGCGTCACCGAGAACAGCGGCGACAGGCCCAGGTCGTGGTTGTCGGCGTCGACCAGCTGGGTCCGCGCGCAATACAGCGCCGGCGTGTCGCGCGGGACGGACTTCAGCCAGGCCAGCGCGCGCCGGAGTTTGCCGGGCGCCCAGATGTCATCCTGATCGGCGAAGGCGAAGTATTCGGCGTCGATCCCGGGGCGACAGGCCAGCGACAGAAAGTTTGCCGCGAAACCCTTCCGCGGGCCCGCCACAACGGACAGGCGTGCGTCGCCCCATTGCCGCCCGAACGCGTCGAGAATTGCCTGCGTGCCGTCGTGCGAGCCGTCGTCGGACGCCCACACGGCCCAGCTGGCGTGTTCCTGCGCGGCGATCGAGGCGAGTTGCTCGGCGAGGTAGGCTGCGCCGTTGAAGGTGCCCAGCAGAATCGCCACCTTCCCGTCATCCTGCATGTCGGCGCCGATCGGCACTGCTGTGAGTTGATGCGTCAACCGGCCTCCACGTGCTTCAACAATACCAATAGACGCCATGAGCATTCCCTGGCGTCTGTGCTTTGAGTGGCAGGAACTGCGCTGCCGTCGTGGGGCTTCAACGGGGCGAAGCCGCTCCACGAAATCATGCGGAGTTTAACACTTGGCCGACCGCTGAGAAACTGACAAGTCCCATGCAACTCCCTTACAAGCCCAGGCCGCATCGGCTGGACGCGCCGGCCGGGGGGCATTCCGTCCGGCGCCGGGCAAGGAACAAACGGCCATTCTGTCGGTTGGCGCTAGAATCGCGGGTTGTTTAGGAAGAAATCGCAAGGACTCGTCCCATGCCCAAGCCGCCGGCCACCCCCATCCTCCGCTCCGCCTACCGTCCGCTCGCCTACACCGTCGTCGCCGTCGATCTCGACTTCCGGCTCGACCCCCGCGCCACGCTTGTCACCAGCCGCCTGCGCTGCGTGCGCAACGAAGATGTGCCGGCCGGTCCGGTGGTGCTGTTCGGCGATGCGCTGGAGCGCGTGTCGATCGCCATCGACGGCGTCGCCGCGGCGCCGGCCCGGGTGCGCGAAACCGAATCCGGCCTCGAGATCGAGGTGGACGCCGACGAGGTCGAGCTCACCATCGTCACCCGCATCGACCCCTCCGCCAATCTCACGCTGTCCGGTCTCTACCAGTCGCGCGGCGGTTATTACACCCAGTGCGAGGCCGAGGGCTTCCGGCGGATTACCTATTTCCCCGACCGTCCCGACGTGATGGCGCGCTTCACGGTACGCCTCGAGGCCGAGCGGGCGAGCTGCCCGGTGCTGCTGTCCAACGGCAATCTGATCGACGCCGGCGAGCTGCCGGGCGGGCGCCACTTCGCGCGCTGGGAAGATCCCTTCCCCAAGCCGTCGTATCTCTTTGCGCTGGTCGCCGCCGATCTGACGGCCCTCGAGCGCAAGGTCGAGACGATGTCCGGCCGCGAGGTGCTGCTGCAGGTGTGGGTCGAGGCGCGCGACCTCGACCGGGTGTCGCACGCGATGGATTCGCTGGTCCATTCGCTGCGCTGGGACGAGGAGGTCTTCGGGCTGGAGCTCGATCTCGACCGCTTCATGATCGTCGCCGTGTCCGACTTCAACATGGGCGCGATGGAGAACAAGGGCCTCAACATCTTCAACACCAAGTACGTGCTGGCCAACCCCGAAACGGGTACCGACGTGGATTTCGAGAACGTCGAGAGCGTCGTCGCCCACGAGTATTTCCACAACTGGACCGGCAACCGGGTGACCTGCCGCGACTGGTTCCAGCTGACGCTGAAGGAGGGCCTCACCGTCTTCCGCGACCAGCAGTTCTCCGCCGACATGCTGGCCCGTGCCGCCGGCTCGTCCGCCGCCGCCGCCTCGGCGCGGGCGGTGGCGCGCATCGCCAACGTGCGGGTGCTGCGCAGCGCCCAGTTCCCCGAGGACGCCGGCCCGATGGCCCACCCGATCCGCCCGGACAGCTACCAGGAGATCAACAACTTCTACACCGCCACCGTGTACGAGAAGGGCTCGGAAGTCATCCGCATGCTGCACACGCTGCTGGGGCGGGAAGGTTTCCGCAACGGCATGGACCTGTATTTCTCCTACCACGACGGCCAGGCGGTGACCTGCGACGACTTCGTCGGCTGCATGGCCGAGGCCAACGGCGTTGACCTCGACCTCTTCATGCGCTGGTACAGCCAGGCCGGCACGCCGCGGCTGACCGCCGCCGGCGTGTGGGATGCGGCCAGCGGCAGTTATGCGCTGACCCTCTCGCAAGCCACGCCGCCGACGCCCGGCCAGCCCGACAAGCGGCCGCTGCACATCCCGGTGGCGGTCGGCCTGATCGGCCCCGACGGCGCCGACCTGCCGCTGCAGCTCGACGGCGAGGCCCGTCCCGGCGACACCACCCGCATCCTCGAACTCAAGGACGCCAGCCGGACCTGGCGCTTCACCGGCCTCGTCGCCGAGCCGGTGCCGTCGATCCTGCGCGGCTTCTCGGCGCCGGTGATCCTCGACATCGCCGAGGACGACGCCCGCCTGGCGTTCCGCATGGCCTGCGACGCCGACCCCTTCAACCGCTGGGACGCCGCCCAGCGCTACATGGAACGGGTCGTCCTCGCGCTGGCGGCGGCGGCCGTCGCCGGCCGGCCGCTGGAAGTGCCGCAGGCTTTCGGCCACGCCTTCCGCGCGCTGCTCGTCGATGAACGGCTCGACCCGGCCTTCGTCGCCGAAACCCTCGCGCTGCCCGCCGAGGCCTACCTGCTCGAACGCATGCAGCCCGCCGATCCGGCCGCGCTGCGTGCCGCGCTGATCCACCTGATGCGCGAACTCGGCCACGCGCTGCAGGCCGACTTCCTGGCCCGCTACCTCGACCTCGAGGTCGACGGCGACTACCGCTACCACCCGGCCGACGCCGGCCGGCGCGCGCTGCGCAACCTGTGCCTGCGCTACCTCGCCGCGTGGGGCGGGGCGACCGCCATCGAACTGACGGCCCGGCAGTTCGAGCACGCCGGCAACATGACCGAGCGCTACGGCGCCCTCGCGGCGCTGGTGCAGAGCGACGCTCCGCGCCGGACCGAGGCGCTGGCCGCCTTCCACGCCCGCTACGCCGGCGACCCGCTGGTGCTCGACAAGTGGTTCCAGCTGCAGGCCGGCGCCTGGCGCTGGTCCGATGCCGCGCCGGCCACACTGGAGCAGGTGCGCGCGCTGATGGACAACCCGGCCTTCAGCCCGTCCAACCCGAACAAGGTATACGCCCTGCTTGGTACCTACTTCAAGACCAATCCAGCCGAATTCTATCGCCCGGACGGCACCGGCTACGCCTTCTGGGCCGAACAGGTGGTTGCCCTCGACCGCAACAACCCGCAGGTCGCGGCGCGCATGGCCCGCGCGCTGGAGGGCTGGCGCAAGTTCACGCCGGCGATCCAGGCCGGCATCCGCGCCGCGCTCGAACGCGTCGCCGCCACCGACGGCCTGTCGCCGGACGTCGCCGAAATCGTCGGCAAGGCACTGGGCTGAGCGCCGCGGCCGCGCATTGCGGCACGCCCGGCGCGCGCGCCGCTGCCCGTGCGGCGGCGCGTCCGGTATCATAGCGGATTGAATTTTTGCACTGCGGCAATGGAATTCCTGACTGCGTTCATCGACATCGTCCTGCACCTGGACGTGCATCTGGCGGCGCTGACCGCCCAGTACGGCACCTGGATCTACGCCATCCTGTTCCTGATCATCTTCTGTGAAACCGGGCTGGTGGTCTTTCCCTTCCTGCCCGGCGATTCGCTGCTTTTCGTGGCCGGCGCGCTGGCCGCCACCGGCGGCATGGACATCTGGCTGCTGTGCGGCGTGCTGCTCGCCGCCGCGGTGCTCGGCGACAACACCAACTACTGGATCGGCCACCACCTCGGCCCCAAGGTCTTCCGCTGGCCGGAGTCCCGCCTCTTCAACCGCGGCGCCTTCGAAAAGACCCATTCCTATTTCGAATCCCACGGCGGCAAGACCATCATCATCGCCCGCTTCCTGCCGCTGCTGCGCACCTTCGCTCCCTTCGTCGCGGGCGTCGCGCGCATGACCTACGCCCGCTTCGTCGCGCTGGATTTCCTCGGCGGTTTCATCTGGATCTTCTCGCTGAGCTGGCTCGGCTACGGGTTCGGCAACGTGCCGGTCGTCAAGAAGAACCTGTCGACGGTGATTCTCGTCATCATTGCGGTGTCGCTGGTGCCGGCCGTCATCGGCTGGCTGAAGGGGCGGCGCGCCCAGGCGGTCGGGTGAGGCGGAGCCGATGAAGAAGATCGTCATCCTCATCTCCGGCCGTGGCAGCAACATGGAAGCCATCGTCCGCGCGCAGATTCCCGGCGCCGCCATCGCCGCCGTGATCGCCAACCGGCCCGACGCCGGCGGCCTCGAATTCGCCGCCAGCCACCGTATCCCGACCTTCGTCGTCGATCACAAGGCCTACCCGAGCCGCGACGCCTTCGACGCCGCGCTGGCCGACGCCATCGACGCCCACGCGCCCGATCTGGTCGTGCTGGCCGGCTTCATGCGCGTCCTCACCGACGCCTTCGTGGTGCGCTACAGCGGCCGCCTGCTCAACATCCACCCCAGCCTGCTGCCGTCCTTCCCCGGCCTCGCCACCCACCGCAAGGCCCTCGAGGCGGGGGTGCGGGTGCATGGCGCGACGGTGCATTTCGTCACCCCGGCGCTCGATTGCGGTCCGATCGTGATCCAGGCCGCGGTGCCGGTGCTGCCCGGCGACGACGAGGCGCGCCTCGCCGCCCGCGTGCTGGCGCAGGAACACCGCATCTACCCGCAGGCCGTGCGCTGGTTCGTCGACGGCCGTCTGGGCTTCGCGGACGGCGGCGCGGTGACGGTTCGCGGCGAGCAGGACGGGCCGGCCGGCTGGACGGTTCCGCCGGTCGAGGCCTGATTGGCCGGTTGCCGTGGGCGGCACGACGCACCGCAGCCTGTCCGTCGCCATTGCGCTGTCCGTGACGGCGCACCTCGTCGCGCTGC
>WBZX01001500.1_pt1 | contig 17430 bp, 13 predicted proteins | sample 5204211 | NCBI WGS metagenome assembly WBZX01 (sample SAMN12344362, study PRJNA552823) | activated sludge metagenome | biome: Activated sludge suspended growth; feature: Nitrification reactor; material: Wastewater; isolation source: activated sludge from nitrification reactor of wastewater... | reverse complement strand
GGTGTGCCTCGCCGACGGCGGCGACGGGCACTGTGGCACGCGCGCGACCCCCTCGATCCGCGGGCTCGGGGAGCCCTGCGATGGGGCCGCGGCGACGTGCGCCGAGGGCCTCTTCTGCGAGGCCGCCGCGGGCACGTGCGCCGCGCGAGCTGGGCTCGACGCCGCGTGCAGCGACGCGCAGCCGTGCGAGCTCGCGCTGTGGTGCGACGACACCGCCGGCACCTGCCGCGTGCGCGCCGAGGCCGGCGAGCCGTGCCCGGCTGGTGCGGCGTGGGACACCCGGCCGTGTGCGCCCGACACCGTCGCGTCACCGCCGGCGAGCTTCACCGCGTACTGCATCGACGGCACCTGCAGCGGCCGCGTGCCCGGTGCGTGCGGTCCGTGGCTGTGATTGCCGGTTCGCGGTCGCGCGGGCTATAAGCCCACGAGCGATCTCCACCGGATCGGTTTGCCATGGCTTCTGCGCTCGACATCCGCCACATCCGCGACATCGGCATCATGGCCCACATCGATGCCGGCAAGACCACGACCACCGAGCGCATCCTGTTCTACACCGGCATCACGCACCGCATCGGCGAGGTCCACGACGGCGCCGCGGTGATGGACTACATGCCGCAGGAGCAGGAGCGGGGCATCACCATCACGGCCGCCGCGACCACCTGCCACTGGCGGGAGCATCGCATCAACATCATCGACACCCCCGGCCACGTCGACTTCACGGTCGAGGTCGAGCGCTCGCTGCGGGTGCTCGACGGCGCGATCGCGGTGTTCGACGCGGTGTCGGGCGTGGAGCCGCAGTCCGAGACGGTGTGGCGGCAGGCCGATCGCTACCATGTGCCGCGGCTGGCCTTCGTCAACAAGCTCGATCGCGTCGGCGCGACCCTCGAGCTCACCGTCGGGATGTTGCGCGATCGCCTCGGCGCGCATCCGATGGTCGCGCAGATCCCCATCGGCCTCGAGGGCGACTTCGCCGGCATCATCGATCTCCTGACCCTCGAGGAGCTGCGCTTCGTGGGCGAGCACGGCGAGCAGGTCCAGCGGACTGCGCTGGTCGCCGGCAGTGCGTTGCACGAGCAGGCCCTCGCGGCGCGCATGCAGCTGGTCGAGGCGGTCGGCGAGGTCGACGACGAGATCATGGCCGCCTACCTCGAGCAGGGTGTCGAGGTCGACGCCGTGCTGCTGCGCGCGGCCATGCGCCGCGCGACGCTGGCCAACCGCGGCGTGGTGGTGCTCTGCGGCAGCTCGCTCAAGAACAAGGGCGTGCAGCCGCTGCTCGATGCGGTGATCGACTTCTTGCCTGCGCCGAACGATCTGCCGCCGGTCGAGGCGATCCGCGAGGGCGACGGCGCCACCGTGCTGCGCGCACCGAGCTACGACGACCCGTTCCTCGCGCTCGCGTTCAAGGTGCTGTTCGACCCCCACCGCGGGCCGCTGGTGTTCTTCCGGGTGTACTCCGGCAAGCTCCGCATCAAGGACGCGCTGCAGAACGCCAGCAAGAACCGCAAGGAGAAGCCCCAGCGGCTGCTGCAGGTGCACGCCAACAAGACCGCCGAGATCGACGAGGTCGGCGTCGGCAACATCGCGGCCGCGGTCGGTCTCAAGTGGACCGGCACCGGCGACACGCTGGTGCTCGCCGACGACAAGGAGCGGGTGGTGCTGGCCGGCATGCAGATCCCCGAGCCGGTCATCTTCCGCGCCATCGAGGCCAAGACCGCCGCCGATCAGCCCGCGCTCGACGAGGCGCTGGCGCGCTTCGTCCGCGAAGACCCCAGCTTCCAGGTGCAGCAGGACCGCGACAGCGGTCAGACCCTGGTGTGCGGCCAGGGCGAGCTCCACCTCGAGATCATCATCGACCGCATGATGCGCGAGCACCGGCTCGAGGTGCATGTCGGCAAGCCGCAGGTCGCCTACCGCGAGACGCTGTCGCGGCCGATCGGCAAGACCCTCGAGTACGAGCGCGACGCGGGCGGCAAGCGGCAGTACGCCAAGGTCGTGCTCGAGCTGTCACCGCGGGAGCGCGGCAGCGGCAACGCCTTCGAGGCCAGCGTGCCCAAGACCCCGACCGGCCAGCCGGGGCTGCCGCCGGTGTTCGTGCAGTCGACCAAGACCGGCTGCGAGGACGCGCTCACCCGTGGCCCGCTGCTGGGCTACCCCGTCATCGATACCGAAGTGCGCCTGGTCGGCGCGACCCACCGCGAGGGCGACTCGTCGGACGCGAGCTTCCAGGCCGCGGCCGCGATGGCGACCATGCAGGCCTTCGAGGAGGCCGGTGCGGTGCTGCTCGAGCCGACGATGGCGGTCGAGGTGGTGGTGCCCGACGACTTCACGGGCAACGTTGTGTCGGACCTCAACGGTCGACGTGGTCGCATCATGGGCATGGAGCCCGCGCGCGCCTCCACCGAGGGCGGTCGCAGCACCGCGCAGATCGTCCGGGCCGAGGTGCCGCTGGCGGAGATGGTCGGCTACTCGACCGCGATCCGCTCGGCGACCCAGGGGCGCGCCAGCTACACGATGCAGTTCAGCCACTACGACGTGGTGCCGCACGACGTGCAGCAGGCGATCATCACCCGCATGCGCGGGTACTGACGGCGACCGGCCCGCGACGCGAGCCGGTCGCGCCTGAGTGCTTCGCGTCAGCTGAAGCTGCGCACCATCGCGAGCAGCTCCTCGACGACGGCGGGCTTGTCCTTGAGATCAGGGTTGGCGGCCATGTCGGCCGACAGACCCACGCTCGCGCCACCCTCGACCATCACCTGCTTGATGCGCTCGTCGGTGGTGTTCTTCTGCCAGTCGGCGTCCTTGAACGTGCGCGGCTTGGTCTTGAGCTGGGCCGCGTTGGGGCCGTTGCCCATGCCCTGCGGGCCGTGGCACGTCGCGCAGCGGGTGTCCCAGATCTGCTTGGCCTCGGCCACCACTGCCGGGTCGGCGCTGGACTTCTTCTTCTGCTCGCCACCGCCGCCGCAGGCGACGGCCAGGAGGCCGAACGCGAGGCTGAGGGCGCCGAGTCGAACGAACGTGGTGGGTTTCATGGCTGCTGTCCTTTCGCGGACCCCTTCACGGACCCGCTCGAGCCGCATGCGATGCGCTCGCGGTGTTCATGTAGTGCAGTTTGGCCGCCCCGCACAGTGGAAACGGTTGCGGCGCATCGGCGCGAGCGTGCAATCAATGCGCGTGTCAGGGGCATCCCGGGGGTTGGCGTCGCTTCACGTGACGTCGACCCGGGCCGCCCCCGAAGCGAACCGCGGGGCTGCTCGAGGGGGCCTCCGGTCGCGGGCGACGCTAGAAGTCGCCGTCTCTCACGTAGGGGTGGCTCCACAGGGTGACCTGCAGCAGGCAGCTCTTCAGCCACGCGGCGAACATCGCCTCGACCTGCGTCGCGCTGGCGCCCTTGGCCGCGAGGAATGGCCGCAGCGTGAAGGTGATGGGCACCACCAGCGCGAACAGATTCCGAAACGGCACCAGTTCGGCAGCGTCGGCGCCGTCGGTGCGGTTCTTCTTGGCGCGATGGTGTCGCAGCCCGATCTCGTGCTGGTAGTCGAGCCACGCTTGGTCGTACTCGGCGCGTGCGGTGTCGAGGATCCACTGGCCGAAGCGGCGGCGGACCGCTGCGAGGTAGTCGCCCTGCGGCTTGCCGTCGGTGCGGCCGGTGAACGACGCCAGCAGGTGCGGCTGCGACCCGACGAAGCCGTACCAGACGTCGAGGATCGCCTCGACCTCGTCGGCGACGATCGCCTGCGAGCTGCGCAGCGCAGCGACGTCGTCGTCGCCGAACAGCACGCTCGCCTTCATCTGCGCGAAGGTCTCGAGCGAGACCGGTGAGCGGCCGACGGCCGCGGTGCCATGGGTGTAGCCGGGGATGGACATGATCTGCTCCTTCTCGAGGACGACGCGGGCATGCGCCCGCAACCACCCGCCGGCGACATGCCGACGGGTGCGGAGGAAACCCAAGGGATGCGCGTCGGCGCGGGCTGCTAGCCGGGGTCGCGGAAGCGCTGCCACTGCGCGTCGGCGTCGGCCGTGGCCGCGGGCTCGTGCTCGGCGCACTCGACCCGCAGATGCGACGCCGACATCGGCGCGTCGACGTACGCGCAGTGATGCGGCAAGGCGCCCTCGTGCACGTGGGGCTGGAAGTAGCGGCAGCCCATGCACATGCGCGCCTGCGCGATGCGACCGTCGGCTTGGAGCGCTCGGATCATCGCGACCACGCCGGTGAGGAACACCGCCTGCTCGTCGGCGCGCAGCGCCTCGCAGGCGGTGGCGAGGAAGTCGGGCCACGTCGCCACCCGACGCGCGAGCGTGCGGCCCTGCGCGGTGGGATGAAGCAGCAGCGCGCGTCCGTGCGACGGATCGGGACGCTTCTCGAGCATGCCCTTGTCGACCAGGGTCGACACCGCGTCGGCCACGGTCGGCGGCGTGACGCCCAGCTTCGCGGCCACCTCGCTGGCGCGCAGTGGCCCCTCGTTCACGAGCATCGAGAGGATGTGACCCTGCGTCGGTGAGAGCCCATCGGCGCTCGCGCGCGACCACGCCTCGTGCTTCATCGCGAGGCCGAGCTTGTGCAGCCCAGTGGCGATGCGCCGCTCGAGAGGTTCGGACTCGCGATCGAAGACCGTGACGGAGCGTCTGCCCATGTCGACCTGGGCTCGACTATGAATTAGGACTCCTAATATGTCAAGCGGTGCGCGGGCGCGCGACCGGGGCGGTCGCGGTGGCCGGCCGCCCCGGCCGTGCGATGCCGCCGACCATGGAGCTGCCGATCACCGTGAGCGAGCTGAGCGGCATCAAGATCGCGGCCAGCAACGGCGTGACCATGCCGGCCAGGGCCAGCGACGCGAACACCAGGTTGTACAGCAGCGAGAATCCGAGGTTGCGGCGCACCACCGTCATCGTTGCGCGTGCGCCCTCGAGCAGCGTGGCGACGTCGCGGAGGTCGCCGCGTGCGACGTAGGCATCCGCCACCGCGAGCGCCGCCTCGGCGCCGCCGCGCACGGCGATGCCGACCGAAGCCGCGCGCAGTGCCGGCGCGTCGTTGATGCCGTCGCCGATCATGATCGACGGCGCGAGCCCGACGTCCTTGGCCTTGTCCTCGGGTGAGCAGCGACCGCGCGCGTCGGCGATGCCGAGGCGGGCCGCGACCGCGGCGACCACCTGCGGCTCGTCGCCGCTGCGCAGCGCGACCTCGAGTCCGAGCGCACGCATGCGGGCGAGCAGCTCCGGTGCCTCGTCGCGGATGCGGTCGGCGATCGCGAAGCCGCCGACGATGACGCCGTCGCGCTCCACCAGCACCGGGGTCTGAGCGGCGGCCAGCGCCGCGCTCACCAGCGGTCGCTCGCCGCCGCCGAGCCACGCCGCGCTGCCGATGCGCACGATCACGCCGTCGCAGCGCGCCTGCATGCCAGCGCCGGGGACCTCCTCGAAGTCCTCGATCGTGGCCGCGTCGCTCGCGTCGGCCCAGGCGGCCAGCGCACGCGCGACCGGATGACGGCTGCGCCGGGCCAGTGCGGCCACGCTGGCGCGCATGGTCTCGGGCACGTCGTGGGTGACGATGCGCAGGCGCCCCTCCGTGAGCGTGCCGGTCTTGTCGATGACGACCCGATGCACGCGCGCGAGCGGCTCGAGTGCGGCGGCGGAGCGCAGGATGAGGCCCTGATGGCCGGCGCGGCTGCGCGCGATCGACAGCGCCATCGGCGTGGCCAGGCCCAGCGCGCACGGGCACGAGACCACCAGCAGCGCGACCACGACGTCGAACGCGTGCGCGGGCGCGAGCCACCACCACACCGCGCCGCCGGCCGCAGCGAGGCCCAGCACCGCGAGCACGAACCACCCCGCGATGCGATCGGCCAGACGCACGACGTCGGCTTGGCGCGCGTCGTCGTCGCAAGCGCGTGCGAGCACCTGCCCCAGTCGCGTGCCGTCGCCGACCTTGCGCACCTCGAGCTCGAACGCCGGACCCATGTTGATCGCGCCCGCGAACACGCCGGCGCCCGGGGCGATCGCCTCTGGCACCGACTCGCCGGTGAGCAGCGCGACGTCGACGTGGCTGCGGCCGGCCACGACCTCGCCGTCGGCGGGCACGCGGGCGTCGGTCGCCACGCGCACGCGATCGCCCGGCACGAGCTTGTCGCTGCGCACCGCGGACCACCCGCCGGCCTCGGCCCGCTCGGCCATCGCCGGCAGCAGCGTGGCCATCAGCTCGCCGCGGGTCTGCGCGCGCTGCTGCCCCCACGTCTGCAGGCGCCGCCCCAGCAGCAGCAAGAACACGAGGATCGCGACGGTGTCGAAGTAGACCTCGCCGTGGCCGGTCACGGTGTTCCACGCGCTGGCGATGAAGCCCGCCGCGATGCCGATCGAGATCGGCAGATCCATGTGGAAGCTTCGCATGCGCAGGCCCGCGAGCGCGCCGCGGTGGAACGGCCACGCGCCCCACGTCACCACCGGCAGCGCGAAGCCCAGCCCGAGCCACGAGAACAGCCGCTCGAAGCTGCCGTCCATGCCCGAGAGCTCGCCGGCATAGAGCGCGAACGCGGCCATCATGGTGTTGCCGGCCAGCGCACCGGTCACGCCGATGCGCCACAGCTGGGCGCGGGCTTGCTTGCGCGAGAGGTCCTCGGCCTCGGACGCGACCAGGCGCACGGGATAGCCGAGGTCGTGCACGAATGCCGCGATGTGCGAGAGTGCGATCGCCTGCGGATCCCACCGCAGCGACAGTGTCGCCTTGCCGTAGTCGACCCGCGCCCGCAGCACGCCGGGCAGCGCCCGCGGGAGTCGCTCGAGCAGCCACACGCACGCGGCACAGTGCAGCCCCGTCAGCCGCAGCACGACCTCGCCGGGCGTGAATCCGTGCTCGGCCAAGCGCGCGTCGTCGTCGAGCCACGCGTAGCGGTGGGGATCGGCGGGGGCAATCGCACCCCGCGTGCGCTCGGCGTCGGCGAGCTCGCGGCGCAGCGCGTAGTAGTCCGACAGCCCGCAGCTCGATAGCGCGGCGTAGACCGTCGCGCAGCCGTCGCAGCAGAACACCGGCGCCTCGCCGGCGGGCGCCGGCAGGCCGCAGTGCGCACACCTCGAGCTCACGGATGATGACAACACGTGGGCTCCTCGTCGTCGTCGGCGTGCCAGTGCGGCGCGAGCCTGCCGGTCATGGTCGCGATCGCGACCACCACCAGCACCGCACTGGTGAGCTTGGGCGCCAATCGCCCGAGTCGCGGGCCCACGAGGCCAGCCAGCAGCGTCACGCCCACGAGGCTCGGCAGCGTACCGAGCCACATCGCCAGCATCACCAGCGCGCCGTGCTCGGCGTGGGCGGTGCCGGCGGCGACCACCAGGAAGCTCCACAGCCAGCCGCAGGGCAGGGCACCGGTCAGCAGGCCCACGGTGCCGCAGCCGACCGCACCACCGCGTGGCAGCACGCTCGCGAGCCAGCGCGATACCGGCGAGCGCGATGGCGTCCGGCGCAGACGCACCAGCGGTGCGCTCCGCGACAGCCAAGGACGCAGCGCCATCACCAGCAACACCGCGCCCATCACCACCGCTGCGACGTCCTGCACGCCGAGGCTCGCCATCGCGCCGCGATCGAGCCCGGCGCCGAACGATCCCGCGATCGCGCCGAGCCCGACGTAGCCGAGTCCGCGGCCGCCGTGGTAGGCGAACGCGCCCCGCAGGCGACGCGCCCGCGACGATCCGGGGCCGCCGGCCGCCGCGACCGTCGCGATGCCGCCACACATCGCTGCGCAGTGCAGGCTGCCCAGCAGGCTCGCGAACACGATCGAGAGGAACATCATGGGGTGCCCGACTCCCGCGCGAGCAGCTCGCGTGTGCCGATCCACGGCGCCGCACCGCCGTCGAGCGCGACGTCGAGGCGATAGAGTCCCCCGCGGACCAGTGGCAACACGACCTCATAGTCGCCGCCGGTGCGGCCGACGATCGCGGCTTCGCGATCGAAGCGGGCGTCGTCGCCCCGTCGTGCCGTGATGCTGCCGCGCAGGCCCGACACCGCGTGACCGACGGCATCGGTGACGTGTACCGTCATGCGACAGGCGGCCGTCGCGTCGGCGGCGGGCACCGGCACACAGGTGTCGAGCACGACGCGCCAGCCCAGCGCCGCGGCGGCCCGGTGCGCGGACGCGACGTCCTCGTAGGCGATCAGCTCGTGCTGGATGTCGCCGGGCACCGGCACCGAGCCGTTGCGCACCGCGATCGACACCATCCAGAGATTGGCGGCGACGCCGGCACCGAGGCCCAGCGCGATCGCCCACGGCCACGGCGAGCGACGCGGCGCCATCGTCGGCACAGCAACAGGAGCGTTCATTGCGGACCTCCGGAGACGAACTCGGTGGAAATCTCCTCGGACCACTCGCCGCCGTCCTTCACGCGAAGGGTGACGGTCTCGTGGCGGTCGCGGATCGTTGCGGGGTCGCGCAGCAGGAACACCGGCATGTGTTCGACCAGCCCTGGCTTGACCTCGAAGGGGGAGATCGGTGCGACGACCTCGAGGTCGGGCGGCGAGACCGCCTCGACGGTGAACGCCCGCAAGCTCTCGCCCTTGTTGGCGATGCGCAGCTGCATGGTGTTCTGCACGCGGCCGTCGGGGCCAGTGGCGTAGGGGGCTCCGACGGCACGGCTGACGTTGATCTCGATGTCGCTGCGCCCCGCCACGCCGACCGCGAAGGCGAGCATCACGGCCGCCAGCGCGCCACCGTACAGGATGATGCGGGGGCGGATGATCTTCTGCGGTTGCTTGGCGATCGCGTTCTCGCTGGCGATGCGAATCAAGCCCTTGGGGCGCTGCAGCTTCGCCATCACGTCGTCGCAAGCATCGATGCACGCCATGCACTGCGTGCACTCCATCGTCACGCCGCGGCGGATGTCGGTGCCGGTCGGGCACACCGTGACGCAGCGGCGGCAGTCGACGCAGTCCCCGACGTCCTTCGTGCCCTTCTTGCCGCGGGGCTCGCCGCGGGGGTCGTCATACACGACGGTGAGCGAATTGCGATCGAGCAGTGCCGACTGGAAGCGGCCGTACGGGCACACCACCAGGCACACCTGCTCGCGGAAGTACGCGAAGTCGAACAGCAGCAGCCCGGTGATGAACAGGAACGTGAAGGTCCCCGCGGGGTGGCTGCTGGGGTGCAGCTGGGCCTCGAGCGTGCCGTCGCGGCCGAGGAAGTAGGCCGTGAAGGTGGTGCCGATGCCACCGGCGATCACGAGGTAGGCGGCGTACTTGGTGAGCTTGCGGGCGATCTTTCCGGCCGTCCACGGCGCCGCGTCGAGCTTCTGGCGCTGGTGCGCGTTGCCCTCCAGCAGGCGCTCGATCGGTCGCACCAGCGACTCGACGAACACCGTCTGCGGGCAGGCCCAGCCGCACCACACGCGGCCGAACAGCGCCGTGAACAGGAACACCGACAGCACGATGAACCCGAGCAGGAACATCAGGTAGGCGCCGTCGGTGGCGAACAGGTGCAGGCCCCAGAAGTGGATGCGGCGGCCGGGGATGTCGACGCGGATCGCCGGGTGCGCGCCGATGTCGATCCACGGCCCGACCATGAGCATCGCGACCAACACCCCGTGCACGATGGAGCGCCAGGTCAGCATGCGGCCGCGGAACCACTCGGGGTAGAGCCACACGCGGCGTCCGCCCTTGCCGATGGTCTTGGGCGCTTCGAGAGGTCCTGCGGGGGTGTCCATGGTCGTGCTCTCCGAGGTGCGGCGCCGGCCCGACGAGGGCGGCGGCATCAGTCGGTGATTGGATCCCCTTGCGGCGCCTTTGGGTTCGCAGGCTTCGTGCCGCGCAGGCTGTAGACGTAGAGCCCGACCGCGACGATGTCCTGTCGCGACAGCTGACGGCCCCACGCGATCATGCCCTTGGCGGTGACGCCGTCGTGCACGACCTTGACGATGTTGGCGCGCGAGTAGCCGTGCAGGGCGAAGTCGTCGGTGAGGTTGGGGCCGACCTGACCGCCGCCATCGGCGGCATGGCAGGAAGCGCACCGCACCTGGAAGATGCCCTTGCCGCGCTCGGGCAGCTTGGGATCGTCGCTCGCCATCGCGACCAGCTCGTTCTCGTCGGGCAGCGGCACCGGCGGGTGCAGCCGGTTCCACTCTTCCATGTCCTGCGCCCACGCCTGCATCGGCAGCACGCCGGGGCCGAAGTGGTAGTAGGGGATGTAGACGACGGCGGTGAGGATGGTGCCGATGAAGAGGTACACCCACCAGCGCGGCAGCGGGTTGTCGTACTCCTGGATGCCGTCGTAGTCGTAGTCGAAGCTGCGGTCTTCTACCTTGCTCATGACTCCACCTCCACCGCGGCGAACTTGCCGTCGCGATCGAACTCGGCGCGGTCGTCGGCGTCGAGCGCCAGGAACCGCTGGTTGGCGTAGGCCTGCTTCGCGCCCGGGCGCAGCACCAGGTACAGCGCGCCGACGAACACGGCGACGAACAGCACCAGCGCGATCTCGGGCAGGAACAGCAGCTCCGTGCGGGATAGGATTTCGCTCTTCATCCGGCGGACTCCTCGCTCGTCGCCGCGCGGATGTCGGTGCCGAGCCGTTGCAGGTAGGCGATGAGCGCGACGATCTTCTTCGTGCGCACGTCGGGCAGCTTCTCGTTCATCAGACCGTCGGCGATCTGTGCCGCCTGGCCCCTCGCCAGCACCTCGGCATGGTCGAGCTCGTAGCTGGTGTACGGCGCGTCGAAGGTGTCGTGGAAGAGGGCGATCTTCGCGTCGATGTCACCGAGGTCGAGCTCGTCGTCGAACAGGTGCGCGTAGCTGGGCATCAGCGAGCCCGGCGACAGCGTCTGCGGGTCGAGCATGTGGTTGTAGTGCCAGGAGTCGGGGTACTTGCCGCCGACACGCAGCAGGTCGGGGCCGATGCGACGCGAGCCCCACAGGAACGGGCGGTCGTAGACGAACTCGCCGGGCTTGCTGTAGTCGCCGTAGCGCAGCGTCTCCTCGCGGAACGGCCGGACCATCTGCGAGTGGCAGTTCACGCAGCCCTCGGAGATGTAGATGTCGCGACCCGCGAGCTCGAGCGGCGTGTAGGGGTGCACCGAGCTGATGGTCGGGATGTTGGTCTTGATCGCCATCGACGGGATGATTTCGAACAACCCACCGACCGCGACCGCGATCGTCACGCCGACCGAGAACGCCAGCGGACGTCCCTCGAGGCGGTGGTGCCAGTCGACGCTCGACGTGGCCTCCTTCTTGGTCTCCGGCATGTCGTAGGTGACCGCCTCGTCGGCGACGTCACCGCGGGTCTGCCAGGTCTTGTAGAGGTTCCAGATCATCACCAGCAGGCCGGCGATGAACATGGCCCCACCCAGCACGCGCACCCAGTACATCGCGCGCAGCGACGGCACCATCTCGGCCCACGCGCTGTAGACCAGGCGGCCCTCGGCGTCGAACTCCTTCCACATGAGGCCCTCGCTGACGCCAGCCGACCACATGCTGAGCACGTAGGTCGCGATGCCGAGCAGGCCCAACCAGAAGTGGGCGGTCGCGAGCGCCTGGCTGTGCAGCTGCGTCCTCCACAGCCGCGGCATCAGCCAGTAGAGCATCCCGAAGATGAAGAAGCCGTTCCAGCCCAGGCCGCCGGCGTGGACGTGGGCGATGGTCCAGTTGGTGAAGTGCGACAGCCCGTTGACCGACTTGAGCGACAGCATCGGACCCTCGAAGGTCGACATGCCGTAGAAGGTCAGCGCGACCACGAAGAACTTCAGGATCGCGTCGGTGCGGAGCTTGTCCCACGCACCGCGCAGCGTGAGCAAGCCGTTGATCATGCCGCCCCAGCTCGGCGCCAGCAGCATCACGGAGAACACGGTGCCCATCGACTGCGCCCAGTCGGGCAGGGCCGAGTTGAGCAGGTGGTGCGGCCCGGCCCAGATGTAGAGGAAGATCAGCGCCCAGAAGTGGATGATCGACAGCCGGTAGCTGTAGACCGGGCGCTTCGCGGCCTTGGGCATGAAGTAGTACATCAGCCCGAGGAACGGCGTGGTCAGGAAGAACGCCACCGCGTTGTGGCCGTACCACCACTGCACCAGCGCGTCCTGGGCACCGGCGTACACCGAGTAGCTCTTGAAGAGCGAGACCGGCACCGCCAGCGAGTTGAAGATGTGCAGCATCGCGACCGTGATGACCGACGCGATGTAGAACCAGATCGCCACGTAGAGGTGCTTCTCGCGACGGCGCGCCAGCGTACCGAACAGATTGATCGCGAACACCACCCACACCAGCGCGATCGCGATGTCGATCGGCCACTCGAGCTCGGCGTACTCCTTGCTCGTGGTGATGCCCATCGGCAGCGTCAGGGCGGCCGCCACGATGATCAGCTGCCAGCCCCAGAAGTTCACCTTCGAGAGCATGTCGCTGAACATGCGCGCCTTGAGCAGGCGCTGGGTCGAGTAGTAGATGCCGGCGAACATGCCGTTGCCGACGAACGCGAAGATCACCGCGTTGGTGTGCAGCGGCCGCAGGCGTCCGAACTGGATCTGCGGGATCCCCAGGTTGTAGCTGGGGCTCGCGAGCTCCAGTGCGAGCCAGAGGCCGGCGAGCATGCCGACCACGCCCCACACGAGGGTCGCGAGCGCGAAGCGACGTACGATCGCGTCGTCGTACTTGACGGTGACTTGGGTCATGACTTGGTCTCGCCTTCGGTGGAGTCGTCGAACACGACGCGCAAAGGAGGGGTGTCGAGGTCGTCGAATTGGCCCGAGCGCACTGCCCAGCGGAATGCCAGCAGTGCGACCGCCACGATGAGGGCGGCGAGGGGGATCAGCGCATAAAGGACGCCCATGGCTCGAGTCGACGCTCTTGCCCACTCGTAACGCCCGCGAACGACGTGCACCAATGAACGCGTTGCCTGCGTTGCGGCCGAACCACGCAACGCTTGCGCGTCGCGACAAAATCGCGGGCGCAGCTCGGGGGAGGCCTGAGGCGAAGCCGGTGTCGTGGTCGATGCACGCGCAAACTCGGCGCGGCGCGTGTGAAACGTCGCCGGTCGTGCGCCAGAACGGGACGCCCACGCAACCAGGCGGGCTGCGTCAGCGCGGTGCGGCCGCGTCCGTCGGTGCCGGCACGAGGATGCTCTCCGGGTCGTCGAGCGTGTGTTGATCGAGCCAGGTTCGGATCTCCTGCTCCTGCTCGTCGCGGTAGTTGGGCGGGATGCCGGGCATGCGCGCCAGCGCGGCCTCGGCCAGTGCGACGGCGCGACGGCGCTCGGCGGGGAGCTCCCACAGGATCTGCGCGAGCCTGAACTCGGCCTCGGGCCGGCCGATGAAGAAGGCGTCGGGCCCCATCTTCCCCAGCGCCGTTTCGAGCAGCCCGCGGGCCTCGTCACGTCGGCCCGCGTGGAGGAGGACGTTGGCGAGCTCGATGTCCGCGAACGCGAAGTAGGCCCCGTCGTCGGCGTGCGAAGCGGCCTCGAGGGTCGAGGCCTCGCGTAGCACGGCCTCGGCGTCGCTCCACTGCGCGAGCGCGACCAGCTCGCGTCCCAGCGCGCCGAGGCCGGCGGCGACCAGGCCGCGGTTGCCGGCGATCCTTCGCAGTCGCACGGTCTCGCGCAGCGTCGCGGCGGCGCGGCTGTGATCGCCCTGCAGCGAGTAGATGTGGGCGAGGTTGTGCAGCGTCGATGCGCGCGCCGGGTGGGCCTCGGGCACGCGACCATCCATGCGCCGCAGCGCTTCTTCGGTCGCGCTCGCGGCCTCGTCGAGCCGGCCGAGCTCGCCCAGCGCCGTCGCGCGCATGCCCATCATGGACCACACGCGGTCATGGTTGGGGCCATAGGCGGCCTCGACGATCGCGAGGCCGCGATCGAAGTCCGCCAGCGCCTCGTCGATGTGGCCGTCGCCCAACGCCGACCAGCCCAGCTGCGTGAGCGCCGACGCCACCTTGGGATGATCGGGACCATAGGCGGCCTCGGCGATTGCGAGCGCGCGTTGCAGATAGGCGTCGCACTGTTCGATGCGACCGAGCACGTGCAGCAGCTGCGCGTTGGCGATGAGGACACCGATCAGATCCGGATGCTCGGGGCCGACCGCCTGCTCGAGCTGCGTCAGCGCTCCCGCGAAGTACGGCTCGGCCTCGAGCTCGAGCTCGCGGTCGGCGAAGACCTCGCCGTAGACCAGCATCGCGTCGGCGACCAGCCGCGGATCGCTGCCGTCGCCCTGCGCGAGCCCCAGGGCGGTGCGGGCCAACCACATCGACGGTTCGGCCGAGCCGTTCTCGTTCGACAGCAGCGAGGTGAGCTCGACCGCCGCGCTCGCGGCGGTGTGTTGCGCACGATGGGCCAGCGCCGTGTCGAGCGCTCGCTCGAACGACGCCCGCGCTGGCTCGGGGCGATCGAGTGCGTCGAGCAGCATGCCAACCGCGAGCTCGGCCTCGGCGTGCAGCGGCGGGTGATCGATCGCCAGCGCGTCGGCGCGGGCCTGCTCGGCGAGCTCGAGCGCGGCCTCGTGTCGGCCGGCGCGGGATTGTAGGCGGGCCTGTTCGAGCCGCGCGCGCACGTCGTCGATCGCGGCGCGCTGCTCGGGCGCGTCGCCGGGCGCGACGCGCTCGCGCAACGCCGATGCGTCCGCGCAAGCCTCGAGCGGGCCGAGGCCGAGGGTCAGCTCGACCGCCCGCTCGAGCACCGCGTCGTCGCCGGCGGCGAGGAGATCGGTCACGGTGTTCAGCTCGCCCGCGCGCGCCCGCAGGCAAGCCATCCGCAGATCGAGGGCCTCGTCCGACTGCTCGTGATGCACCCGCGTGGCCTCGCAGGCCTCCACGTGGGCCTGCGCCCACGCCTGCGACCAGGCATCGAGGCTCGCGAGTACACGCGTGCGGGTGTCGGCGGCGTAGCTCAGGCGCGAAGCCGAGAGCGCCGCGTCGACGCGCATGCGCGCGTCGTCACCGAACACCTGCGCCTGGGCACTCGCGACATCGCTGCACGCCGGCGCGCGTTGCCACCACAGCACGCCCGCCACCGCAGCGACCGCAGCGAGTGCCACCGGGGCCCCCCACCGCCGCGGCATCGTGCGCCGCTGCAGCTCGTCGAGCAGCGCGTCCATGTCGGGCCAGCGATGCTCCGGTCGCGGCTGCAGGCCCCGCTGCAGCACCGACTGCAGGGCCGCCGGCACGCGCGCGCCCGCGGGGGCCTTCGGCGAGCCCATCAGCTTCGCGGCCGCCAGCTCGCCGAGATCGCGTCCCGTGAACGGCACCGCGCCGTACAGCGCCTCCCACAACGACACGCAGAAGGCATACTGATCCGTGCGCGCGTCGACCGGCTCGGCGACGTGCTGCTCCGGCGCCATGTATGGCGGCGTGCCCACCACCGTGCCGTCGGCCGTCAGGGTGTCGCCGACGTCGATCACCTCATCTCCGTCGTCGCCCTCGACGCGCGGCGCGAAGGCGTCGGGCACCGCGTCGAAGATCCCCGAGTCGTCGTCACTCGCGGCGCGCGCGAGTCCGAAGTCCATCACGCGGGCGCGACCGTCGGTGCCGATGATGACGTTGGCGGGCTTGAAGTCGCGATGCACGATGCCCTGCGCGTGCGCGGCCGCGAGGCCGCGGCCGGCCTGCACGAACATGCCGAGCACCGCACGCCAGGTCGGCGCGCGCCGCCGCAACCATGTGCGCAGCGTGACGCCTTCGACGTACTCCATCGCGATGAACAGCGCGCCGTGGTCGAGATCGACGTCGAACACCGAGACCACGTTGGGGTGGGCCAGCTGCGCCATTGCCTTGGCCTCGCGCAGCATCCGGGCGCCGTCGTTCGAGCGCGGGCCCACGCGCACGTGCAGTCGCTTGAGCGCGACCTCGCGGCCGAGCTTGGGATCGTAGGCACGGAACACCCTGCCCATCCCGCCGGCGCCGATCTGATCGATGACGAGGTAGCGCCCGATCTCGGGGCCGATGTCGGCGACCCCTGCGTCCGCGGCGGCGGTCCCGTCCATCACGGTGCGCAGCAGCGGATCGGTCGCCGGGTCCATTGCCACGGTCGAGGATAACGCGCGGGTCGCGACGAGCCGGGATCCCACCGCCGTCTGGCGGCCGAGGACTCCGCGTAGTAAAGGAAGGCGCCGCATCGGTCCCCGCGACCCTTTCGCCGGGTGTCGCGTTTACCGCGGTGGGTGTCACGGGCCGCGTTCCGGCCCGATCGAGCGCCACCTCACAGCCCGCGGGCGCGTGACCCTCCGATTCCTCCGAGCCCTCCCTTGCGATCGCGGCGGAGGTTCGGCTATAGACTCGCGCCCCGGCCCGGAGTTTCCGCGGCTCGGACCTCTCCACGGAGTCGCTTCACTTTCCACTCCACTGCTTCATGCATCGACCGAGCTGCACTGCCTGACGCGCAGTGCGACTGGCGATGCCCCGCCCGACCGCTGCTCGACCACGGGCCCACGGTCGCAAGCGAAGGCCCCAGCCGAGCGACACCCCCTCCCGAACTCGAGGAGGCGGATCGCCCGGCTCGCGGGCCCTTCTCAGCACCTCGACTCCCTGATCTCCGCGCGCACGCGCATTCGAAGCTCCAACCGGAACCCAACCCACCTGTAGAGGAATCACGAACATGGCGAAGGAAAAGTTCGTCCGCGACAAGCCCCACGTGAACATCGGCACCATCGGCCACGTGGACCACGGCAAGACCACGCTGACCGCGGCGATCACGAAGGTGTTGTCGTCGCGCGGTTGGGCCGCTGCCATCCCGTTCGACCAGATCGACAAGGCCCCCGAGGAGCGCGCGCGCGGCATCACCATCTCGACCGCGCACGTCGAGTACAACTCGGAGAAGCGCCACTACGCGCACGTCGACTGCCCCGGTCACGCCGACTACATCAAGAACATGATCACCGGTGCGGCGCAGATGGACGGCGCGATCCTGGTGGTCGCGGCGACCGACGGCGCGATGCCCCAGACCCGCGAGCACGTGCTGCTCGGTCGTCAGGTCGGCATCCCGAAGATCGTCGTCTTCCTCAACAAGTGCGACATGGTCGACGACGACGAGATGATCGAGCTCGTCGAGGTCGAGCTGCGCGACCTGCTGAGCAAGTACGAGTTCGACGGCGACAACGCCCCGATCGTGCGTGGCTCGGCGCTCAAGGCCCTGAACGCGCCCAACTGGGAGCACCCGGACGCCAAGTGCATCTTCGACCTCATGGAGGCGTGCGATGCCTGGATCCCGGAGCCGGTCCGCGAGCTGGACAAGCCGTTCCTGATGCCGGTCGAGGACGTGTTCACGATCTCGGGTCGTGGCACGGTCGCCACCGGACGCATCGAGCGCGGCGTGGTCAAGGTTGGCGAGGAAGTCGAGATCGTCGGCATCAAGGACACCGTCACGACCACCATCACGGGCGTCGAGATGTTCCGCAAGCTGCTCGACCAGGGCCAGGCCGGTGACAACGTCGGTCTGCTCCTTCGCGGTGTGAAGCGCGAGGACGTCGAGCGCGGCCAGGTGCTCTGTAAGTCGA